>Ga0335084_10000536_pt1 | contig 32424 bp, 28 predicted proteins | sample Lox_Sample_44_FD_206721 | JGI IMG/M metagenome (GOLD analysis project Ga0335084, IMG submission 206721) | Soil microbial communities from Loxahatchee National Wildlife Refuge, Florida, United States - Lox_Sample_4.4 | ecosystem: Environmental > Terrestrial > Soil > Wetlands | place: USA...
GGTGGCGCAGTGCGCGCGCCCCGCGGCGCAGCCTCGTCCTCCTGCGCGATCCCGGGGTTCCCGCGCCTTGCAACACAGCGGCATTTCTCGCAGCTCGGGAGGTCGACTGCCACTACCACGTCAGCACGGACCGGGGGGAGGACTTCGCTCGCCTCGCGCGCTGCCTGACCGGGACGGCGATCGGCCTCGTGCTCGGCGGCGGCGGCGCGCGCGGATTCGCGCACCTCGGCGTCCTGCGCGCGCTCGCCGAGGCGGAGGTTCCCATCGACTGGGTGGGCGGGACGAGCGTCGGCGCGATCATCGCCGCCCTCGTCGCGCAGCGGCTCTCGCCCGGCGAGGCGTTCGAGCGCTGCAAGGAGCACTTCTCCGCGCTGAAGGACCCGACGTTTCCGGTCGTGGCCCTGCTCGCCGGCCGGCGGATCCGGGCGAAGCTCGAGCGCGTGTTCGGCGCCATCGCGATCGAGGACCTCGCGCTTCCCTATCTGTGCGTCTCGACCAACCTCTCGCGCGCGGTGCAGACCGTGCACGAGCGGGGCCCGCTGGTGCGCGCGATCCGGGCGAGCATCGCGCTGCCGGGCGTGCTGCCGCCGGTGAGCCTGGGCGCGGACCTGCACGTCGACGGCGGGCTCGTGAACAACCTGCCGATCGACGTCATGGCGGCGAAACCGGAGATCGGCACCGTGCTCGCGGTCGACGTGAGCGCCGAGGTCGAGATGCGCTCGCCGCCGGGCCGCGAGCTCGACGTCTCCGGGTGGCGCATGCTCTGGGACAGGATCCACCCCGGCGGCGCCCGGAGCGAGGTGCCGTCGATCATGAGCCTGCTCACGCGCAGCGCGCTGGTCGCGAGCGTCTACTGGGCGCGCGAGCGGCGCACCGCCGAGGCGGCGAGCCTGTATCTGCGCATCCCGATGGCCGATCTACGCCTGCTCGCGTTCGAGCGGATCGACGAGATCGTTGCGCGCGGCTACGAGGCTGCGCGCAGCGCGATCCGTTCCTGGTCGAGCACGCGTACGCACTAGCAGCGCGCCGCGATCGCTTAGTCGCCGGGCTAGGTCCAGTCCCTAGGCACTAGGAAGACCTCGTACAGCCGCGCCTCAGGGGTCCCCGGCGCCGGCCGCCAGTCGTAGCGCCACTTCACCACCGGCGGCAGCGACATCAGGATCGACTCGGTGCGGCCGCCCGACTGCAGGCCGAAGAGCGTGCCGCGGTCGTACACCAGGTTGAACTCGACGTAGCGGCCGCGCCGGTAGGCCTGGAAGTCGCGCTCGCGCTCGCCGAACGCGATTTCCCGACGGCGCTCGACGATCGGCAGGTAGGCGGGCAGGAAATGATCGCCGACGCTCCGCACGATGCCGAAGCAGGTCCCGAAGTCCGGCGCGGCGAGATCATCGAAGAAGATGCCGCCCACGCCGCGCGGCTCGTTGCGATGGCGGAGGCGAAAGTATTCGTCGCACCAGAGCTTGAACCGCGGATGGAGGTCGTCGCCGAAGGGTGCGAGCGCATCGCGGCAGGTCCGGTGGAAGTGGGCGGCGTCCTCCTCGAAGCCGTAGTACGGCGTGAGGTCCATGCCGCCACCGAACCACCAGCCGGGATCTGCGCCCGCGCTCTGCGGCGGCGCCCCGGCTTTCGTCGCGACGAAGCAGCGCACGTTCATGTGCACGGTCGGCACGTACGGGTTGCGCGGATGGAGCACGAGCGACACGCCCATCGCTTCGAACCCGCGCCCGGCGAGCTCGGGCCGGGCGGCGCTCGCCGACGGCGGCAGCTGCGCGCCGGTGACGTGCGAGAAGTTGACGCCGCCACGCTCGAAGAGCGCACCGTCCTCGATCACGCGCGAATCGCCGCCGCCGCCCTCGGGGCGCGTCCAGGCGTCGCGACGGAAGCGCCCGCCGTCGGCCCGCTCGAGCGCAGCGACGATGCGGTCCTGCAGGTTGGTGAGATAGTCCCTGACTGCGGCGGCATTCATGCGCCGCATTTAACCACAGCGCCGGAGCTCAGCTCTTGCGTGTGGCGATCGCGCGAAAGCCGATGTCGCCGCGGTATTGCATGCCGTCGAACCGGATCGCGGCCACCGTTTCGTAGGCGCGCTTCTGCGCCATCTTCACGCTGTCGCCGAGGGCGGTGACGCAGAGCACCCGGCCACCGCTCGTGACGAGCCTGCCGGCGGCGAGCTCGGTGCCGGCGTGAAAGACGTGGCAGTCCTCCGCGGCGGGCGGGATGCCGGTGATCGCATCGCCCTTGCGCGGGGTCTCCGGATAGTTCGCCGCGGCGAGCACGACGCCGAGCGCGGTGCGCCGGTCCCATACGGCCTCGATGCGGTCGAGCTTGCCGTCGAGCGCGTGCTCGAGGAGCGGCAGCAGGTCGCTCTTCAGCCGCATCAGGATCGGCTGCGTCTCCGGATCGCCGAGCCGGCAGTTGAACTCGAGCACCTTCGGGTTGCCGGCGCGGTCGATCATCACGCCGGCGTACAGGAACCCGGAGTAGGGGATGCCGTCCTTCGCCATCCCGCGGACGGTCGGGGTGACGATCTCGCGCACGATCCGCGCATGCAGCGCCGGCGTGACGACCGGCGCCGGCGAATAGGCGCCCATGCCGCCGGTGTTCGGGCCGTCGTCGCCGTCGCGGAGGCGCTTGTGGTCCTGGCTCGTCGCGAGCGCGAGGCTGTGCTCGCCGTCGACAAGCACGATGAAGCTCGCCTCCTCGCCGTCGAGAAACTCCTCGATGACGAGCTGCGCCCCCGCTTCGCCCATCGCACGCTCGACGAGGATGCGGTCGATCGCCCGGTGCGCCTCCGCCGCGGTCGTCGCGACGACCACGCCCTTGCCGGCGGCGAGGCCGTCGGCCTTCACCACGATCGGCGCGCCGCGGCTGTCGACGTACGCATGCGCCGCGCGCGCCTCGGTGAAGCTCTCGTAGGCCGCCGTCGGGATGCCGTGCCGGACGAGGAAGCTCTTGGCGAACGCCTTCGAGCTTTCGAGCTGGGCCGCGGCCTTGGTCGGACCGAATATTCGCAGCCCGCGCGCGCGGAAGAGGTCGACCACGCCGGCGGCGAGCGGCGCCTCGGGCCCGACGACCGTGAGCTGGATCTCTTCGCGCCCGGCAAAGTCGGCGAGCGCCTCGAGGTCCGTGATCGCGACGTTCTCGACGCCCGGCTCGCGCGCGGTCCCGCCGTTGCCAGGCGCGACCAGGATCTTCTGCACGCGCGGGCTCGCGGCGAGCTTCCACGCGAGCGCGTGTTCCCTGCCGCCGCCGCCGATGACGAGAAGCTTCAATTGCTGCCTAGTGTCGGAAATGCCGGACGCCGGTGAACACCATCGCGAGCCCGAGCGCGTCGGCGGCCCCGATCACCTCGTCGTCGCGCATACTGCCGCCCGGCTGGATCAGCGCTTTCGCGCCCGCCTGCGCGACGACGTCGACGCCGTCGCGGAACGGGAAGAACGCGTCGGACGCAACCACCGAGCCGGCGAGCGAGAGGCCCGCGTTCTGCGCCTTGATCGATGCGATCCGCGCACTGTCGACCCGGCTCATCTGCCCGGCGCCGACGCCGAGCGTCATCCCGCCGCCGCAGAACACGATCGCGTTCGACTTGACGAACTTGGCGACGCGCCAGGCGAAGAGCAGGTCCTCGAGCTCGGCGGCGGTCGGGGCGCGCTTCGTCACCAGTTTCAGCTCGGCGGCGGTGACATTCTTCGCGTCCGGGGTCTGCACCAGCACGCCGCCGCCGACACGCTTGAGGTCATAGGCTTGCGTGGCGTGCCCCATCGGCACCGCGAGCACGCGGACGTTCTGCTTCGCCTCCAGCACCGCGCGCGCGTCGGCGCCGATCTCCGGCGCGATGACGACCTCGACGAACTGTTTGGCGAGCGCGTCCGCAGTCGGTCCGTCGAGCGGCCGGTTGAACGCGATGATCCCGCCGAACGCCGAGGTCGGGTCGGTCTTGAACGCGTGCCGGTACGCAGCGAGCGTATCGGCGCCTTCGGCGACGCCGCAAGGATTGGCATGCTTGATGATCACGCACGCCGGGCGCTCGAACGTCTTCACGCACTCCCACGCCGCGTCCGCATCGGCGATGTTGTTGTAGGAGAGCTCCTTGCCCTGCAGCTGGACGTAGCGGGCGAGGCCTCCGGCCACCGGCTCCGGGTCGCGGTAGAACGCCGCGAGCTGGTGCGGGTTCTCCCCGTAGCGCATGTCCTGCAGCTTCTCCCACTGCAGGGTCAGGCGCCCGGGGAAGAGCGTGGGTTTGCGCTCGGCATCCAGACCGGTGAGGTAGTTCGCGATCGCGGCATCGTACGCGGCGGTATGCGCAAACGCCTTCTTCGCGAGCGCGAGCCGCGTTGCGGCGCTGAGCGCGCCGCCGTTCGCTTCCATTTCGGCGATGATCGCGTCGTAGTCGGCCGGGTCGGTCACGACCGCCACCCCCGCATGGTTCTTCGCCGCGGCGCGCACCATCGTCGGCCCGCCGATGTCGATGTTCTCGACCGCCTCGTCGAACGTGCAGCCTGGCCGCGCGATCGTCTCGCGGAACGGGTAGAGGTTGACGACGACGAGGTCGATCGGCTCGGTGCCCGCCTCCTTGATCGCCGCCATGTGCTCCGGCAGGTCGCGCCGCGCGAGGAGTCCCCCGTGGATCTTCGGGTGCAGCGTCTTCAGCCGCCCGTCGAGCATCTCCGGGTAGCCGGTGTAGTCGGCGACCTCGGTGACCTTCACCCCGCTTGAGGCGAGGAGCTTCGCGGTGCCGCCGGTCGACAGGATGGACACGCCGAACAGCGCGAGCGAGCGCGTGAAGTCGGCGAGACCGGTCTTGTCCGAGACGCTCGCGAGCGCCTGCCGGATGCGGATGTCCATTTACGGCAGGAAGGGGGAAGGGAAAAGGGGGAAGGGGTGAGCGCGGGCCGCTCTGCGGTGACCCTTCCCCCTTCTCCCTTCCCCGCCGTTAAACCTTGATCTTGTGCTGGCTGATCTTCTTGCGCAGCGTGTTCCGGTTGATGCCCAGCATTGCCGCGGCGATCGTCTGGTTCCCTCCGGACTTGACGAGCACCGTCTCGAGCATCGGCTTCTCCACGTTCTTCAGCACCATATCGTAGATCGCCCGCGGCCGTTCCCCGTCGAGGTCCTTGAAATAGCGCTCGAGGGACTTGCGCACGGTCTCTGCGATCTCGCTGGAGCTCTGCCTCATGCCGCCAACTCCTCTTTGTTATCGCAACGCAGGTGGGTTTTATGTTGCGCGAGCTCGTCGAAGTAGCGCCCGACTGCCGCGAGCTGCTGCTCGCACGACTCGATCCGGTTCAGCGCCTCCCTGAACTGCGCGGACCCGGCAAGCGGTTTCACGTACCAGCCGACGTGTTTGCGGGCGATGCGCACGCCCGCCTCCGCGCCGTAGAACTCGTGGAGCTCGGCGAGATGGGCGAGCAGCACGTCGCGGACCTCGGCGAGCGCCGGCAGAGGCAACCGCCGGCCGGTGGCGAGATAGTGTTCGATGTCGCGGAAGATCCACGGCGCGCCCTGCGCGGCGCGTCCGATCATCACGCCGTCGGCGCCGGTGTAGTCGAGCACCCGTTTCGCGTCCTCCGGGGTCGCGATATCGCCGTTCGCGATCACCGGCAGGCGGCTCGCCGCCTTCACCTCGCGGATCGTATCGTACTCGGCGGTGCCGCCGAAGCCGCAGGCGCGGGTGCGGCCGTGGATGGCGAGGAGGCGAACCCCGGCGTGTTCCGCAATGCGCGCGACGCGCACCGCATTCCGGTTTCCCGGATCCCAGCCGGTGCGGATCTTGAGGGTGACCGGTACGTCGACCGCCTGCACGACGGCGTCGAGGATACCCGCCACCAGGGCTTCGTCGCGCAGCAGCGCCGACCCGGCGGCCCGGTTGCAGACCTTCTTCGCGGGGCAGCCCATGTTGATGTCGATGATCTGCGCGCCGCGGTCGACGTTTTCACGCGCGGCATCGGCCATCATGACCGGATCGGCGCCGGCGATCTGCACCGCGATCGGCTCGGCCTCGCCGCGATGGTCGGCGCGGCGGCGCGACTTCTCGGTCGCGCGGAGGCTCGGGTTCGACGCCATCATCTCCGACACCGCGAGCCCCGCGCCGAAGCGCTTGCAGAGCTTGCGGAAGGGCCGATCGGTCACGCCCGCCATCGGTGCGACAAAAAGGGCGTTCCGCAGCACATGCGTGCCGATCTGCATTCGTCGCGAGGGGGAAATGCGATTGAGAGGAGCGCGATTCTACGCTCAAAAATTCCGACGCGGTAATGAAATTGTGCGCGCGGTGCGGCAACTCGCTTGCGTGCGAGTCGCGCGCGTGCAGCGCACGACTCGCACGCGACGCGGCGGCGGAAAAAAACGAAACGCGCCGCAGATTTCCGCGCGATTTCTAACCCGCCGCGACGATTGCGGATCGGCGCGGTGCTTGCTTACCGCGACCGACCGACGGTGAGCGGTCTCAGGGAAATCCGCGCGCGCCGAGCATCATGCGGCGCGCGAAGAGACGCCGCGCCGGCGGAACGAGGTCGAGCGCGACGAGGCCTGCGCCGCGCGCCGCGCGGAGGAGCGGGTTCGCGTTGGAAAAAACGTTGACGAGAAAATCGGTTACGCCGATCGCGGCGAGCCGGTCGACGCGCCGGGCGGCGCGGAACGCGGCGAGAAAGCCGGCGTCGCCGACCGATGCGCGGTCGGCGCGCGCGACGAGCGCCGCGAGCTCGGCGGCATCGCGCAAGCCGAGGTTCAATCCCTGGCCCGCGACCGGATGGAGCGTCTGCGCTGCGTTGCCGATCGCGACGACCCGCGGCCCGGCGACGTTCGACCTGCGATACCAGAGCCGCAGGGGGAAGCTCGAGCGCGGGCCGGCGTCGGTGAAGCGGCCCAGCCGCTCGCCGAAGCGCGCGGCGAGCGAAGCTAGGAAGCGCTCACCGCTCGCGTCGAGCAGAGCCGGCGCGCGTGCCGCGGGCAGCGTCCAGACGAGCGCGAGCGTTCCCGCCGCGAACGGCAGGAGCGCGAGCGGACCCTCGGCGGTGAAGCGCTCCCAGGCGATGCCACGATGCGCAATCTCGGTGCGCACCTGCGCCACGATCGCGGTCTGCCCGTAATCCTTCAGCACCAGGTCGTCGCCGGCCACCCGCCCGCCGTCGGCGAGCACGAGCAGCCGCGCGGCGACTTCCCGCGGTGCCCCGGCCGCAGCGGGCGCGCCGGCCATATCAATAGTGTTGAGCGTGACGCGGACCCCCTCGCTGTCGGTCCGCCACGACACCACGCGGCCGGAAGTGCAGACCGGCGCGGCAGCCTCGGCGAGCGCTTTCGCGAGCGCGGCCGCGTCGCAGACACGACCGAGGGCCGGCACGCGGAGCTCCCCGCGGCGGATCACGGTGCGGCCGAAACCGCCCGCCTGCGACACGTGGATCGCTTCGATCGGGGTGGACCGGATCGCACCGGACAGCCCGATCGATTCCAGGATCAGCCGGCTGCCCTCGGAGAGGGCGATCGGCCGGAACCCGCCGGCGGGCTCGGGCGCCGCCTCCACGAGCCGCACGTCAACGCCCGCGCGCGCGAGACTGCACGCGGCCGCGGCACCGACCGGGCCGCCGCCCGCGATCAGGACGTCGCAGGCCTCAGGCGGCGCGGGCATCGCGCATCAGCGCCTCGACCTCGCCCACGAGCTTCGGCGCGCCGGCGGTGAGGATCTCGCAGCCCTCCGGCGTGACGAGCGCGTCGTCCTCGATGCGCACGCCGATGTTCCAGAAGCGCTCCGGCACGCTCTCGGCAGGCCGGACGTAGCAGCCCGGCTCGACGGTGAGCGTCATGCCCGGCCGGAGCGGCTTCCAGTCGCCGCCTTCCTTGTAGTCGCCGGCGTCGTGCACGTCGAGCCCGAGCCAGTGCCCGGTACGATGCATGTAGAAGCGTCTGTAATCTTCCTTCTCGAGCACCGTGTCGAGCGTGCCCTGGCACAGGCCGAGGTCGATGAACCCCTGCGCCAGCACCTTCACGGCGGCGTCGTGCGGCGCGTTCCACGGGGCGCCCGGTTTCACCTGCGCGATTGCCGCGAGCTGAGCGGCGAGAACGAGCTCGTAGATCTCGCGTTGCGCGCCGCTGTAGCGGCCGCCCACCGGGAACGTGCGGGTGATGTCGGCGGCGTACCCGTCGAGCTCGCAGCCGGCATCGATGAGGAGGAGCGTGCCATCCTCGAGCGGCTTGTCGTTCTCGCGGTAGTGCAGGATGCAGGCGCTCGCCCCGCCGGCGACGATCGGCCAGTAGGCCGGGAACTGCGAGCCGTGGCGGCGGAACTCGTACAGGAGCTCCGCCTCGATCTCGTACTCCATCTTCGCGGGGCGGGTCGCCCGCATCGCGCGCACGTGGGCGCCGGCGGAGATCTCGGCCGCCCGCCGCATCACCGCGAGCTCGTGATCGTCCTTGAGGAGCCGCATCGCGTCGAGCGTCACGCGCAGATCGCGGATCTCGGCGGGCGCGGCGACGCCGGTGCGGGCGAGCGCACGGACGTCGTTCAGCCAGCGCATGACGCGCGCGTCCCAGGACGCGTCCATGCCCGGCGCGTAGTGCAGCGCCGGCTGGTTGGCGAGGAGTTGCGGGAGCTTCGCGTCGAGCTCGGCGATCGAATACGCCTCGTCGAAGCCGAACGCCTCGCGCGCGCCTTCGGGACCGTAGCGGAAGCCCTCCCACAGCTCGCGCTCCGGATGCTTCTCTCGGCAGAAGAGGATCGTCTTCGGGGTCGCACCCGCGACCAGCACCAGTACCGCCTCGGGCTCGGGAAACCCGCTGAGGTAATAGAAATAGCTGTCGAAGCGATAGAGGTAATCGCTGTCGCGGTTGCGCATCCGCTCGGGCGCCGTCGGCACGATCGCGAGCCCGGCGCCGATCCGCTCGAGTACCGCAGCGCGCCGGGTGAGGTAGTGGGCAATGGCCATCATGGCAGGAGATTGTCGGCTGACCGCGCTTGCCGATCAAGCGGCCGCGCGTAGCCGATCGATGCGCGGCGTGACCCCGTCCGCGAAGCGGGCCGGGCGATCATCCACCGCCGAGCTCCGCGTCGAGGCGGGCAAGCCGCTCCAGCGTCCCCACGTCGACCCAGCGGCCGGTGTAGCGCTCGCCGGTCACGCGTCCGCGTGCTGCGGCGGCGCGCAGGACCGGCGCGAGCGCGGCGCGGGTTCCCGGCGCGATCCCGCCGAACAGCTCCGGCCGGTAAACGCCGATACCGCTGAAGGTGAGCGGCGCGGCGCCCTCGTTCGCGACGCGATCCCCGACGAGCGCGAAATCGCCGCCGGGATGGTGCGGCGGGTTGTCGACCAGGACGAGATGCGCTTGCGCGTCGTCGCGAAGAGCGTCACGCAGGCGCGCGAACGGATAGTCGGAGTGGAGATCGGCATTGACGACGAGAAACGGCGCCGGCCCGAGCAGCGCGAGCGCATTCGCGATCCCGCCGGCGGTCTCGAGCGCGTCGCGCTCGGGCGAGTAGCGGATGCGGACGCTGAACCGCGCGCCGTCGCCGAGCGCAGCCTCGATCAGCGCGCCGAGATGCGCGTGGTTGATGACGAGATCGGTGTAGCCCTCGCCGGCAAGCTGGCCGATGAGCCGTTCGATCAGCGGCGTGCCGCCGGCGAGGACTAGCGCCTTCGGCGTCGCGTCGGTGAGCGGGCGCATGCGCTCGCCCCGGCCCGCCGCGAGGAGCATCGCCCTCAAAACGAATACCTCGCTTCGGCCCCGCGGCCTTCCAGCCGGTCGACGAGCGCGGCGAGCGGGGCGAGCGCGCGATAGCGCGCGAGCACCGGCCGGATGTAGCCGAGGAACCGTGGGGTGTCGTCGAGGTACTGCCGCTTGCCGTCGCGATACGCGAGGCGCGCGAAGATGCCCGCCACCTTGAGGTGCCGCTGTAGCCCCATCCATTCGCAGTCGCGCCAGAACGCCGCGAAATCGGCGTCGACCGGGAGCCGCGCGCGCCGCGCCTTCTCCCAGTATCGGATCGTCCAGTCGAGCGCGCGCTCCTCCTCCCAGCTGATGAATGCATCCTTGACGAGGCACGCGACGTCGTAGGTGATCGGACCGTAGACCGCGTCCTGGAAGTCGAGGATCCCCGGGTTCGGCTCGCTGAGCATCAGGTTCCGCGGCATGTAGTCGCGGTGGACGAAGACCTTTGGCTGCGCGAGGTTAGCGCCGACGATGAGCGCGAACGCGCGGTCGATCGTCTCGCGGTCGGCCGCCGAGAGCGCGATCCCGAGGTGGCGACCGATGTACCACTCCGGAAAGAGCTCGAGCTCGCGACGGAGCAGCGCGGCGTCGTACGCGGGGAGCTCATCACGGCGGCTCGCGAGCTGCCATTTCACGAGCGCGTCGGTGGCATCGGCGAACAGTGCGTCGGCGAGCGTGCGATCGCGCTCGAGCGCGGCGAGATAGGTCGTGGTACCGAGGTCGGTGAGGAGGAGAAATCCCTGCGCGAGGTCCTGCGCGAGTACCCGCGGCGCGTTGAGCCCCGCGCGCTCGAGCAGCCCGGCCACATGGACGAACGGCCGACAGTCCTCGCGCTCGGGCGGCGCGTCCATCGCGATCGCCGTGCGCGGGCGGGTGCCCCCGTTCTCGTACGCGACGCGGAAATAGCGCCGGAAGCTCGCATCCGCCGAGGCGGGGGCGAGCGTGAACCGGGCGTCGGGATCGAGGCCGGCGAGCCAGCGCTCGAGCGCAGCGAGGCGTTCCATCCTGGAAGGACCTGTTGCGGCGCGGGCGGCGCCGTCGAGTCGATCGCTTCCGGCGTTGCTCTCCGAAAGCGATTGTGCGATTGTAGCAGCGAAAAAAAAGCATCCCCGTCGCGCCGAGATGTCACCCGGTCCTGTCCGCGCCGCGCTGGCGGCGATGCTGGTGCTTGTGCTCGCCCCGCAAGCGGCGTCGGCGCAAGGGCAGGGCTTGCGGCTCGAGCGCTCGCTCGGCGCGCCGCCGCCCGGACGCGGCCCCGATCTTCCTACCTTCCTCACCGCAGACCGGATCGAGGGCCTGGGCAGCGCCGAAGTGGAGGCGGTCGGCGACGCCGAGATCCGGCGTGGCGATACCACGCTCACTGCGGATCGCATCAAGTACTTCGGCGAGGACGACGAGGCGCTCGCGACCGGGAACGTGCATCTCAGGATCGGCCCGGACGAGATGACCGGCCCGCGCCTGCGGATGCGGCTCGAAGACTCGAGCGGCATCTTCGAGGAGCCGACGTTCCGGTTCGCGCAGCGCACCGTACGGTCGCGGCTGAAGCAGGGGTTGCCGCAGCAGGCCCAGATCATCAGGGACGACAACGCGCGCCTGATGGTCGACGTCGAGGGCCGCGGCACCGCGCAGGCGATCCGCTTCGAGGGCGACGAGCACTACCGCGTCACCGACGGCACGTTCACCACGTGCAAGCCCGGCCAGGACGACTGGTTCATCCATGCGGACGAGCTCGACGTCGACATGCAGCGCGAGGTCGGTAGCGCGCGCGGTGCGAACCTCACCTTCTTCGGCGTGTCGACGCCGCGGATTCCCTGGTTCGACTTCTCGCTCAACGGCGAGCGCAAGAGCGGCTTCCTGCCGCCGACGTTCGGGGTCCAGAGCGCGAACGGATTCGAGATGGTGTTGCCGTTCTACTGGAACATCGCGCCCAACTACGACGCGACGATCGCGCCCCGCTACATGGCGAAGCGGGGCCTGCAGTTCCTCAACCAGTTCCGGTTCCTGACGCCCTACGCCACCGGCGAGGCGCGCTACGAGATCCTGCCCCAGGACCACTCACTCAACAACGAGACGCGCTACGCCACCGCGCTCGTGGGCACGTACAATTTCCTGAATGGTTTCTCCGGGATAGTGAACTACCAGAAGGTCTCCGACGACAACTACTTCCGCGACCTCTCCAGCCGGCTGTCGATCGCCACGCAGCTCTATCTCCCGCAGCAGATACTCGCGTCCTACGGCGCACCGTCCGGTTACTGGAGCGCGACGGCGAACTACCAGCGCTTCCAGACGCTGCAGGACCCGCAGAACCCGGTGCCGGTCCCCTACTACCGCGAGCCGCAGTTCCTCCTGAATGCGCTGCGGCCGACCCCGGTCGGGCTCGACGTCGGCTTCCGCGGCGAGTACGTCAACTTTGGGAACGCGGCGCTGGTGCCGACGGGCAGCCGCGCGACCGTATACCCCTGGGTGTCGTATCCGATGGTGAGATCCTGGGGCTATATCACGCCGAAGGTGGGCGTGACCGGGATCGGCTACAGCCTCTCCAACCCGGGCACCTTCACCGACGAGCGCCCCTCGGTCACGCTGCCGATCGCGAGCCTCGACTCCGGCTTGTACCTCGAGCGCGACACGCGGTGGTTCGGCACCGACTACCTGCAGACGCTCGAGCCGCGCGCCTACTATCTGTACGTTCCGTTCAAGGACCAGTCGGCGTTTCCGGTGTTCGACACCACGAACAGCGATTTCAACTACACCCAGCTCTTCCAGGAGAACATCTTCTCCGGCGGCGACCGGATCGCGAACGCGAACCAGCTCTCGCTCGGCGCCACCTCGCGGCTCGTCCGCCCGTCGGACGGCCAGGAGCAGGTGCGCGCGGTGATCGGCCAGCGCTACTACTTCACGGAGCAGAAGGTGACGATTCCCGGCCTGCCGGTGCGGACCCAAAACATATCGCCCCTCATCCTCGGGCTCGCGGGCCGCATCACGCCGCGCTGGACCGCCGACCTCGGCACCCAGTACCAATTTGGCTCCCCGAGCGTCTTCGGCGCTGCGGTCGCGGCGGTGCGCTATTCGCCTATGCCGTCGGCGGTGGCGAGCGTCGCGTACCGCTACACGAATCAGCAGCTGACCGCCGGCGCCGGGACCCTCGAGAACGTCGACGTCTCGGCGCAGTGGCCGCTCGGGGGCGGTTTCTACGGCGTCGGCCGCTACAGCTACGACATCGTCGGGCACAAATCCGTCGAGGGGCTGATCGGGGTCGAATATAATGGCGGCTGCTGGGTCATCCGCGCGGTCGCGCAGCAGTTCCAGACCGCGACCGCGCAGCAGACGAACCTGTTCTTCGTGCAGCTCGAGTTCAGCGGACTCGCGCGGGTCGGGTCGAATCCGCTCGAGGCGCTCCGGCGGAGCATCCCGGGCTATTCGCTCATCAACCAGTCGGCAGCCGAGAACCGGCCGCTCGATTTCGGGATCAGCGACACGGGTGCTACGCGCGTGACGCCGATCCGGTCCGGCGTTCCGGGCGCCTACGGCACTTACGACTGACATGCGACGCGTTGTCCTGATTCTCCTCGCTGCCGCCGCCGTTCCGGCGGCAGCACAGTTCCGCATGCCCGGATCGGACAAGCCCGGTGGCGGGTCGCCGAGCGTGCAGCCGGGCGGGGCGTCGCCGAGCGTGCAGCCGGGCGGGGTATCGCCGGGCCTCCAGCCGGGCGGTGCGTCGCCGGGCCTCCAGCCGCGCGCCCCCGACGCGCAACCCGGGGCCGCACCGGCGCGGCGCGGGCCGGAGCTCGTCGACCGCATCGTCGCGATCGTCAACAAGGACGTCATCACCCAGCGCGATCTCTCCGAGCGGGTCCGGCTGATCGAGAGCCAGCTCAAGCGCCAGGGCACCCCGCTCCCGGCGCCCGACGTGCTCGAGCGCCAGGTGCTCGAGCGCATGATCAGCGATCGCGTGCAGATCCAGTACGCGCGCGAGACCGGCGTGCGCGCCGACGATCTGCAGGTGGATCGGACGGTGCAGATGATCGCCGAACAGAACAAGATGTCGCTCACGGATTTCCGCGCGACGCTCCAGCAGCAGGGGATGTCGTTCCAGAAGTTCCGCGACGACATCCGCAACGAGATCCTGATTTCGCGGCTGCGCGAACGCGAGGTGGACAGCAAGATCCAGGTCGCCGAGAGCGACATCGACAACTTCCTCCAGGAGATGCAGGCTACTGCGGGCGGGCCGGTGCAATACAACCTGTCGCACATCCTGGTGCGCGTACCCGAGAACGCGAGCCCCGAGCAGATCGAGGCACGGCGCCGGCGCGCGGCGGACGCGCTCGCGAAGGCGCGCGGCGGCGCCGACTTCGGGGAGCTCGCGGTGGGCTACTCCGATGCGCCCGATGCGCTGCAGGGCGGCAACATGGGCTGGCGCGCGCAGGACCGGTTGCCCGAGATCTTCAGCGAGGTGCTCGCGAAGCTCAAGCCGGGAGAGGTGAGCGACGTCGTGCGCAGTCCGGCCGGGTTCCATCTGCTCAGGCTCAACGAGCGCCGCGGGGCCGGCGCCGACCCGTTCGCCGTCGAGCAGATGCACGTGCGGCACATCCTTGCGCGGGTGAGCGAGGTCGTGTCCGAGGCGGAGGCGCGCCGCAAGATCGCGCTCCTCAGGACGCGGATCGTCCAGGGGGAGAACTTCGCCGATCTCGCGCGGCTCAACTCCGACGACACCGCTTCGGCGCAACGCGGCGGCGATCTCGGCTGGATCGTGCCGGGCGACCTCGTCCCGGAATTCGAACAGGCGGCGGCCGCGCTGAAACCGGGCCAGCTCTCCGAGCCGGTGCGCACGTCGTTCGGCATCCATCTGATCCAGTTGCTCGAGCGGCGTGTGGCCGATCTGTCGTCCGATCGCCGGCGCCTGGAGGCGCGGAAGGTGCTGCGCGAGCGCCGGGCCGACGAGTCCTACGAGGAGTGGCTCCGCCAGCTCCGCGACCGGGCGTTCGTCGAGTACCGGCTCGAGGAGCGGTGACCGGCAGATCGCCGCCCGCCGGGATGGGCCACGTCCCGCGCAAACGGTTCGGGCAGCACTTCCTCCACGATCCGGCGGCGATCGCGAAGATCCTCGGCGCGGTCGACCCGCGGCCCGCCGATGTCATGGTCGAGATCGGTCCGGGGCTCGGCGCGCTGACCGGGCGCCTGCTCGAGCGCGCGCCGCGCCTCGTCGCGGTCGAGATCGATCGCGATCTCGCCGCCCGGCTGGAGGAGGCCCATCCTGCGCTCACCGTCCATCGCGGCGACGCCCTCGAGTTCGATTTCGCGCGCCTGCCGGAGAGCCTCCGCGTCGTCGGCAACCTGCCTTACAACGTGTCGACGCCGCTCCTCTTCCGGCTCGCGAGGTATGCCGCGCGGCTGCGCGACGTGCACGTGATGCTGCAGCGGGAGGTCGTCGACCGGATGATTGCGCGGCCCTCGACGCCCGAGTACGGCCGGTTGTCGGTGATGCTCCAGTACCGCTTCGCGATCGCAAAGCTGTTCGACGTCAGGCCGGGGGCGTTCCGTCCGCCGCCGAAGGTGGACTCCGCGTTCGTGCGGATGGTGCCGCTGCCCGCCGCGGCGCTCGGGGCGCGCGACGAGGCCGGGCTCGCGCGCGTCGTCACCGCGGCGTTCACGAAGCGCCGGAAACAGCTGCGGAATGCCCTCGCCGACGTGGTCGCCGAGGGCGACCTGCGCGCGCTCGGCGTCGACCCGCAGCTGCGGCCGGAGAACCTCTCGGTCGCCGACTACGTCGCGATCGCGAACGCGACCCGCGAGTGAGCGCTGGAGGAGACGGTCACCCTCCCCCCGACTTTGGGGGAGAGGGGGCAGCGCGCCGGTGGGGTGCCACGCGAGGCGTGCGGTCCTCGAGGTCCCTCAATCCCGTTCGATCAGCTCGATCTTGTAGCCGTCGGGGTCCTCGACGAAGGCGATCACGGTCGTGCCGCCCTTGACCGGGCCCGCTTCGCGCGTGACCTTCCCGCCGCGGCGCTTGACCTCCGCGCACGCCTTGGCCGCATCGGCGACCGCGACCGCGACGTGGCCGTACGCCGTGCCGAGGTCGTACTTGTCGACGCCGTAGTTGTACGTGAGTTCGAGGACCGCGGCCTTCTCCTCGTCGTCGTAGCCGACGAACGCGAGCGAGTACTTCTGGTCCGGCCGGTCGGTGGTGCGAAGCAGCTTCATCCCGAGCACCTCGGTGTAGAACTTGACCGACCGGTCGAGGTCGCCCACCCGCAGCATCGTGTGCAGCATCCGCATCGCCGTTTCCTTTCGCTTGGTCGTCTCTACAGATCCGGTATCAGGTGACCGCGCTCGCGCAGCTCGCGCCGCGCCCACTTGTGCTCCGGGAACACCGATTCGACGACGCGCCAGAACGCGGCCGAGTGGTCCATGTGTCGCAGATGCGCGAGCTCGTGCGCGACGACGTAGTCGACGAGACGCGGCTCGAAATGCACCAGCTTCCAGTGCAGCAGCACGCGCCCGCGGCCGTCGAGGGTCTGAGTGCAGCTCCCCCACTGCGACGCCGCGTTCGACAGCGCGACGTCGGGCGCCGGCACGCCGATGCGCACGCGCAACGCGGCAACGCGCTCGCGGTAGAGCGCGAGCGCTGCGTGGCGCACCCAATCGAGGACCGCTGCGCGCAGGCGCGTCGCGCTCTGGAACGCGAGCGCCGGCACCTCCAACCGCTCGCCAGCGAGCCGGACACCGGCCCAGACCGTGCGCGCGAGCGCGACTTCGCGGCCGAGGAAGGGGAGCCGTGCGCCTTCCTGCCACAGGAACGGCGCGCGCGCCTCGCGGCGGACCTCGTCGAGGCGCCTCAATATCCAGCGCTCCTTCTCGCGGATGAACGCCTCGATCTCGGCGATCGTCGCCCAGCGCGGCGCGGCGGCCGCGACGCCGCGCTCGTCGACGACGATGCCGATCGTCCGGCGGCGCGCGCGCCGGAGCCAGTACGGCACGACGCGCCCGGAAAGCTGCACGTGCCGCAGCCGCCCAGGCGGCGCCTGCGTCGGCCCTCTCAGGTCGCTGCGACCCGCTTCGGCGAGGAACGGCAGCTCGAGCTGCGACGACATTTCAAGCGCCCTCGTCGCGCTCTCGCCCGACCTTCGCGGAGAGGGCCGGGGCGAGGGGGGCGGCTCGCCGACCGCGTGCTGCACGAGGCGCGCGATGCCTCGAGGCCGGCGATCTGGCGATCGCCTCGGGCGGGGTCAACCGCTCCATCTCGCCTTCGATCCACTCCTCGACGCGGCGCATCAGCTGTTCGGCGGTGAGCCCGGCGCTCTCGATCGGCGGTCCGATCACCACGGTCACCTTGCCGGGATGTTTCAGGAACGAGTTCCGCGGCCACACGAGCCCGGCGTCGTGCGCGACCGGAAGGACGCGCGCGCCGGTGCTTACCGCGATCGCCGCGCCGCCGAGCTTGTAGACGCCGCGCCGTCCGACCGCGATGCGGGTGCCCTCCGGGTACACCATGATCGAGAACCCCTGGCGGAAGCGCTCGGCGCCCTGCTCGATCAGGCGCTGCATCGCGCGCTTGCGATCGGCGCGATTGATCGCGATCGGGCTCATCAGCGCGAGCCCCCAGCCGAGGAACGGGATCCACAGCAGCTCGCGCTTGATCACGTACACGTGCGGCGGAAAGATCGACGTGTAGGCGATCGTTTCCCACGCCGACTGGTGCTTGGAGAGGATCACGCACGGCTCGCGCGGGACGTGATCGCGGCCGAGGACCTCGTAGTCGATCCCGAGGAGGTGGCGCGCGAGCCAGGTCGCGAGCTGCGGCCAGGCGGCGATGACGCGCCAGCGCACGAGCCGCGGCAGGGGTGCCGCGAGAACGCACGCCACCCAGTGAAACGGGGTATAGGCGACGAGGATCGCGAGATAGAGCGCCGAGCGTACCGCGACCATCGCCGTGAGCGTCCGGTTAGGTGGTGAGCGCCGCGGCGACGGCCGCGAGATCCGGGTAGACCCGCGTGCCCTCGGGCAGACCGCCCGCTTCGAGTGTCTTCGCGCCCTTGCCGGTGAGCACCAGGATCGGCTGCGCCTTCGCCGCTGCGGCCGCCTGCAGGTCGCGCAAGCTGTCGCCGACCGCGGGCACGTCCTCGAGCGAGGTCGCGAGGCGCTCGCCGATCTCGACGAACATCCCGGGGTTCGGCTTGCGGTACGGCGAATCCGACTCGGCGGTGTCCGGGCAGTAGAAGATCGCCTCGATGCGGCCGCCCGCCTGGCTCACCATCTTGTGCATCTTGCTGTTCACCGCGTTCAGGGTGGCCATGTCGAAGAGGCCGCGGCCTATCCCCGACTGGTTTGTCGCGACCACGACGCGGTAGCCCTGCTGGGTGAGGCGCGCGATCGCCTCGAGACTCCCCGGGATCGGCTTCCACTCGTCGGGGCCCTTGATGAACGCGGTGCTGTCGTGGTTGATGACGCCGTCGCGGTCGAGGATGATGAGCTTCACGGCTGGCGTGGCCCGGATTGCACGCCGGGAGTTTAGCGCAGCTTCGCGGGCGGGCTATGCCGCGAGCTTCGAGACGTCGGCCACGCGGTTCATCTCGCGGCGCAGATCCTCGAGCAGGGCGAGCCGGTTCCGGCGCAACGACGGATCCTCGACCATCACCATCACCGAATCGAAGAACGCGTCGACCGGAGCCTTGAGGACCGCGAAGGTCTTCAGGTAGCCGGTGAAGTCGCCCCGTTCGAAGCGCGGGGTGGCCTCGCGCGAGGCGGCACGGAGCGCGTCGAAGAGCGCGCGCTCCTGCGGATCCTGGAGGAGCTTCGCGTCGGCGTTCGCGAATGCCTCGCCTTTGGCGGCCGCCTGCCGCAGGATGTTGGCCACGCGCTTGTTGGCCGCCGCGAGACTCTCGGCTTCCGGCAGGCTGGCGAACGCGCGCACGGCGGCGAGCTGCCGCGGCACCAGGTCGAGCCGTACCGGACGCAGGGACAGCACCGCCTCGGCCTCGTTTGCGGTGTAGCCCGCGTCGCGAAGGTAGCCGCGCAGCCGCTCGCGGACGAAGTCGAGGACGTCGGACTGGGCGCCACGCGTCGTTCCGGACGGATAGGCCGCCGAGGCTGCGCTCACGAGCTCATCGAGAGGCACGGGGATGTCCTGTTCGACCAGCATCCGCACGACGCCGAGCGCGGCGCGGCGCAGGCCGTAGGGATCCTTGTCACCGGTGGGGTGCTGGCCGATCCCGAAGAGCCCTGCGAGCGTGTCGAGCCGGTCCGCGAGTGCGACGCACACGCCGAGGCGCGTCTCGGGCAGCACATCGCCGGCGAAGCGCGGGCGGTAGTGCGCCTCGATCGCGCCGGCGACCGCCTCGGGCTCGCCGTCGTGCCGCGCGTAGTACGTGCCCATGATGCCCTGCAGCTCGGGGAACTCGCCGACCATCCCGGTGAGGAGGTCGGCCTTGCAGAGCCGCGCGGCGCGCCGCGTCGACGCTTCGTCCTCGCCGAGCTTCGTCGCCACGATCGCCGCGAGCCGCTCGATCCGCTCGACGCGCTCGAGCTGGCTGCCGAGCTTGTTGTGGAACACCACGCTCGCGAGGCCCGGCACGCGCGAGGCGAGCGCCGCGCGCCGGTCCTGGTCGTAGAAGAACTTCGCGTCGGCGAGCCGCGCCCGCAGCACGCGCTCGTTGCCGTGCACGATGTGGCGCGAGTGCGCAATCGCCATGTTCGAGACGATGAGAAACCGGTTCGCGAGCCTTCCCTGGCCGTCCACGAGCGGGAAGTACTTCTGGTTCTGCTTCATCGTGAGCATGAGGCACTCCTGCGGCACCTCCAGGAACGCCTTCTCGAAATGCGCCTCGTACACCGCGGGGAACTCGACCAGCGCGGTCACCTCGTCGTAGAGGGAATCTTCGGCGGCGATCGACGCTCCGCCCGCGGCCGCCTTGAGCTCCTCGCGTATCGTGCGCGCGCGGAGTTCGAAGTTCGCGATCACCTTGCCCTCGCGCTCGAGCAGAGCCTCGTAGTCGTCGGCGCGCGGAATCTCGATTGCACCCTTGCCAAGGAATCTGTGCCCTCGCGTCGTGCGCCCGCTCGATTGGCCGAGCACGGCCCCCGGCACGATGCGGTCGCCGTGCAGCAGCACCAGGCCGCGGACCGGACGCACGAATTCCTCGTCGCGGTCGCCCCAGCGCATCATCTTCGGGATCGGCAGCTTCTTCAGCGCGGTCTCGACCAGCCCCGCGAGCGTGGCGTCGAGCCGTGCACCGCTTGCGACCGCGCGGAACGCGAACACTTCCTGCTTGCCGTCGTGGAGGCGCTCGAGCTTCTCGACCGCCACGCCCTGCTTCTTCGCGAAACCGAGCAGCGCCTGCGACGGCGTCCCGTCGGCGCCGAGAGCCGCCTTCACCGACGGTCCCTTCGCGAGCACCTCGCGGTCGGGCGCCTGCGCCGCGACGTCGCGCACGAGCACGCCGAGCCGCCTCGGCGTCGCGTAGACGGTGAAGTCCCCGTCCCCCGGTGCGAACCCTTCGCTCCGCAGGCCGGCGACGAGCGCATCGGCGAACGAATAGCCGAGCGCGCGTAGCGCCTTCGGTGGCAGCTCCTCGGTGAGGAGCTCGACGAGGAGTGAGGCCGTCACGCGCCCGCCTTCTTCAGCATCGGAAACCCGAGCCGTTCCCGCGACTCGAGGTACGCTTGCGCGACCGCGCGGGCGAGCGCCCGCACGCGGCCGATGTACGCCGCGCGCTCGGTGACCGAGATCGCGCCGCGCGCGTCGAGCAGGTTGAACGTGTGGGAGCACTTCATGACCATCTCGTACGCCGGCAGCGCGAGCCCTGCCGCCATCAGGCGCTTCGCCTCGCGCTCGTAGTCGCCGAAAAGTCCGAGCAGCCACTTCGCGTCGCTCTCCTCGAAGTTGTACCTCGACTGCTCGACTTCGTTCTGGTGATAGACGTCGCCATAGGTCACGCCCGGCGTCCAGACGAGGTCGTAGACGTTCTCGACGCCCTGCAGGTACATCGTGAGGCGCTCCAGCCCGTAGGTGATCTCGCCGAGCACCGGCTTGCAGACGAGCGACCCGACTTCCTGAAAGTAGGTGAACTGCGTCACTTCCATCCCGTCGAGCCACACCTCCCAGCCGAGCCCCCACGCGCCGAGCGTCGGCGACTCCCAGTCGTCCTCCACGAAGCGGATGTCGTGCTGCATCGGATCGACGCCGAGCGCGCGCAATGAATCGAGGTACTGGTCCTGGATGTCGTCGGGCGAAGGCTTCAGCACCACCTGGTACTGGTAATAGTGCTGGAGCCGGTTCGGGTTCTCGCCGTAGCGACCGTCCTTCGGGCGGCGCGAGGGCTGCACGTACGCCGCGTGCCAGGGTTCCGGCCCGATCGCGCGCAGGAACGTCGCGGTGTGGAACGTGCCGGCTCCGACCTCCATGTCGTAGGGCTGCAGCAGCACGCAGCCGCGCTCACCCCAGAACTGCTGCAGGCGGAGGATGACGTCCTGGAAGTACACGTGGCTCGAGCGGCTCGCGGTGCGCGGAAGGCCGCGATTCTACCGGCTTCGACCGGGACGACCGGTCGCGATGGGAAATGCCGGCGCCGCCGGGGCGCCCGGGCACCCGGATGGATCAACCCCGGCCTGCACGCTATAGTGGCCGGGGATGACGCGCCTCCGCCTGACGCTCGCGATCGGCGACTACGACCACACGCGCGACCTCGCGCTGGGGGCGGTCCGGGCCGACGGCGTCGAGCTCATCCACCTCGCCCTGCCGGTCGAGGAGATCTTCTTCCGTTTCACGAAGTATCGCGAATGGGACGTGTCCGAGATGTCGTTCGGCAAAGTCGTCTCGCTCGCGTCGCAGGACGACCGCGGCCTCGTCGCGCTGCCGGTGTTCCCGTCGCGGGTCTTCCGCCTCTCGTCGATCTACGTCCGCGGCGACGGCCCGGTCAGGTCGCCGGGCGACCTCGCCGGGAAGCGCATCGGCGTCCCCGAGTGGGCGCAGACCGCGGCGATCTACACCCGCGGCTACATCGCCCACGAGCTCGGCCTCCCGCTCGCCGACATCGAGTGGGTGCAGGCCGGGCTGAACGAGGCGGGTCGGGTCGAGAAGGTCGCGCTGAAGCTCCCTCCGGGCATCCGGCTGCGACCGGTGCGCGACGCGACGCTGAACGACATGCTGCTCGGCGGCGAGCTGGACGCCGTGCTCTCGGCGCGTCCGCCGCGCGGCTTCGCCGAGGGGCGCATCGCGCGGCTCTACCGCGATTACCGCGAGCCGGAGGAAGCGTACTTCCAGAAGACCGGCGTCTTCCCGATCATGCACGTCCTCGCGCTGCGCCGCGAGGTGTTCGAGCGCGATCCCTGGGTGGCGATGAACCTCTTCAAGGCCTTCGAGGAGGCGAAGCGGCGCTCGCTCGCGCGGCTCGCCGACGTGACGGCTTCGCACGCGCCGCTCGCGTGGATCGGCGATTATTCCGCGCGGATGCAGCGGCTGTTCGGCGACGACCCTTGGCCCTACGGTGTGGAGCCGAACCGACGCACGCTCGAGGCGTTCCTCCAGTTCGCGTTCGAGCAGGGCGTCTGTCATCGCCGGCTCGCCGTCGAGGAACTGTTCCCGGCGGAGCTCGCGACGTCCTACCGGGTATGAGCGGAGCCGCGACGATGCGATCGATCGCAGTCTGCGCTGCGCTGGGGGCGGGGCTCGTCGCCGCGCCGGCGGCTCGCGCCCAGTCCTTTCCCGCGAAACCGATCCGCATTATTGCGCCCTACACTGCCGGCGGGGCGGCCGACCTCCTGTCGCGGTTCCTCTGCGAGAAGTTCCCGGCCGCCATGGGCGAGCCGTGCGTGGTGGAGAACAAGCCGGGCGCCGGCGGGATCATCGGCTTCGACCTGGCCGCGAAATCGGAGCCCGACGGGCACACCCTGGTCATGGCCCCGAACAACCTCGCGATCATCCCGGTCCTCCCGTCGCTGTACCCGAACGTCCCGTACGACACGCTCAAGGATCTCGCCCCGATCGCGCTCGTCGCGAGCACGCCGATCATGGTCGGCGCGCATCCCGCCTTCCCGGCGCAGTCCTTTCCGGAGCTGATCGCCTACGCGCGCGCGAACAGCGGCAAGGTGAACTTCACGACCTGCGGGCCCGCTTCGCCGCAGCACCTCGCCGGCGAGATGCTCGCGTCGCGCGCCGGGTTCACGTGGATCCACGTGCCGTACAAGGGTTGCGGCGACGCGCTCACCGCCGTGGTCGGCGGTACGGTGCCGGTCTTCATCAGCACCGTCGCCCACTTCAACCCGCAGATCAAGTCCGGGAAGCTGCGCGGGTTCGCCGTGCTCGGGCCGACCCGGTCGCAGTTCGCGCCCGACTATCCGACGGTCGCGGAATCGGGCTTCCCGGGCTACGAGGTGAACCTGTGGTTCGGGCTCCTCGCCCAGGGCAGGACGCCGGCACCGGTGATCGCGCGGCTCAACGCGGAGGTCAACAAGGCGCTGGAGTCCCCGGATCTGCGGGAGAAGCTCCGCGCGCAGTCGTACGAGCCGCTCGGCGGGCCGCCCGAGCGGTTCGCCGAGGCGATCCGCGCGGACATGGAGCGCTTCGGCAAGGTGATTCGCGACGGTGGCGTCAAGATGGAGTGATCACATGGACATGAACAAGCGCGCGGTGTCGCAGCCCCCGGTCGAGGAGAAGCCCGTTGCCGCGGCGGCCACGAGCTGGTGGGGCAGCGATGCGATCGCGGCGACCCTGCGCGCCCTCGAGGTGCCCTACATCGCGCTCGTCCCCGGCGCGAGCTATCGCGGGCTGCACGACAGCCTCGTCAACTTCCTCGGGAACGAGCGCCCGCAGATGCTCGTCTGCCTGCACGAGGAGCACACGGTCGCGATCGCGCACGGCTACTTCCGGGTGCGCGAGCGGATGATGGCCGCCGGCCTGCATGCGAACGTCGGCCTGATGCACGCGGTGATGTCGATCTTCAACGCCTGGTGCGACCGCGCGCCGGTGCTCGTGCTCGGGGCGACCGGCCCGGTGGACGCGGTGAAGCGACGGCCCTGGATCGACTGGATCCACACCGCGCGCGACCAGGGCGCGCTCGTGCGCGACTACACGAAGTGGGACGACCAGCCGGCCTCCGCGGTCGCAGCGCAGGAAGCGCTGCTGCGCGCCGCGCTGCTCGCGAACACGGCGCCGTACGGCCCGGTGTACGTGTGCCTCGACGCCGGGCTGCAGGAGTCGCGCCTTGACGCACTGCCGCCCCTGCCGGATGTTGCGCGCTTCACACCGCCGCCGCCCGCGCGGCCGGCGGAAGAGCTGGTGCGCCGCGCGGCGCAGCTCCTCGACGCGGCAAAGCGCCCGGTGATCCTCGCCGGCCGCGTCGGCCGGAGCGAGTCCGGATGGCGGGCCCGCGTCGCGCTCGCCGAGCGGCTCGGCGCCCGCGTGCTGACGAGCCTCAAGGCCGCGGCCGCGTTCCCGACCGATCACCCGCTGCACGCCGCGGCGCCGTCCACTTTCCTGAATCCCGCCGGCGCCGAGGTCCTGCGCGAGGCCGATGTCGTCCTCAGCCTCGACTGGCTCGACCTCGCCGGGACGCTGAAGAGCGCGTACGGCGCCGGCGACATCACCGCGAAGGTCATCCAGGTCTCGGTCGACCTGCACAGCCACCGCGGCTGGAGCATGGACTACTTCGGTCTCCCGCCGGTCGACTGCCATCTCCTCGCCGAGCCCGACGTCGCAGTGCCGCTGCTGCTCGACGCGGTGACCCGCGGCACGCCGGCATCCGCCCCGGCCAAGGCGGCCGCACCGGCGGCGGCCCCGACAATGAGCGGCGAGCCGACCGTGGCAGCGCTCGCCGCGGCGCTGAACGGGGCGCTCGGCGACGCCGCGACGAGCATCATCCGCACGCCGCTCGCCTGGGACGGCAGCTTCCGCGCGCTGCGCCATCCGCTCGACTATCTCGGCCACGACGGCGGCGCCGGCGTCGGCTCCGGGCCGGGCATGGCGGTGGGCGCTGCGCTCGCCCTGCGCGGTTCGGGCCGCGTCCCGGTCGCGATCCTCGGCGACGGCGACTTCCTGATGGGCGCGACCGCGCTATGGACGGCGGCCCACTACCGCATCCCGCTCCTCGTCATCGTCGCGAACAACCGCTCGTACTTCAACGACGAGCTGCACCAGGAGCGCGTCGCGCGCGACCGCGGCCGGCCGGTCGAGAACCGGTGGATCGGCCAGCGCATCGCGGAGCCGGACATCGATCTCGCCGCGATCGGGCGTGCGCAGGGTGCGGTCGGCCTCGGACCGGTCACCGACGCGAGCGCCCTCGCCGCCGCGTTTCGCGAAGCGATCGACGCCGTGCGCGCCGGCGAGGTGGCAGTGGTCGACGTGCGAGTCGCCGGCGGCTATTACGGCGCGGCGTCGACCGGCGCGGCCGGCGCGCAGAAGCCCGCGGGCAAGTGACCGGCCGACACCGTCTCGTGGGTGCGGCGCTGCTCGCCTGCGCCGCAGCCGCGTGGGCGCAGTACCCTTCGCACCCCGTGCGGCTCGTCTCGCCGACCTCGCCGGGAGGCGCGCCGGACATCGTGGCGCGCATCGTCGCAGAGAAGCTGTCGCCCGCGCTCGCACAGCCGGTGGTGGTGGAAAACCGGATCGGGTCGAACGGCAACATCGCCGCGGAGCTCGTTGCGCGCAGCGCGCCCGACGGCCATACGCTGCTCCTCGGGCAGGACTCGCTCTTCGTCATCAACCCGCACCTCTACGCCCGCATGCCGATCGACGTCCACCACGACCTCGTGCCGGTCGCCACCGTCGCTTCGAACGTGTTCGTGCTCTCGGTCCACCCGTCCCTTCCGGTGCGGACGTTCCCGGAGTTCGTCGAGTACGCGCGCAACGCACGGCCGCCGCTCGCCTACGCCTCGGGCGGCAACGGCAGCCAGCACCATCTCACCATGGAGAACCTGAAAACGGTCGCCGGCATCGACCTCGTGCACGTGCCGTACAAGGGCGGCGCGCCCGCGACGGCGGCGACCGTCGCGGGCGAGGTCGCCGCGATGTTTGCCGGCACCTCGACCGCGCCGCACATCCAGGCCGGCCGGCTGCGCGCGCTCGCGGTGACCGGCGCGAAGCGCTCGGACGCGTTCCCCGACCTGCCGACGATCGGGGAGTTCTACCCCGGGTTCGAGATGACGATCTGGCTCGGCGTGTTCGCACCGGCCGCGACGCCGGAGGTGGTGCTCGCGCGGTTGCGCGCGGAGATCGCTAAAGCGCTCGCGCTGCCCGAGGTGAAGGACCGGTTCGCCGCTGCCGGCGGTCTGCAGCCGCTCGTCACGTCGCCCGCGGAGTTCGCCGCGCTCATCCGGTCGGACGACGCGAAGTATCGCGAGCTGGTGAAGCTCACCGGCGCCAAACTGGAGTGAGCCGCAGGCTCGCGGTCGAGAGCCCGATCATTCCTCCTTGACCCCCGCCTCGCGGATCACGGTGCCCCAGCGCGCGTGATCCTCGCGGATCAGGTTCGCCAGGTCCTCGGGCGAGCCGGTCGAGAGGTCGATGCCCTGCGGCACCAGCCGCGCCCTGACGTCGGGAAGGCCGAGGATGCGGTTCACCTCGGGATTCACCTTCGCGATCAGCTCGGGCGGCGTCTTCGCGGGCACGAACAAGCCGATCCAGGGATAAAGCGAGAAGCCGGCAACGCCCGCTTCCGCGACCGTAGGCACGTCCGGAACCTCGCCGAAGCGCTGCGAAGCGGCGGTCGCGAGCAGACGCAGCTTGCCGGCGCGGATGTGCGGCAGGAGCGAGTTCGCGGCGCCGATCCAGACCTGGATCCGGCCCGCCAGCAGGTCGGCCACCGCCGGCGCGGCGCCCTTGTACGGCACGTGGTTCATCTTCGTGCCCGAGAGCTGGGTCAGCAGCGTGCCGCCGAGGAACTGCGGGCTGCCGGTCCCCGAGGAGCCGAAGTTGAGCTCGCCCGGCCGGGACTTCGCGTAGGCGACCAGCTCGTCGACCGAATTCGCCGGCACCGACGGAGGCACGACGAGCAGGAACTGGATGCGCGCGAGCAGCGTGACAGGCGCGAGGTCGGCGAGCGGATCGAAGGGCTGCCTCGCCAGATGCGGATTGACCGTGAACACGTTGTCGGGCGCGACCAGCCAGGTGTACCCGTCGGGCGCGCTCTTCGCCACCAGCTCGGCGGCGATGTTCTGGCTGGCGCCGGGCCGGTTCTCCACCACCACGGGCTGCGGCCAGACCCCTTGAAGCCCCTGCGCGATGGTGCGCGCGATCAGGTCCGGCGAGCCGCCGGGCGGCAGCGCGACGATCAGACGCACGGGCCGCTCGGGAAAACCCTGGGCCGAGGCGAGCGACGACGCCAAAGCAAGAACACCTGCCGCAAGCCAGTTCACGGGATCAGCCGTCCTCCGCCATGGTGCGATGCAACCCCCTCGCTCGCTCGACCTTCCGGACCTCACTCGCCAGCGCGAGCGCGGATGAGCTGGGCCCGTGGGGCCGGCCGGACGCACCTTCAGCCGGCAAAGGCTACTGGGTCGAGCAAGGCGTGTCGAGCGCGCCGCTCGGGGATGTGCCGGGTGACGAAGCTCGCTGAGATCAAGCTCTCGTCGACCGGGCTCGGCCACTCCGCGATCGAGCAATACAACAACTTCCGCGTGCCGTACTCAACGCGGTGCTCGCCCTGGTGTTCGTGCTCGCCATCGGCGCGAACGTGCTGATGGCGCGGCTCGCGCCGCGGAACGCCGACGCTGGCAGTCGAGGCACGCCGGGAGCATGGGAATAAGTCCGAGCGCGGCAGCTGTATAGTGAATCCGCCGAACGCTTCGGCGCAACGCGAGCGCCGAGTGTAAGCATCGCAAGCATCATCGGCAATCAGCGGTCAACTTGGGGGACAGGACATGAAGCATCTCCTGCAAGGTGGGGATCCGGCCGATCGCACCCTGGAAGACCGGCCCGGCGGGCTCACGCGACGAGCGTTTCTCAAGCACGGCGCGGCGCTCTCATCCGGCGCCGCCGCGATGGGAATCGCGCAGGGTGCGGGCGCACAGGCCCTGGCCGGCGAACCGTGGGAGCGGGTCTACGGCGCGGGCTTCAGGGGCTATGGCGAGCCCTCGCGATTCGAGCAGCCGGTTCAGCGACACATCGGACGACCCTACGGCGACCTCGCCCCCGGGTCGGGCGCGGCGCTTGCGCCGATCGAGCGGCTCGAGGGCATCATCACACCGAGCTCCCTGCACAACGATCGCAGCCATAGCGGTACGCCGGACATCGACCCAGCGCGGCACCGTCTGGTCGTGCATGGTCTGGTCTCGCAGCCACTGGTGTTCTCGGTGGACGCGCTGCTGCGCTACCCGATGACCTCGCGCATCTACTTCCTCGAGTGCTCGGGCAACAGCAACCGCAACCTGGTGCCGCAGGCGGCGCAGGTCCCCGCGGGTGCCATCCACGGCAACATCGCGTGCAGCGAATGGACCGGCGTGCCGCTGCGAGTGCTGCTCGAGGAAGCCGGCCTTCAGCCGCAGGCGAAATGGCTGCTCGCCGAAGGCGCCGACTCCGCCCACATGAGCCGCAGCGTCCCGATCGAGAAAGCGCTGGACGACGCGATGATTGCGCTCTACCAGAACGGCGAGCGCCTGCGGCCCGAGCAGGGGTATCCGGTGCGCCTCCTGCTGCCGGGATGGGAAGGCAACATGAGCGTGAAGTGGCTGCGCCGCATCAAGGCGACCGAAGAACCGACTTACACCAAGGACGAAACTTCGAAGTACACCGATCCGCTGCCCGACGGACGGGCGATGCAATTCACCTTCGAGATGGGCGTGAAGTCGGTGATCACGAAGCCCTCGTCCACCATGACGCTGCCGCGGCCGGGGTTCTATGAGATCTCGGGAATCGCCTGGAGCGGCGCCGGACGGATCCGCAGGGTCGAGGTGTCGGCCGACGGCGGGAAGACCTGGGCGAACGCCGCACTGTACGGCGAGGAGCGTCCGAAGGCGCTCGTCCGATTTCGCCTGCCGTGGGAGTGGACCGGACAGGCCGCGATCCTGCAGAGCCGTGCGACCGACGAGAAAGGCACGGTCCAGCCATTGCGCAGAGACTGGCTCGCGCGATACGCGCCGGACAATCGCTTTCACAACAACTCGATCGTCAGCTGGTCCGTGGACGCCGACGGGAGCGTAAAAAATGTCTACGCCTAGGCCCGTCCTGGCAGCGGCGGTCGTGGCGCTCTCCGCCTGCGCGAGCCAGCCGACGTCGACTGACAAGCCGCCGCGCCTCGGCACGCCGGTGAGCGCGGCGGAAGTGACCGGTTGGGACATCAGCATCCCGCCGAGCGGCGCGGGGCTTCCGAGCGGCAGCGGGACCGCGCGTCAGGGTGCCGTGGTCTACGAGCAGAAGTGCCTCGCCTGCCACGGCGCCAAGGGCGCGGGCAAGCCCGCGGATCCGCTCGCGGGGGGCGTCGGCTCGCTCGCCTCGAAGGCGCCGCTCCGCACGGTGGGCAGCTACTGGCCCTATGCCACGACGCTCTTCGATTACGTGCGTCGCGCGATGCCACTCAACAATCCGTTATCACTTGCCGACGACGAGGTCTACGCTGTGAGCGCCTACGTGCTCTTCCTTAACGGCATCGTCGGCGAAGACGCGACGATGAACGCGCAGACCCTGCCGCAGGTGAAGATGCCCAACCGCGATGGTTTCGTGAGCGACTGGCCGGCGAAGGCGAGGAATTGAGCCGCCGCGGCCGCCGGGGCGTAGCCCGCGCGGCCGCTCGCAGCGGTGACGGCTAGCCCACGTAGCGCCGGAGGAACTCGAGCGTCCGGGTGCGCGCGAGCTTCGCGCTGTCGGCGTGGAACGAGCCGCGCTGGTCGCAGTTGAAGCCGTGACCGGCGGGGTAGATGTGGGCGGTGAGCTCGGGGCGCGCCGCGAGCCATGCGCGCACCTGGTCGACCGGAATCGCGTGGTCCGTCTCGCCGAAGTGCAGCAGCACCGGGCAGCGCGGCTTGAGGTCCTTGTTCGCGAGGATCCCGCCGCCATAGTGGGGTGCCGAGCACGCGAGCCCGTCGAGCTTCGACGCCGCGACCCAGGCGACGGTCCCTCCCCAGCAGTAGCCGACGATGCCGACCTTGCCGGCCGCGGCCACGGTCTTGATCGCGGCCGCGACGTCCTTCATCGCGTCGTCCATCGACACCTTCTGCATGATCGCGCGGCCGCGGTCGATCTCCGGCTGCGAGTAGCCGATGTCGAGGCCGCGCTCGGTCCGGTCGAAGAGCGCCGGGGCGATCGCGAGATAGCCGTCGGCGGCGTAGCCGTCCGCGACGCCCTTGACGTGGCTGTTGACGCCGAAGATCTCCTGGATGACGACGAGCGCGCCGCGGGGCTTGCCCGCGGGCTCGGCGCGATAGGCCGCAAAGCGATGGCCGTCGGCCGCAGCGAGTTCGATCGTGGTTCCCATTGGAGAGACGCCGAAGGCGCGCGGGGCTGGCCCCGGCGCGCGGGGTTACGGGGGCGGGGAGAAGCTCCCCGGCTCTAGTGGGTCGTCCCGCCGTCGAGCTTGTGCTCGAGGGAGACGATCTGATCCTTCAGGTGCAGCTTCTTCTTCTTGAGGCGATGCAGCTGCTCGTCTTCGAAGATCCTGCTTTCTTCCATTCGCGCGATCGCGGCGTCCAGATCGTGGTGCTCGGTGCGTAGCGAGGTGATTCTTTCCCTAAGCGCCTCGATCTCTGCTTCAGTCATTGGCAGCCTCCTTTGCGCGAAAGGTTGACGGGGTGGCGCGGTATCCGGCCGCGCCCGGCTAGTTTACTCCTGGCCGCGCGCCAGGGAAGCCTGCGGCGCGCATTTCCCGATCCGGAATCGCGATCCGCCGGGCGGGTGCTGCGCCGCGCTCGCGCTAGCCGCCCGCGCCCAAGTCCGTGTCGCGACGGCGTTTTGCGCGGGTCCGGGCCGCCGCGGCGGCGAGTACCGCCAGGCAGGCGAGCAGGATCGGCGCATTCCCCGTGGTCACGTACGGGGTGGCCCCCGTACGGCCCTGGACCCGGCCCTCGAGCACCCCTTCGCTAAACGACGGGAGGCGTCCGGCGACCGACCCGTCGGGCGCGACGATCGCCGTGACGCCGGTATTCGTCGCGCGCAGCATGAAGCGCCCGGTCTCGACCGCGCGCATCCGCGAGATCCGGAGGTGCTGGGCGGGTGCAAGCGAGTTGCCGAACCAGGCGACGTTGCTCACGTTCGCGAGCAGCGTCGCGGCGGGGAGCTGGCGGATGATCTCCTCGCCGAACGCGTCCTCGTAGCAGATGTTCACCGCGACGCGCTCGCCCGCGACCGCGAGCGGCTGCTGGTCCGCCGCGCCGCGCGCGAACTCACCGAGCGGGATCCGCATCATCGCCACCAGCCAGCCGAAGCCGGTCGGCACGAACTCGCCAAACGGGACGAGGTGCGACTTCGCGTACGCCTGCCGCGGCGACGCACCGAAGCTGACGACCGCGTTGTAGTAGCGCCGTGTCCGGTCGAGGAGCGGCACGCCGATCAGCATGTCGCCGCCGCGCGCGGCGACGGGGGCGGTGAGCGCCTCGAGGTACGCCGGGTCGACGTCGTCGAGAAAGCGCGGGATGGCCGTCTCCGGCAGCACGACCAGACGCGCCGTCGTGCTGCCGGCAAGCCGCGCGTACGTCTCGAGCGTCGCTTGGTAGCGGCCGGGTACGAACTTGAGCGCCTGCGGGATGTTCCCCTGCAGCAGGGCGATGTCGAGCGGTTCGCCGTAGGGCGCGGTCCAGTCGATGGCGCGCAGACCCCAGCCGCCGCCCGCGATCGCGCCGATCACCGCGATCGCGGCGATCCGCGGCGCGCCACGCGCGACGAGGAGCGCGACGAGCGCGCCGGCGACCGCGGTTGCCAGGAACGAAACGGCGAACATGCCGCCGACCGGCGCGAAGCCGGCGAGCGGGCCGTCGAGCTGCGAATAGCCGATCGAGAGCCAGGGGAACCCGGTGAAGATCCAGCTGCGCAGCCATTCGGCGAGCGTCCACAGCGCGGGGATCACGAGCATCAGCCGCATCGCCGCCGGTGCGGCGAGCTGCGCCCGGGCCGGCGCTGAGAGCTTCGCCTGCGCCCAGCCGGCCGCCGCCGGGTAGGCCGCGAGGATGGAACAGAACACGATCGTCGCGAGGCCTGCGAGCGGTGCCGGCAGCCCGCCGAAGTCGTGCAGGCTGACGTAAACCCAGCTCGCGCCGACGAAGAAGAGCCCGGCACCGAACGCGAAGCCGACCGCCGCCGCAGCGCGCGGCGTGGGTGCCCGCAGCCACAGCCATGCGAGCGCAGCGAAGGCCGCGAGCGGGAGCAGCCAGAGCGGCCAGTCGCCGAACCCCGCGACCGAGACCGCGCCGAGCGCCATCGCGACCGCCCCGGGCGTGCAGGCGGCCGCGAGCCGTACGGCGCCCGAAGCCGCCGCGGTCATGCCTGGGTCGGCGCCTTGACCCGCTCGACGAGCAGCGTGTGGAGCCGCCGGCTGTCGGCGCGCTGCACCTGGAACCGGAGGTCGTCGATCGTCGTGGTGTCGCCGCGCTTCGGCAGCCGGCCGAAGCGGCTGATCACCAGGCCGCCCACGGTGTCGAACTCCTCGTCGGGGAAGGACGTCTTGAACACCTGGTTGAAGTCGGCGATCTGCGTCTGCGCCTTCACCCGGAACCGGCCGCCCTTCTCGCGCAGGATGTTGTCCTCGACCTCGTCGAAGTCGTACTCGTCCTCGATGTCGCCGACGATCTGCTCGAGCACGTCCTCGATGGTGACCAGCC
>Ga0335084_10000538_pt1 | contig 32330 bp, 31 predicted proteins | sample Lox_Sample_44_FD_206721 | JGI IMG/M metagenome (GOLD analysis project Ga0335084, IMG submission 206721) | Soil microbial communities from Loxahatchee National Wildlife Refuge, Florida, United States - Lox_Sample_4.4 | ecosystem: Environmental > Terrestrial > Soil > Wetlands | place: USA...
TGCAGGTCGGACGGCGCGTTCCCGGTGAGGGCCGCCGGCTCGTACGGCTCGGGGTCCGGCATGGCCGAGTTGATGTCGTCGTCGACGAGCAGACCCCAGACCTTCTCGTAGGGAACCTTCCCGACCAGCTCTTCGATGTCGATGCCCCGGTAGCGGAGCGAGCCTCCCTCACGGTCCGGCTCGGCGATCTCCGTCTGGACGGCCACGACCCCCTCGAGCCCAGGCTTGAAATCGTTCACGGCGGGAAATGTATAGACCTCCGCTAGAGTCAGGCGCCGTGGCTCACGAGGTAACGCTGATCCCCGGCGACGGCACCGGGCCCGAGCTCACCGAGGCCACGCGCCGCGTCCTCGAGGCCACCGGCGTCGACTTCGAGTGGGACGTCCAGGACGCCGGCGCCGACGTGATGGACCGGTTCGGGGGAAATCCACTGCCCGACCACGTGCTCGACTCGATCGTGCGCACCGGGATCGCCCTGAAGGGACCGATCACCACCCCGGTCGGCGGCGGCTTTCGCTCGGTCAACGTCACCCTGCGCAAGGCGCTCGACCTCTACGGGCAGGTTCGCCCGTGCAAGAGCTACCCCGGGGTTCGCTCGCGCTACGAGAACGTCGACCTGATCATCATCCGCGAGGCGACCGAGGACCTCTACGCGGGGATCGAGTACGAGGAAGGCTCGCCGGAGGCGATCGAACTGGCCAACTGGATCGAGGCGAGAGGCGGGCTGGTTCCGCCCGGTTCGGGGATCTCGGTCAAGCCGCTCTCCATCGACGGCACCCGCCGGATCGCCGAGTTCGCGTTCGACCACGCGCGCCGCAACGGCCGACGCAAGGTGACCGCCGTCCACAAGGCCAACATCATGAAGTTCTCGGACGGCCTCTTTCTCCGGGTCGCCCGCGAGGTCGCCGAGGAGAACCTCGACCTGGAGTTCGAGGACCGCATCGTCGACAACCTCTGCATGCAGCTCGTGCAGCGGCCGGAGGAGTACGACGTTCTCCTGCTCCCGAACCTCTACGGCGACATCGTCTCCGATCTCGCCGCGGGGCTGATCGGCGGGCTCGGTCTCGCGCCCGGCGCCAACTTCGGCACGCACGCCGCTGTGTTCGAGCCCACCCATGGCTCGGCGCCCAAGTACGCGGGCCAGAACCGGGTCAACCCGATGGCGATGATGCTCTCCGGAATGCTGATGCTCCGACACCTCGACGAGCGCCAGGCCGCCGACCGGCTCGAGGAGGCCATCGCCGGGGTGATCGGCGAGGGCAGAAGCGTCACCTACGACATGAAGCCGACCCGCGACGACCCGACGGCGGTCGGAACGAGCGAGGTCGCGGACGCGATCATCGACGCGATGGGGGCGCGTGTATGAGCCGCCGCAAGGTGACCGTCGTCGGCGCGGGGAACGTGGGAGCGACGTGCGCGCAGGTGCTCGCGACGCGCGACTATGCCGACGTCGTAGTCGTCGACATCGTCGAGAACCTGCCGCAGGGCAAGGCGCTCGACATGAACCAGATGGGCGCCGTTCTCGGGTACGAGCCGAACGTGGTCGGATCCAACGGCTACGAGGACACGGCCGGCTCGGACGTGGTCGTGGTCACGGCCGGCGTGCCGCGGAAGCCGGGGATGAGCCGCGACGACCTCGTCACGACGAACGAGAAGATCGTCGGCTCGGTCGCCGGGCAGGTTGCGGCCCAGTCGCCGGACGCGGTGCTGATCGTCGTCTCGAACCCGCTGGACGCCATGTGCCACGTGGCCAAGGACGTCTCCGGGTGGCCAAAGGAGCGTGTCTTCGGAATGGCCGGAATCCTCGACACGTCGCGCTTCTCGACGTTCATCGCCTGGGAAACCGGTTCGTCCGTCAAGGACGTGACGGCGATGGTGCTCGGCGGCCACGGCGACCAGATGGTGCCGGTCGTGTCGGCGACGACCGTCGGCGGGATCCCGCTGCGCAAGCTCGTGCCGGAGGACCGGATCGCCGCGATGGTCGAGCGCACCGCGAAGGGCGGCGGAGAGATCGTCGAGCTGCTCGGCACCTCGGCCTGGTACGCACCGGGCGCGGCCGCCGCACAGATGGTCGACGCGGTCATGCTCGACGAGCACCGCGTGCTCCCGTGCACGGCCTACCTCGAAGGCGAGTACGGAGTCGACGGCCTCTACATGGGCGTACCGGTCAAGCTCGGCGCAGGCGGGATCGAGCAGATCGTCGAGCTCGACCTGAGCAACGACGAGCGCTCTGCGTTCGAAGCCTCGGCAGCGGCCGTGCGAGAGGTGGTCAGCGTGCTCGGCGGCGGCACCTAGGCCCGCTGTGGGCGAATCGGCACCCATCCGGCACAGACCCGGCACAGACCTGCGACAACGTCGGCGATACGCTCTCAGCGGGTGGCGGGTGGACTCTCCTCCCCACCCGGGTGGGGACGCGCGCGTGAACTTACAACGGGCGCCGAGAAGAACATGGAGCTCAGGCTAGAAGGCTGCACGGCGATCGTCTGCGGCGCGTCCTCTGGCATGGGGCTCGCGATCGCGGAGGCCCTGGTCGCGGAAGGGGCCAACGTGGCGATGTTCGCGCGTCGCCGTGAGCTGCTCGAGCGGGAGGCCGAGCGGCTAGGCGCCCTCGCAGTGCGCGGCGACCTCACGAATCCCGCCGATCTGTCCCGACTCGTCGACCGGACGATCGAGGCCTTCGGCGGGGTCGACATCCTCGTCAACAACGGCGGCGGCCCGCCACGCACTACCGCGGGCGGCCTCGTCGACGAGCAGGTGGAGCAGGCCGTCGAGCTGCTCCTGCTCTCGGCGATCCGCCTGACCGAGCTCTGCCTCCCCCGGCTCGAGAGCAGCGGCCGCGGGCGGGTGATCAACATCACTTCGAGCTCGGTCCGCGAGCCGATCGACAACCTCGCGCTCTCGAACACCGTGCGACCGGGCGTGATCGGCTGGGCGAAGACGCTCGCGCGCGAGGTCGGCCCGAAGAAGATCACCGTCAACTCGATCGCGCCCGGCCAGATCGACACCGAGCGGCTCTCTGAGGTCTACGACGGCGATCCCCCGCCAGAGGCCCTCGAGCGCATCCCCCTGCGACGCTTCGGCACCCCGCGCGAGGTGGCGCAGGTCGTGTGTTTCCTCGCGTCGGACGCCGCCAGCTACGTGACCGGCACCGTGATCCCGGTCGACGGCGGGCTGACGCGAGGGCTACTTTGACGAACGCCGAGCCGCCTACCCCGAACCCGACCTCCCGGCTGAGATGGTTCACGCCCACCCGGATCGCCGGGCTCGGGCTGATCATCCTCGTAACCGTCCTCCTGATCCTCTGGATCGCCCCGGCCCACGGCTACCAGATCGAGTTCGTCGATCCCGCCCACCCGGTCGCGCCGCTCGTCTCGCTCAAGGGAGAGCGTCCGTCCCGGAGCAAGGGCTCGATCTACTTCGTGGATGTTCCGTACCGCCCAGCCCGGCTGATCGAGCGAATCCTGCCCTGGGCACGACCTGACGGAGCGTCGCTCGTTCAAGCCCCCGACATCAGCTCCGCGCTCGACCGGCGTCTCGGGCAGCAGGAAATGTCCGACTCGCAGAAGATCGCGCCCTATGTCGCCCTCAAGCTTCTCGGCTACAAGGTGAGCGCGCGGAGCGGAGGAGTGACGATCCTGGCGGTCGAGCTCCATGCGCCGGCCGCGAGGGTCCTTCAGCCGGGCGACGTGATCGTCTCGGTGAACGGCCACCCGGTGAAGACGATCCTCGAGCTGCGCGGACTCCTCGCGGACAAGCACCCCGGCGACGAGGTCACGATCCGTTTCCGGCGGGACGGGAAGGCTCACGTGGCCACGCTGAAGACGGCAGCCGACCCCACCGACGCCAAGCGCGCGATCATCGGCGTCTCTGCTCTGGACGACCTCCAGGTCAAGCTGCCGTTCCCGGTCCGGATCGACACCGGAGACATCGGCGGCCCGTCGGCGGGGCTCGCGTTCGCCCTCGACATCCTCCAGGAGCTCGGCCGGAACGTCGCCCGCGGGCGCAGGGTCGCGGCGACCGGCGAGCTCGCGCTCAACGGCCGGGTGCTCCCGATCGGGGGCGTGAAGCAAAAGACGCTCGGAGCGCGCAAGGCGGGTGTGGACGTCTTCCTTGTGCCTGCCGGGGAGAACGCGCAGGAGGCGAGGCGCTACGCGGACGGGCTCCGCATCATCCCTGTGGAAAACCTTCCACAGGCGTTGCGCGCGTTGGCAACCTTAGGCCCGAAAGCGTGAAATTCAGGCAGTTTTCGGCCTCCCTGAAACCGCCGGAAATTGCATTGTTTTCTCCACAGGCAAGTCTTGCAACTGATCGCGGGACGCCTATAGTCCCCCCTTGTCCAAAGGGGCGCTGAAGGGGAGCGGGGACGAAGATCAGCAAAAACATCAAACCAACCTGTGAGGACTGCTACTTCCGCCGAGCCGGGCTCTGTGCGCTTTCGCTCCAGGAGCCGTGCCCGACGTTCAGGCTCCACAGCCGCGGCTCGCTCGTCCCGCCTCGCCAGCCCCGACTGATCCCGCGGCCGCTCACCGGCCACTCCCAGGCCGCGGCCTAAGACGTCGAATCTCGACCGTCTAGGCTTCGGCCATGCCGGAGCAGGCCGACGGTCGCGAAGAGGAGGAGCACGCGGCTCAGCAGCAGCCGCACGAGGGCCAGCCTCAGCGGGAGGAAGCCGCGAGGCGGCCGGTTCGCGAGTCGTTCCTCTGGGTGAAGCTCGCGCTGTTGCTGGCGGTGATCGCCTACGTGATCGCCTTCGTGCTGCAGAACAACAACCAGGTCGACGTCGACTTCGTGTTCGGCACGACGGAGATCTCGCTGACGTGGGTGATCCTGATCTGCCTCGCGATCGGGCTGGTCGGCGGAGTGCTCCTATCCCAGCTCTACCGCCGCAGGCGACGCCGGCATTAGCTGCGCGAGCCGGCGGACGCCTTCCGCGATCTCGTCCGGCGAGACGAAGCTGAACGCGAGGCGCGCGGTGTTCGGGGCGCCGCCGAAGTCCGGGCCCGGGACGAACGTCACGCCCGCCTCGCCCGCGGCCGAGAGCAGGCCGGTCGTGTCGATCTCCTCGGGAAGCTCGAGCCAGAGGAAGTAGCCGCCCTCGGGCCGGCTCCAGGTCGCCCGCCCGCCGAGTTCCTGTTCGAGGGCCTCGAGCATCGCGTCTCGCCGGGCCCGGAGGAGCCCGCACACGCGCTCCACGTTCGCCTCGAACAGCCCGCGCCGCAGGAACTCGTACAGCGTCGCCTGGGCCACGAGCGCGGGCGTGATGTACGTCGAGGCGACCAGCGGCTCGAGGTCCGCGGCAAGCCCGGCGGGAACGATCATGTAGCCCACCCGGAGGCCGGGCGCGACCGTCTTCGAGAACGACGAGCCGTACATGACGTGCTCGCCGCCCTCGAGCTCGAACAGGGTCGGCAACGGCTCGCCCTCGAACCGCACGAGACCGTAGGGGTCGTCCTCCAGGACGCGCAGGGACCGCTCGCGGATCAGGCGCGCGAGCTGCTCGCGCCGCGCCGCCGAGAGCGTGACGCCCGCCGGGTTCTGGAAGGTCGGGATCGTGTAGAGGAAAGCCGACGTCAGCCCGCTCTCGCACACCTGCTCCAGCTCGTCGACGTCGAGCCCGTCCTCGTCGAGCGTGACTTCGGCGATCTCCCGGCCTTCCGCGGCCAGGACCTTGCGCGGCCGGTCGTAGGTCGGCCGCTCCACGATCACGCGCCCCTCGCCGAGCGAGGAGAGCACGAGGTGGAACGCCTGCAGCGAGCCGTTGGTGACGAAGACGCGCTCTGCCTCGACTCCGTGACGCTCGGCGATCCACTCGCGCAAGGGCGTGTAGCCGAGCGTGCTTCCATACGACAGGATGGTGCTGCCGTCGAGACGGAGCGCGGTCGCGGCGCAATCGGCGAGCTCCTCGACCGGGAGGCATTCCGGCGCCGGGATCCCGCGCGCGAGAGAGATGGTCGTCACGCGATCGAGTCTAGAGGAGCGTGCGGCCCGTGCCGAACTACAGGTTGTGCGGTTCACGCTCGCCCTTCTGGCCGCCCTCGTGCTCGCCCCGCAGGCGTCCGCCGCGCGGACGATCCTGGTCCGGTTCTCCGACCCTGCCGACGCCACTGCGAAGGCAGCGTCGCTGGGCGACGACGTCGTCCGCCAGACGGCGGGCCACGTCGCGGTCGTCCGCGTCGCCCCGGGCGAGAGCGAGGCGCAGGCGTTGGCCGCGTTCAGCGCGCGGCGCGACGTCCTCTACGCCGAGCCGAACGGCTTCCGGCGCGCGTTCGCCCTCAACGCGCCGAACGATCCCGGCTACGCCTCGCAATGGGCGCTGTCGGCGATCTCCGCCCTGGCCGGTTGGAACCTCTTCCCCGGGAGCTTCTCGCCGGCGCCCGGCGCGAAGGTGGGCATCGTGGACACGGGGGTCGAGGCAAGCCACCCGGACCTCGCGCCGAACCTCACCTCGTCCGGGGCGACCTGCGTCAACGGCTGCGTCGCTGGCAACCCCACCGACATCAACGGGCACGGGACGCACGTCGCCGGGATCGCCGCCGCGGCGGCGAACAACGCCACCGGTGTGGCGGGGCTCGCCTTCTCGTCACCGATCGTCGCGGTTCGGGTCTTCCACAACGACCCCACGGACGGGCTGATCGCCTCCGACGCCGACGTGGCCGACGGGATCGTCTGGGCCGAGCAGCACGGCGTCCGCGTGATCAACCTCAGCCTCGGCGCACCCACCTACTCGCAGACGATCTGCAGCGCGATCTCCACGGCGATCAACACGTACCACGTGGTCGTCGTCGCGGCCGCGGGCAACTCGCATTCGTCCGTCGCGACGTACCCGGCCTCCTGCCCGGGCGTGATCGGCGTCTCCGCCACGGACCCGAGCGATGCGGCGGCGTCCTTCTCCAACTACGGCGCGCCGAACGTCTTCGTCTCAGCCCCCGGCGTCTCGATTCTCTCCACGTATCCGGGCAACACCTACGCGTACGAGGACGGAACCTCGATGGCCTCGCCGTACGTGACCGGACTCGCCGCGCTGCTCCTCGGCGAGCACCCGACGGCCTCGGTGAGCGCCGTCCGTCAGATCCTGGCCAAGACCTCCGACAAGGTCGGAGGCGTGAGCTACGGAGCGGATCCTTACGCGACCTGCACGGGCTGCACGTGGGACCCGCATTTCGGCTACGGGCGCATCGACGTCGGGGCGGCGCTCGCCGCGCCGGTTCCGCCCCCGCAGGCGCCCCCGCCTCCTCCGCCGCCACCGCCTCCGCTGACGCTCGACACGAAGTCACCCTCCGCCCATGCCTACGCGACTCACGGTCGGCGCAGGCAGCTCATCCGGCTCCGTTACCGGGTCTCGGACGACCGCGGCGAGACCGCGGAGCGGATCACGGTCTACCGGAAGTCGAAGAAGCTGAGCATCTACCGGCGGCGGCTTCGCGCGACGCTTTCCCAGATCGCGTACTCGGTGATCTGGCACGCGCCGAGGAAGGCCGGCAAGTACCGCTTCTGTGTCGTCGCGACCGACTCGGCCGACAACCACAGCAAGCCCGCCTGCGCGGCAATCAGGGTCCGCTGAGCCTCAGGGCTCACGCGTGAGCTGGCGGAGCCCCGACCCGTCTGCTCGAACAACGTAGATGCCACCGTTGCCGTCGCCCTCGCGGTTGCTCAGGTGCTCGAACGCGATCCAGTCGCCTCCCGGGGACCACGAGACGCTGACTTCGCTTCCCGTCCGGCGCAACGCCTCGAACGCACGGGCGAGCGGGTGGTCGTCGGCGCCGTCCGGTGAGACTTCCCGCAGCTCGGGCCCGGTGGTGACGCCGCGGTCGCGGTAGTCGCCCAGATAGACGATCGTGTCTCCTCGCGGCGACCACACCGGAGACAGGCTCTGGCCGAAGCCGGATCCGACGACGTGAAGGTGTTTTCCGTCGATGTCCGCCACCACGATCCGGAAGCGGTCCTGGTGCCTGCCGAACGCGCGCACGAACGCTAGCCGCTGGCCATCAGGTGAGAAGCTCGGCTCCGCATTCCGCCCGTCGCGAGTCGCCCGGACCGGAGCACTCCCGTCGAGAGAGGTGATGTAGACATCTCCAAAGATCGAGTCGCACTCTTGGCCGCAACGCACGAACGCGATGGAACGGCTGTCCGGAGACCACGAGGGCGACATGTCGTAGAAGCGGGCATCTGCGGCGATCGTCCTCATGCCCTTGCCGTCGGCCGACGCGACGTGGAGGTGGCCGTCGTTGTCTCCGGCCCAAGCGAGCCGCGCTCCGTCGGGTGACCACCGGAGGTTCCCCGCAGCGCCGGTGTCGAACCGTGTCACGACAGTGCCGTCGGGTCGAACGAATGCGATGCCAGCTCGTTTCGGATTTGCGCGTGCTCCGTGCTCGGCCGCAAACGCGATCTCGCTCCCGTCCGGCGACCACGCGAAGTCCCCGTCCGGTGAGGAGCACACGCACCGGGCGAACCCGCCCACGGCCTCGACACCGCCGCCCTCGGCGGAGATCACTACGAGACGGCATTCGGCGCCTGACCAGTCTCGAGAGAACAGGACCCGGCTCCCGTCAGGCGACCAAACGGGATTCCCGTCCTCTCCCGGAAAGTACGGACCCGTGCGCGGCAGGCAACTCGCCCGTCGGCTGCTTCGAGACGACGCCGAGGCGGCGACGCAACCGAGCAGCGTAATCAGGAGCGCGGCGCAAACTACTGCGCGGACGCCGACCATTGGTCGATCTTACGCCGGAACCCGGGGGCAGAAAGGCGCTCAGGCGCGGGCGCCGGCAGCCGCGACGGCGAGATCCGCGACCTCCGTCGGCGTCGTGCCGACCTGGACGCCACGCTGCTCGAGCGCTTCCTTCTTCGCCTGGGCGGTCCCGGAGGAGCCGGAGATGATCGCGCCCGCATGTCCCATGGTCTTCCCGGGGGGCGCCGTGAAGCCGGCGATGTAGGCGATCACGGGCTTGGTCACGTTTGCCTCGATGAACGCGGCCGCTTTCTCCTCCTCGTCGCCGCCGATCTCGCCCACGAGCACGATCAGCTCGGTCTCGCCGTCGGCCTCGAAGCGCTCCAGGATGTCGATGAACGACGAGCCGACCACCGGGTCGCCGCCGATGCCGACGATCGTCGAGTTACCGAGCCCGCGCTGCGTCAGCTCGTGGCCGATCTGGTAGGTCAACGTCCCCGAGCGCGAGACGACTCCAACCGCGCCCTCGCGGAAGATCTCGGCCGGGATGATCCCGACGTTCGCCTTCCCGGGCGAGAGCGCCCCCGGGCAGTTCGGGCCGAGCATCGTGGTCCCGAGCGGCCGGATGAAGTTGTAGATCCCGAGCATCTCGTGCGCGGGGAGCCCCTCGGCAATGCAGATCACGGTTCCAATTCCCGCGTCGACGGCCTCGTAGATCGCGTCGGCCGCGAAGGGGGCCGGGACGAAGACCATCGTCGTGTTCGCCCCGGCCTCGTCGACCGCCTCGGCGACCGTGTCGAAGACGGGAACGCCCTCGACGCTCTGGCCGCCCTTTCCGGGAGTGACGCCGGCGACGACGCGGGTGCCGTAGTCGCGGTTGCGGAGCCCGTGGAAGCGGCCCTCGCGCCCGGTGAGGCCCTGGACAACGAGGCGCGTGTCCCTGTCGACGACAATCGCCATCAGCCGGCCTTCCTCGCCTCGAAGATGCCGCGGTCAAGCCGCAGGTGGCCGTCCTCGACCCGGTCCGCGAGGAGCTCCCGCACCCGTGCCGCCTCCTTGCCCACGCAGCCCGCGCGCTCGAGCCAGGGCTCGAGCTCGACCCGCTTCGGCTCCCGCTCGAACGCCTCGACCTCGAGGCGCGCGGCGGCGAACATCGCGCGCCACTCGTCCTCCGAGTAGTTGCGCACGTGCGTCGGGTCGCGGAGGCGGTCGGCCTCCTCGCCGTCCTCGCCGAGGTAGAGGTTGTCGGCGACGAGCACGAGGTGGTTCGTGACGCGGGCAAACTCGTGCAGCGCGACGGCCGGGTCCTCGAAGTGGTGCGCGGCGACACGGCAGGCGACGGCGTCGAAGCTGCCGTCGGCGAACGGGAGGTCCTCGGCGCGGCAGATCACGTCCGGGCGCATCCCCGGCGCGGGGTCGCAGGTCACGACCTCGCAGCCGGCCTCGCGGAGCCTCCGCGCGACGTGGCCTCCGCCGCTCGCGACGTCGAGCACGGTTCCACCCGCGGCCCACACCGCGAACAGCTCGAGGTCGCGGCCCTGCCTGTGCGCCTCGCTCTCGCGGTAGGCCTCGGCGCGCTCGGACCAGGCGTCTGCGGTCATCCAGCCAGCTCCACGGCCCGGCGCGCGGCGTCGAGCATCGTCGGCTCCACGTGCAGGTTCGCCGGTGCGGCCTCCGCGAGGATCGCGCGGCCCTCCTCGGCGTTCGTGCCGTCGAAGCGGACGACGATCGGGTGCTCGATCGTGATCCGCGAGAGCGCCTGCAGGATCCCCCGCGCGACCTCGTCGCAACGGGTGATCCCGGCGAAGATGTTGAAGAGGATCGAGCGCACCTGCGGGTCGGCCGTGATCACCTCGAGCGCCTCAACGACGCCCTCCGCATCGCCGCCTCCGCCGAGGTCGCAGAAGTTGGCCGGCCGGCCGCCGACGAGCGCGATCACGTCGAGCGTGGACATGACGAGCCCCGCGCCGTTCCCGAGAATGCCGACGTCGCCGTCGAGCTTGACGTAGGTGACGCCCTTCTCGCGCGCAGCCCGCTCCTCGGGCGGGTACGCGCCCGGGTCGCGCATCTCGGCGATGTCCGGGTGCTTGTAGAGCGCGTTGTCGTCGACCGTGAACTTCGAGTCGAGCGCGCGCACCTCGCCTTCCGGAGTCACGATCAGCGGGTTGATCTCGCAGAGCATCGCGTCCGTCTCGACGAAGCAGCGGTACAGCTTCTCGACGAAGGCCGCGATCTGCTTCTGCTCGTCGGGGTCGTCGATCCCTGCGCCGTAGATCAGGCGGCGGGCCTGGTAGGGCTGGAAGCCCTCGAGCGGGCTGGCGTGCAGGCGGGCGAGCGCCTCGGGCTTCTCGGCCGCGACCTCCTCGATCTCGACGCCGCCCTCGGTCGTCAGCATGAACAGCGGCTTCTTCTCGCCGCGGTCGAACGTGACCGAGAGGTAGTACTCCTTTGCGATCTCGGACGCGCGCTCGATCCAGAGCTTGCGCACGACATGGCCGTTGATGTCGAGCCCGAGGATGTGCTCCGCGTTCGCCTCCGCCGCGTCCGGGTCATCGGCGAGCTTGATGCCGCCGGCCTTGCCGCGCCCGCCGGTCAGCACCTGCGCCTTGACGACGACCTGGCCGCCGAGCTCCTCGGCCGCCTTGCGCGCCTCGGCCGGAGTCGTGACGATCCTGCCCTCCGAGACCGGGATCCCGAACCGGGCGAAGAGCTCCTTGCCCTGGTACTCGTAGAGGTCCATCGGCGGGCGAGTCTAGCGAGGTAGTCTCAGCGCCCGTGGACGCGATCGTCGCGGAGCGCCTCGTGAAGCGCTACCGGGACGTGCAGGCACTCGACGGCGTTTCGTTCCGCGTGCGCGCGGGAGAGGTCTTCGGCCTGCTCGGACCGAACGGCGCGGGCAAGTCGACCACTGTCAAGGTGCTGACGACGCTGACCACGCCCGACGGCGGCAAGGCGGAGGTCGCCGGCCACGACGTGGTGCGCGAGCCGAACGCCGTCCGGCGCTCGATCGGTTACGTCCCGCAGAGCTCGGGCGTCGACCGGGATGCGACCGGCCGGGAGAACCTGATGCTCCAGGGCCGGGTGCAGGGGATGTCTGGCCGCAGGCTGCGTGACCGCGTCCAGCACCTGCTCGAGCAGCTCGGCATTGCGGACGCCGCCGACCGGGTCGTGCGCGGCTACTCCGGCGGGATGAAACGACGGCTGGACGTCGGGCTCGGGCTCGTCCATGGCCCGCAGGTGCTCTTCCTCGACGAGCCGACGACCGGGCTCGACCCGGAGGCCCGCGCCGCGATGTGGGACGAGCTGGCGGTGCTGGCGCGCGAGGAGCTGCTGACGATCCTGCTCACCACGCATTACCTGGAGGAGGCGGACGTCCTCACCGACCGGCTCGCGATCGTGAGCCGCGGGCGCGTCGTGGTCGAGGGCACGGCAGAGGAGCTGAAGGGCAACCTGCAGGGCGAGGCCGTCGTGGTCGAGCTCGTGAACGGCGCCGTCGACGACGCCGCAGCCGTCCTTCGCCCGCTCGAGGAGGTGGCCGAGGTCACCATGGACGGGAAGCTCCTGCGCAGCCGCGTCCAGGACGGGGCCCGCGCCGTGCCGCCGATCCTCGCTGCGCTCGAGGCGAACGGGATCGCCGTCGAGGCGGTGACCATGCACCGGCCGTCTCTGGACGACGTCTACCTGCACTACACCGGCCGCGACTTCCGCGCAGAGGACGAGGCGGGCGGGCTCGAGGAGGCCGAGTGAAGGCGATCGTCCACACGTGGTTCATGGTCGGGCGTCAGGCGCGCAACCTCATGCGCGAGCCGATCTGGATCGTCCTGCTGCTCGTCCAGCCGATGATCTGGCTGCTGCTCTACGGACAGCTGTTCAAGCGGGTCACGAACCTGCCGGGCGGCGGCTTCGGCACGACCTCGTACATCGAGTTCCTCGCACCGGCGATCGTGATCATGAACGCGTTCTTCGGCGCGACCTGGAGCGGGATGGCGATGGTCAGCGACCTCGACCGCGACGTGATCCCGCGCTTCCTCGCTACACCCGTGAGCCGGGTCTCGCTCGTCGTCTCGCAGATCGTCCGTTCGGCGCTGACCGCGCTGATCCAGGGGATCATCATCCTGGTGGTCTCGCTGGCGCTCGGCGTGCGCGTCCACGCAGGCGTGGCCGGCTGGGTGGTCGTGCTGCTCGCGGCGATGCTGATGAACAGCGCGTTCGCCGGGATCTCCCAGGGGCTCGCGCTGCTGACGCGGAAGGAGGCGACGATGATCGCGATCGCGAACTTCATCGGGCTGCCGCTCTTCTTCCTCTCCTCGACGCTGATCGCGTTCAGGCAGATGCCCTCGTGGATGCAGGAGCTCGGGAAGTTCAACCCGGTCAACTGGGGCGTGGTCGCCTCGCGCGGCGTCGTGCTCCCGGCGACCGACTGGAGCTCGGTCGGCGTCCACCTGCTCCTGCTCGCCGGGCTGACCGTCGCGACGGCCGCCTTCGCGACGTGGACGTTCCGCGTCTACCAGCGCCAGCTGTAGCAGGGCGGGCTAGGCGCCGTCCTGCGCGACGACGCAGATGACCTGGCCGGTCGTCACAGCCTCGCCTGGAGCGACCGAGAGCTCCGTCACCTTCCCGGCTCGGGGGGCGGTGATCTCGTTCTCCATCTTCATCGCGGCGACCACGCAGATCACCTGACCGGCTCCCACCTCGTCACCGTCGGCGACCTCGACCGTGAGGACCGTGCCCTGCATCGGCGTGACGACGGCGTCCTTGGCGGCGCTCGAGGCGTGCTCAGCGGCCCGTTCGCGGCGACGCCGCGCGAGCTCGACGTGCGGCGGCTCGGGGACGAGCGCCTTGACCTCGAAGCGGCGGCCGTCCAGCTCGACCGTGGAGACGCGCTCCCTGAGCCTGCCGTCCGCGGCCACAGGCGCCTTCGTCGCCGCAGCCAGCCCTGCCGCCTCCTCGGCGAGCTCCGGCGACTCGACGACCCCGAGGCACGTCTCGCCGGCGACAAAGCACGGGCGCTCGAGCAGCGCGCGGTGGAAGCCGACCAGCGTCGTGATCCCGCCGATCTCGAACTCGCCGAGCGCGCGGAGCATCCGCCTGCGCGCGTGCTCGCGATCGACCCCGTGCACGATCAGCTTCGCGATCAGCGGGTCGTAGAGCCCTGGCACCTCCGAGCCGGCGGCGACCCCGGAGTCGACCCTCACGCCCGGCCCGGCAGGCTCGCGGTAGCTCGTGATTCGCCCCGGGCTCGGCAGGAACCTGCTCGAAGGATCCTCCGCGTTGATCCGGCACTCCATCGCGTGGCCCGTGAGCCGGACGTCCTCCTGGCCCAGCGACAGCGGCTCTCCGGCCGCGATCAGGACCTGCTCCCGGACGAGGTCCAGGCCGGTCGCCATCTCGGTGACCGTGTGCTCGACCTGGATGCGCGTGTTCATCTCGAGGAAGAAGTACTCGCCGTCGCGCGTGAGCAGGCCCTCGACGGTGCCCGCGCTCCGGTAGCGCACCGCCCTCGCCGCCTCCACGGCGATCGCCCCGATTCGCTCTCGCAAGGAGTCGTCGACAGCTGGCGAAGGCGTCTCCTCGACGAGCTTCTGGTGCCGCCGCTGGATCGTGCAGTCGCGCTCGCCGAGGTGGATCACGTTGCCGTGCGTGTCGGCGAGCACCTGGATCTCGACGTGGCGAGGATCGTCGAGGTAGCGCTCGACGTAGACGGACGGGTCTGAGAAGTACGCCTCGCCCTCGCGCCGGGCGGAGTCGAGCGCGCGCTCGGCCTCGTCGGGCCCCTCGACCACCTTGAAGCCCTTGCCTCCACCCCCGGCTGCGGCCTTGATCGCGAGAGGCCAGCCGAGCTCGTCGCCCAGCCGCACGACCTCCTCCGGCGAGGTCACGGGCGTCGTCGTCCCCGGGACGACCGGAACCCCGGCGGCCTGCATCTGCTCGCGGGCAGCGGTCTTCGAGCCCATGACCTCGATCGCGTCCCCGGGCGGGCCGACCCACACGAGCCCCGCACGCGAGACCGTTCGGGCGAAGGATGCGTTCTCGGCCAGGAACCCGTAGCCGGGGTGGATCGCCTCGGCACCCGCGCGGCCGGCGGCCTCGAGGATCCGCTCGGGATCGAGGTAGCTCTCGGCCGCCGGCCCAGGCCCGATCAGGTATGCCTCGTCGGCCGCCGCGACGTGGAGCGAGCCACGGTCGGCCTCGGAGTAGACCGCGACGGTGCCGATCCCGAGCTCGCGCAGCGTGCGGAAGATCCGAACCGCGATCTCACCACGGTTTGCAACCAGGATTTTCGAGAACGGTGCCACGGCCCGTATTCTGCTGCGCATGGGCCTGGCCGACCAGCTGACCCTCATCCGCATCGCCGCCGTCCCCGTCGTGATCCTGCTCTACGTCTGGGACTTCCCCAATCACGACTGGTGGGCGACCGTCGTCTTCATCGTCGCGATGACGACGGACTTCTTCGACGGGCGGGTCGCCCGCAGCCGCGGCCGCCCCTCGCCGTTCGGGTCGCTGCTCGACCCGGTGGCGGACAAGATCCTCGTGATGTCAGTGCTGATCGTGCTGGTCGGCGAAGGCGTCTTCCCCGGGTGGATGGTCGCGCTGATCGTCGCGCGGGAGTTCCTGGTCTCGGGCCTGCGGCTCGCCGCGCTCGAGCGCGGCGTGGTCATGGAGGCGCGCGACCTCGGAAAGCTCAAGACCTGGTCGCAGGCGATCGCGGCGGCGATCGGCGGCTTCGCCGCGGCCGGGGTCTGGGACGACAGCGTCGCGTGGTGGGCGCTCCTCGTCGCGCTCGTTCTGACCTGGGCGTCCGGCCTCGACTACGCACGGATGGCGCCAGGGCTGCTGCGCCGCCGAGCGGTCGCGCGCTAGCGGGCTACTCGCCGGCCTCGGCGTCGTCCACGTTCTCGCGGATCCCGGCCTCGCGCCAGGCGCTTCGGTAGGCCGCCGGCTGCGAATCACCCGCGAGCAGACGGTCGAGGGCCGCGAGGATCGCGGCGCGCTCCTCGGGGGTCGGATCCGGGTTGATCTGGGCCTCCACGGCCCTGAGAGTAGGGGACTAAAGGCCTCCGCGCGCGACGACGATACGAACCGGGATGAGCCGCCTCGTCGCCCTCGCCGCCTGCTGCGCCGTGCTCGCCGCCCCCTCCGCCCTCGCCGCGAACATCGGCGGCGACCCGGGCAGCACCGGCTACCGCACGAAGAGCACCGCTCCCGCGAAGTCGTGGGCACAGGCGCAGATCCGCGTCGTCGTGGCGCACGGGTTGATGGCGAAGAGCGTTGCGGCGTTCCGCCCGAACGACACGCTGACCCAGGGCGAGCTCTCCACGCTCGTCTCGGGTCTGACCAAGCAGCCGGCCAAGGCGGTGGCGAACCCCTACGCCCCCGTGACCATGGCCCAGCTGGACGCGGGCCTCGTCAGGACGATCGAGCTCTCCGACGCGGCGAACATGTTCCTGGCGGGAGCCCGTGCCGCCGGCCTCAGCGTCCCCGCGCGGTTCGGCAACGAGACCGTCGCGCGCTTGCTCGGGCTGCGCATCAACCACCCGGCCAAGTCCGACGACCTCGAGCTCCGGCCGAGCGACCCTGCGACGCGCGCGGAGACCGCCTACTCGGTGGCGAAGATCCTCGCCTTCGGAGGCTGGGAGCAGCAGTACGTCGAGGATGCGGCCGCGACGTTCGTGCTCCCGGCGCTGACCGCCTGGCAGACGCGCGTGCTCGACACCGCCGTGAAGTTCATCGGCTTCCCCTACGTCTGGGGCGGTACGAGTGAGAAAGCGGAGGCCCCGTTCGGCGTCCAGGCTCGCGGCGGCTTCGACTGCTCGGGCTTCGTCTGGCGCGTCTACAAGCTGCAGAAGTACACGGGGGGCGCGGCGCTGAACGCGACGATCAAGGGGCGGACGACCTACGCGATGAGCGGTGAGGTTCCTCGCGCGAAGCGGATCCCGTTCGCCAAGCTGGCCCCGGGCGACCTCCTCTTCTTCGGCCCCAGCGGCCCGCGCTCGAAGCCGGGCTCGATCGGCCACACGGGTATCTATCTCGGGAACGGCTGGCTGATCCACTCCTCTGGGCAGGGTGTCGCCGTGGTGCCGCTGACCGGCTGGTACAAGCAGACGTTCGCCTGGGGCCGCCGCCCGCTCGCCGAAGCCGGCCTGGCCTAGCGTCTAGCAAGCGCCAAGTCACCCTTCCGGGGGATAGCCGCGCGTTTGCGGGGATTGGACAATCGTCGGCGTCATGTTTCGCGTTGTGGGGAGGTGGACGATGCTTCAATGGCGTCCTCGGCTGCTGGTCGTCATAGCCGTCATCGCACTGATCGTGATCGCCGTTGTCGGCGCCGAGCTCGATCCCGGCGACCTCGGAGACACGCTGCGAAATCTCTACTGGTAGGGAGGAGTGACGAAGGCCGCCGCTCCCCCGCCGCGCCTCCTCGCGGTCGTCGTGCCCGTGTGCGTGGCGGGCTTCGGGGTCACGATCGCGGCCGCGATCTCGTTCGCGGTCACGCCGCACAAGACGACGACGATGGTGGGGCTTGCCGCCCTCCTCGCCGCCTCGACGCTCGCTGACCGCTTCCCGGTCCCGATCGAAGGAGCGGACACCGGCGGCGTCTCGCTCTCCTTCGTCTTCGGCGTCGCCTCGATCGTCCTCTTCGGGTGGGCCGCCGGCGTGCTCGTCGTGGTACTCGCACCCGCGGTCACGCAGCTGCTGGAGCACCGGCCTCGCATCCGGATCGCCTACAACGTCTCGGTGCTCGCGCTTGCGGCGACCGCGGCCGGCGCGCTCTCGGCCCCGCTCGACGGGGAGACAGGAGCGAGCGGCGTGCTCGCGAGGGTGGGCGCCGCGGCCTCGGCCCAGTACGGGGTCAATCTGATCCTGATCACCGCCGTCGTCGCGGTCAGCTCGCACCGCTCCTTCTTCGCGCTGGCCCGCACCAACATCCGCTGGACGATCGTGCCCTTCTCGCTGATGGCCTCGGCCGCGCTGATGCTGGTCGTGCTCTGGCAGCGCTCTCCGTTCCTCTCGGTCGCCCTGGTCGGGCCGCTGCTCGCGATCCAGCTCTACCAGCGCGCGATCGTGCGGGCGCTCCGGGCGATGCGGCTCGCGCTCACGGACCCGCTCACGGGCCTCGGCAATCACCGCCACTTCCACGAGCGGCTGGAGCGGGAGCTCGCGTCGGCGCACGAGCGGCAGCTTCCGCTGACGCTCTGCTTCGTCGACGTGGACGACTTCAAGCGGATCAACGACCGCTTCGGCCACCCCGCGGGCGACAACGTCCTGTCGCAGCTCGCCGCCCGTCTGCGCCAGACCGGCGAGGCCTTCCGTCTGGGCGGCGACGAGTTCGCGCTGCTCCTGCCCGGCTACGACGAGTCCGCCGCGCTGACGGCCGCCTCTTCGGTGGTCGAGCGGATCGGCGCGCTCGACCTCGACCAGGTCGGTTCCGTAACGGTGAGCGCGGGCGTCGCAATCTCGCCGCAGCATGCCGCCGACCGGGACGAGCTGATCCGCCTCGCAGACAGCGCCCTCTACTGGGCAAAGGAATACGGCAAGAATCGCGTCCGCTCCTACAGGCCGGACGTGATCGAGCTTGCCGAGTTGAAGCGCCTCGCCGGGGGGCCTGATCGGGCGGCGCGCTTCCGTGCGGCAGCGAGCCTCGCCCGCGCGGTGGACGCACGTGACGTCTACACGGGAAGTCATTCCCAGCGCGTGGCGGAGCTCGCAGCCCGCACAGCACGCCGGCTGGGCCTGAGCGAGCAGGACGTCGAGCTGACCCGGCTCGCCGCGAGCCTGCACGACCTCGGCAAGCTGGCGATCCCCGAGGAGATCCTCCGCAAGCCCGGGCCGCTGACCGAGCCCGAGCGGATCGTGCTCGAGCGGCACCCGCAGATCGGCTTCCGGATGCTCGAGAGCCTCGGTGTCGACCCGGTTGCGGAGTGGGTCCTGCACCATCACGAGCGCTGGGACGGGAGCGGCTACCCGGACGGCCTGCCGGGCCACCGGATCCCGCTCGGGGCGCGGATCATCTTCGTGGCGGACGCGTACGACGCGATGACCTCGGAGCGCGTCTACCGCAGCAGGGTCGCGCCCGAGGAGGCGATCGCCGAGCTCGACCGCTGCGCGGGCTCGCAGTTCGACCCGGAGATCGTGATGGCGCTCGCCGAAGAGCTGGGGCTCGACGCCACGCCGACAGAAACGGCGGCTGCTGCGCTGGCGTCCTGAGCGCGCGGGGCGGGCACTGCGGCGGCGCCCGCCCCGCCGCGCACCCTCCAGCTCGTCGTTGTGACGGTCTCGGCACGATCGCGGCACACACGCGTGCGGATTTCGGCGATACGTTCGCCTCGGGGAGGAGGCCGGGTGTGCCTTAAACAGGACGCCCGTCGGGCCGACCGGTCGGAGGCGAGCGGCTAGAGCGGAATGTTGCCGTGCTTGCGCTGCGGGCGGCGCTCGCGCTTGGTCAGCGCGGTCTCGAGCGCGTTCGCCAGCACGGGCCTGGTCCGCCGCGGCTCGATCACGTCGTCGACGTAGCCCCGCTCCGCGGCGACGTACGGGTTCGCAAAGCGTTCCCGGTAGTGGTCGATGAGCTCCGCGCGCTTCGTCTCCGCGTCGGCACCCTCGAGCTCGTGGCGGAAGACGATGTTCACCGCGCCCTCGGGCCCCATCACCGCGACCTCGGCGGTCGGCCAGGCGAAGTTGAAGTCCGCGCGGATGTGCTTCGAGCTCATGACGTCGTAGGCGCCCCCGTAGGCCTTGCGTGTGATCACCGCGAGCTTCGGCACTGTCGCCTCCGCGTACGCGTAGAGCAGCTTCGCCCCGTGGCGGATGATCCCGCCCCACTCCTGCGCCGTGCCCGGCAGGAACCCGGGGACGTCGACGAACGTGACGAGCGGGATGTTGAACGCGTCGCACGTGCGCACGAAGCGGGCGCCCTTCGACGAGGAGTCGATGTCGAGGACGCCGGCGAGCGAGTGCGGCTGGTTCCCCACCACGCCGACCGGGTGGCCGTTCAGCCGCGCGAGCCCGCAGACGAGGTTCTCGGCCCAGCGCTCGTGCACCTCGAGGAACTCGCCGTCGTCGACGACGTGTCGGATGACCTCCTTCATGTCGTACGGCTTGGCCGGGTCGTCCGGGATCACCGATTCGAGCTCGGCGTCCTCCCGGCCCGGAGGATCGGACGGCTCTGCGTACGGAGGCGGGTCGACGTTGTTCTGCGGGAGGAACGAGAGCAGGTAGCGCGCGTCCTCGAGGCAGGCCGCCTCGCTCGGGGCGATCAGGTGCGCGACACCCGACTTGGCCGCGTGCGTCGCCGCCCCGCCCAGCTCCTCGAACGTCACCTCCTCCCCCGTCACCGTCTTCACCACGTCGGGGCCGGTGATGAACATGTACGAGCTGCCCTCGACCATCAGCACGAAGTCGGTCATCGCGGGCGAGTAGACAGCACCGCCCGCGCACGGGCCCATGATCAGGCTCACCTGCGGGATCACGCCCGAGCACTGGACGTTCCGCCAGAAGATCTCCGCGTACCCGGCCAGCGACACCACGCCCTCCTGAATGCGCGCGCCACCGGAGTCGTTGATGCCGACCACGGGGCAGCCGTACCGGGCGGCCATGTCCATCACCTTGCAGATTTTCTCGGCGAAGACCTCGGAGAGGCTCCCGCCGAAGATGGTGAAGTCCTGCGAGAAGACGAAGACCTTCCGCCCGATGATCGTGCCGTAGCCGGTGACGACCGCGTCGCCGTACGGCCGCCGATCGCGCATGCCGAACTCGACCTCGCGGTGGCGCACGTAGCGGTCGAGCTCGACGAACGAGCCCGGATCGAGCAGCTTCTCGGCCCGCTCGCGCGCGAGGAGCTTCCCTTCCTCGCGCTGCCGGGCGACCGCGCGCTCGCTTCCCGCGTGGAGCGCCTCCTCGCGCAGCTCCTGGAGCCGCTCGAGCTTGCCGGCAGTCGTCTCCGAACGGTCGTCGGTCGTCGCCACGGAGCGAGCCTATAGCGGCGGATACCCGTTTGGGGGAAGCGCGCCGGCCGGGACGGGCCGATGGTGAGGGCACTCGGCCCTCACGGGCACTGCGGACGAAGACATGCGGCAAACCTACGTCGACCTACCCCGGCGGCTTCCCTCCACGCGCGCGTTGCGGCGCTCACGCTCCCGCGCGCTTCCGATGCTGCTCGCGCTGCCGCTCGTCTCCGTTCTCTGGGTGACGCTGGGCCTGCCGATCCTCACGGACGTCACCTCGGCCTCGGCGAGCGACCGGCTCGCCCGCAACGTCGTCTTCGACGCGGGCTCGCCCGGCGAGAACCGTGGCACCGCGCCGTCCAACACGATCGCCCTCGCGAGCTTTGCGCCCGCCGTCTTGCACTCGGTCGAGGCGGCCCGCCGCGCCGCGCACGACAAGAAGCCTCGAAACACTTTGCACCGCCACCACAGCCACGGCTCGAGCCCGCGCGTGCCCGAGAAGCCGCTGACCCCGGCAATCGTCCCGCCGACGAGCACGCCCACCCAGCTCCCCTCGAACAACACGCCGCCGCCGCCTCCGCCTCCGCCTCCCCCGCCGCCACCGCCTCCGCCGCCCCCGCCGCCACCCCCACCTCCTCCTCCGCCGCCACCCCCGCCTCCGCCGCCGCCCACGCCTGCCGCGGTCGAGATCGCCGATCAGGCCGACAGCGCCAGCGTCCCGTCGGGCGCACAGCTCGGGTTCACGATCACGCTCACCAACACCGGCGGCAGCACGGCGAACGGCCTGTCCTTCACGGACGCTCTTCCCAGCGGCACCGGGATCGACTGGACGGTCGAGACGAACGACAGTGACGCAGGCTGGTCGGTGAGTGGCACGGCGCCCAGCCAGACCCTGGTCTACACCCCGACCACGCTCGCGGGCGGGACGAGCACCGCCGTCCACGTCGTCAGCAACACGGACGACCCCGCCTGCGGGGACTACGACAACACCGCCTCGTTCACGAGCACCGACGGCGGTAGCGGCTCGGCCTCGGCCAGCTCGACGGTCGACTGCACGCCTCCGCCCCCACCCCCTCCTCCGCCGCCTCCCCCGCCCGGCAGCTACGCGGCCACCGTGCTCGCGGACAACCCGATCGCGTACTGGCGCCTCGGTGAGACGAGTGGGACGGTCGCCGCCGACTCGAGCGGCCACAACAGAAACGGCACCTACCTGAACGGCGTCACGCTCGGACTTCTCCCTGGCGCGCTCACGGGGGACCCCAACGCTGCGGCCCGCTTCGACGGCGTCAACGACTGCGTCCGGATCGCCGACGACACGGCGCTCCGCCTGAACGGCTCCTGGAGCATCGAGTTCTGGGCCAGGCAGCGGTCGTTCGTCAACAGGCGGCCCGGCATCCTGTCAAAGAGCTCGTCGTACTCGTACTGGGGCGGCGGTGGCGGCTACAGCAGCGGCTACAACATCTCGGCCGACTCGAACGGAACCCTCAGGCTGAACCGGAACGGCCTCTCGATCGGGTCCGGCAGCGGCGCGCTGACCTCGAGCTTCCGCTACTTCGTCGTCACCTACGGTGGCGGGAAGGTCCGCTGGTACGTGAACGGCGTGCTGAAGACGACGACTTCGGCCAGCTTCCCCACGAACACCAGCACGAGCTCCCTCCGGATCGGGAGGGGCTACGACTACGGCAAGAACGACATCGACGAGGTCGCCATGTACTCGAGCGCCCTGAGCGCCGCGCGGATCGCCGCGCACTACAGCGCCGGCAGCTAGCCGCCGCGCCGACCGTCTCGAGCCCCACACGACGGGATCAAGCCCGGTACCGGCCGGGCCGATAACGAGGGCATGAGCTCTGCGGCTCCATCGGCCTCCCCTGCCGACCGGCAGGCACCGCCGCGCCGTCGCAACCCCAAGCCTTCGATCACGCGCAAGTCGGGGCTCCAGCTCCTGGCTGCGCTCCTCGTCGTGGCCGGGATCCCCGTGGTCGCGACCGTGCGGATCCTCGATTCGAACGCGCTTCGCAACGAGCGGGCGCACGCAGACACGGCGATCCAGTTCGAGCTTCAGAGCGCGACGAACGACCTCGGCGTGCGTTCCGACAACGCGGCGTCGGCAGCGCAGGAGCTCTCCGGTTCGCACGCCCTCCAGCGCGCGTTCCTGACGAACGACCGCAAGACGATCCGGCGAATCGCCGCGCATCACCCCCGGATGGCCTTCTACCTCCACGGGAAGCGGGTTGCCGGCCCGGCGCCGAAGAACGCGCTGGTCCGGCCGGTGTCCCTCACGCTGAACGGGGCCGAGGTCGGCCACGTCGTCGGCTTCGTCCCGTTCGACCGGCGCCTGCAGAGGCAGTTGCGCGCCGCCGCGCCTCACGCGCCAGGCGACCGGCTGCTGTTCGTCCGGAACGGCGCCGTCGACGGCTCGGGCGAGCATGTGGAGGTCGACGGCCGGACGGTCAAGATCGCCGGCAGGCACTACCGCGGCCTCTTCGCCCCGATTTCGAACGGCGCGGGAACCCGGCTGCTCGGGCTGCGACCGATGGCGGCGATCACCGCGGCCGCCGAGCCGTACAAGAACCGCGTCATGATCGCCGCGATCGGCAGCTTCGCGCTGCTGATGCTCGTCGGGCTCCTGTTCGGCGGCCCGATCGTGCGCACGCTCGGCGACTTCAGGCGCATCGCCTCCCAGGCGGCGACCGATTCGCTCACGGGGCTCGGCAACCGCTGGACGTTCGACGAGGAGCTGGCGCTGGAGTGGCGCCGCGCGGAGCGGGTGGGCGACCCCCTCGCGCTGATCCTCGCCGACATCGACGACTTCAAGGCCATCAACGACCAGTACGGCCACCAGGTCGGCGACGAGGTCCTGCGAGTCGTGGGCCGTGTCCTACAGGCGAACGTCCGTCAGGTCGACCTCGCGGCTCGCTACGGCGGCGAGGAGTTCGCCGTGATCGTCCCGGAGACCGACCTCCAAGGCGCGGTCCAGCTCGCCGAGCGACTTCGCGTCGCGCTCGAGCAGGAGCAGGTTCAGCTTCCGGACGGGAGCACCGTCACCGTGACCGCCAGCTTCGGCGCCGCGGTCAAGGGCGACCTGCCCCGGGCCGAGGAGCTCGTGGCCGCGGCGGACGAGACGCTCTACGAGGCGAAGCGGTCGGGCAAGAACCGTGTCGCCCCAGCGCCGTCACCCGGAGCCGCCGACAGATCGAGCGAGCCGGCCGAGCGCCGGCGGCGCCACGTTTCTGGCAAGCGCTAGCCCCGGCTAGGGTTTGCCTGCATGCGCGTCTCGGCGAAGGTCGACTATGCCGTGCGGGCGGGCGCGGAGCTCGCAGCGGCGGCGGGAGAGGGCCCGGTCAAGGGCGAGCGGATCGCGCAGTCGCAGCAGATCCCGCTCAAGTTCCTCGAGAACATCCTTCTCGAGCTCAAGCACTCGGGCCTCGTGCAGAGCCAGCGCGGCGCCGAGGGCGGCTACTGGCTCGCGCAGCCTCCGGAGCAGATCTCGCTTGCCGACGTGATCCGCGCGGTGGAGGGTCCGATCGCCAACGTCCGCGGGATGCGGCCCGAGCAGGTCGAGTACGCCGGCGCCGCCGCGGAGCTGCGGGACGTCTGGATCGCCGTCCGGGCGAACCTCCGCGCCGTGCTCGAGACGGTGACGCTTGCCGACGTCGCCGCGGGCCGCCTACCGGACGAGGTCGCTCGGATCGCGGCCGACCCCGAGGCCTGGCTGCCGCACTAGCCGGAGCGGCTGAACGTCGTCTCGCGGCTCGACCGCACGTAGACGATCTGGCCGCGTGCGAGCTCGAGCTGCTCCGCCTCCTCCTGGGTCAGCTGCGCGAGCAGGTGCTGCCCGTCGTCGCGTACGAGCTCGACGCGAACCTCGAAGCCGAGGTGCACCACGCGCTCCACCATCGCCTCGAACGCGCCCTCCTCCGGCTCGAGCCGCAGGTCGACGTCGTGCGGGCGGACGAACGTGTCGCCGAGGCGGTTTACCGGCCCGATGAAGCCCATGACGAACTCGTTCGCGGGCGAGTCGTACAGCTCGCGCGGCGAGCCGATCTGCTCGATCCGCCCCTCGTTGAGGACGACGACCTGGCCGGCGACCTCCATCGCCTCCTCCTGGTCGTGCGTGACGATGATCGTCGTGACGTGAACCTCGTCGTGCAGGCGCCGCAGCCAGCTGCGGAGCTCCTTGCGGACGCGAGCGTCCAGCGCCCCGAACGGCTCGTCCAGCAACAGCACGCTCGGCTCCACCGCGAGCGCGCGGGCGAGTGCCATCCGCTGCCGCTGGCCCCCCGAGAGCTGGGCCGGGTAGCGCTTGGCGAGACCCTCGAGCTGCACGAGCTCGAGCAGCTCGTGCACGCGCTTGTCGATCTCCGCGCGCGGCCGCTTGCGTACGGTCAGCCCGAACGCGACGTTGTCCCGGACAGTCATGTGCTTGAAGGCGGCGTAGTGCTGGAAGACCATGCCCACGCCGCGGGCCCGCGCCGGCCGGTCGGTCACGTCGTCCTGCCCGATCAGCACCTGGCCGGCCTCCGGCTGCTCCAACCCGGCGATCACGCGCAGCAGCGTGGACTTCCCGCTCCCGCTCGGGCCCAGCAGCGCGGTCAGAGAGCCCTCGGGGATCGCGACGGAGACGTCGTCGAGCGCGGTGAAGCCGTTGAACCGCTTGGTGACCTCGATCACCGTGATGCCGCTCATGCGTCCTCCTTCTCCTCTCTCGGATGCACCGCGCGGAGCGCGACAACCGTGCCGATGGCGATCAGCGCGAGGACGACGGACGACGCGTAGGCGCCGGACGTGTCGAAGCTCTCGTACTGGCCCTGGATGTAGAGCGGGAGCGTCTCGGTCTTGCCGACGATCCGCCCGGACACCACCGCCACGGCGCCGAACTCGCCGATCGCGCGCGCGGTCGTCAGCACGACGCCGTAGAGGACGGCCCAGCGGATCGCGGGCACGGTGATCCGCCGGAAGACCTGGAACGGGGAGGCGCCGAGCGTCTCCGCGGCCTGCTCCTGCTCGGTTCCGATCTCGCGCAGCACCGGCACGACCTCGCGGACGACGAACGGCAGCGTGATGAACATCGTCGCGAGCACCATCCCGGGCAACGCGAAGAGGATGTGGACGCCGTGGTCGGCGAGGCCGCCGAGCCAGCCGCCGCGGCCGTAGAGCAGGAAGAGCGCCAGGCCGACCACGACCGGCGAGAGCGCGAGCGGGAGGTCGACCAGCGCGTTGACGAGCCCGCGCCCCGGGAGTCGGGTCCGCACGAGCGCGAGGGCCATGACGATCCCGAAGACGGTGTTCGCCGGGACAGCGATCGCGGCGATCAGGAGCGTGAGCTTGAGCGCGTGCAGCGCCTGCGGCGTCGTGACCGCGTCCCAGGCGTGGCCGAAGCCGTGCTCGAACGCCTTGTAGAAGATCAGCCCGACCGGCAGGACCAGGAGCACCAGCAGGTAGCCGAGGACTCCGAAGCGCAGGACATACCTAGACATGGTCGTGCCTCGTCCTCCAGTGCCGGAGGGCGCCGATCGCGAGCAGAACCCCGAGCGAGATCAGCAGGAGCAGCACCGAGACCGCGGCCGCGCCGCTCTGGTTGCCCGACTGCAGCTGGCCGAAGATGTAGACGGAGGAGACCTCCGTCTTGAACGGCAGGTTGCCGGAGATCAGCACGACGGCTCCGAACTCGCCGACCGCGCGCGCGAACGAGAGCGCCACCCCCGACAGCACCGCCGGCAGGAGGTTCGGGAAGATGATCCGCCGGAAGACCGCGACCGGGCCGGCGCCGAGCGAGGCGGCCGCCTCCTCCATCTCGACGTCGAGCTCGAGCAGCACCGGCTGGACGGCGCGGACGACGAACGGCAGCGTCACGAACAGGCACGCCGCCAGCAGCGCCGTCCGCGTGAACGCGATGTCGACGCCGAACGGGCTGTTCGGCCCGTAGAGCGCGAGCAGCGTGAGCCCGGCGACGATCGTGGGCAGGGCGAAGGGGAGATCGAGCACCGCGTCGACGAAGCTCTTGCCGCGGAACCGGTCGCGGACGAGCACCCAGGCCATGGCAGTGCCCGTGACGGCGTTGACAAGCGCGCACAGGGAGGCCACGCCGAGCGAGAGCTTCAGCGCGGCGACCGCCTCCGGCCGCGTGACCTGGTCCCAAAACGCGCCCGGTCCGCCCACCCGCGCGGCCCAGATCAGCGCCGCGAGCGGAAGCAGGACGACGACGCTGAGGTAGCCGAGCGCGACCCCTCTGGCCAGGGAGCCGCCACCGCGATGGAGCACCGCGGCGGCGGGCTGCTCGGCGACCGCGGCGCTACTGGCCAATCGACCTCTCGATCTTGGCCATGATCCCTTTGTTCGGGTCGAACCAGCGCTTGTTCACCTTCGCCCAGCCGTTCAGGCCGTAGCGCTTCGAGTTGATCGTGAACAGGCCCGGCGGCCTGTAGAAGTGGAAGCCCTTCGCGACGCTCTTCACGACCGGGCGGTAGCCCTGGGCCGCGAACGCCTTCTGAGCGGGCGCTGTCCAGAGGTACTTGTAGAACGCCTTCGCGGCCGGGTTCGACTGCCCGGACTTGGTCAGCGCGACCGGCGTCTCGATCAGCATCGAGGCCTTCGGCGTGTGGTACTCGGTGTGGACGCCCTTCCGCTCCGCGTAGACCGCCTCGTTCTCGTACGTGAGCAGGACGTCGCCCTTCCCCTGCGCGAAGACCTGCGTGGCGGCTCGCGCGCTGTCGGGCTGGACGGGCACGTGTTTGAAGAGCTTGTAGACGTAGCTGACCGCCTGCTTGTCGGTCTTGCCCGAGCGCCGCAGTGCTCCGTACGCCGCGATCACGTTCCACCGGGCGCCTCCAGAGGTGAACGGGTTCGGAGTGATCACCTGGATGCCCGGCTTGACGAGATCGCCCCAGCCCTTGATGTGCTTCGGGTTGCCGTCGCGGACGACGAACACGACCACCGAGTCGGAGACGATTCCCCGGTACTTGTTGGCGTTCCATTTCTTCGGGACGAGCCCCTTCCGGACGAGCACGTTGATGTCGGGGTCAAGCGAGAGCGCGGCGATGTCGGCCGGCTGTCCGGCCGCGATCGCACGGGCCTGGTCGCCCGAGGCGCCGTACGACTGCGTGAAGCTGACCCCGCTCCCGGCCGGCGTCTTCTGAAAGGCCGAGATGATCTTTCCGTAGGCGTCCTTGGGTGTCGAGTAGGCGACGAGGTTGACCGAACCGCCTTTCGAAGCTCCGCTCGCCGAGCCGGCCAGGAGAGCGACCCCAGCCAAAGCGATCCAAATGACTCTCATTCTGACTCCTTATTTCTCAATTTTGTCCACCGAAGTTCTAGACATTAGTGTGAAGCCGGGACGCACGTCAAGTGGGAAGCGCCTTCCCCGTCTAGAGTTGGCGCCCGTGGAGCCGCTCGACCGCAGGACGATTTGGCCGTACGACGAGGCGCAGCCCGGCCCGTTCTACTACCAGCGCTACGCGCACCCGACCGGGGTCGCGGCCGAGCGGGCGCTCGGAGAGCTCGAGGGCGGCGAGGCGCTCCTCTTCCCCTCCGGGACCGGCGCGATCGCGGCGCTCGTGCTGTCCCTGCTCGAGCCCGGACAGACGATCGCGCTCGCCGAGGGCGCGTACTTCGGGACGGGCCGTCTCTTCGAGACGCTCGGAAAGTGGGGGCTACGGTACGTCGAGTTCGACCAGACCGGGCCGCCGCCCGACAGCGTCGAACTCGTGCTCGTCGAGGCGCCCTCGAACCCGTTCCTGACCATGCCCGACCTCGAGGCCGCGGTCGCGCACCCAGCGCCGCTGGTCGTCGACTCCACGGCCTCGACGCCGGTCTACCTGCGCCCTCTCGAGAGCGGCGCCGACTTCGCAGTGCACAGCGCGACCAAGTACCTCGGCGGGCACCACGACGTCCTCCTCGGGGCCGTCGTCTGCCGGTCGACCGGGGACGCCGAGCGGCTGCGCGCGTTCCGCGGGGTCACCGGGATCGTCGCGGCACCCGATCCGTGCTGGCTCCTGGCGCGAAGCCTGAAAACCCTGTCCGTGCGCATGGAGCGGATCACCGCCACCGCCACGGAGCTGGCCCGGCGGCTCGAAGCTCACGCGGCGGTCGAGGTCGTCCGCTACCCGGGCTTCGGCGGCCTGCTCTCGTTCGACGTCGCGGGCGCGGACGAGGCGCGGCACGTCGAGACCTCCCTGCGCCTGGTCGAGAACGCGACCAGCCTCGGCGGCGTCGACTCGGTGCTCGAGAGCCGCGCGCGCTGGGAGGGCGACCGCGTCCCGCCCGGTCTGTTGCGCCTCAGCGTCGGCCTCGAGGATGCCGACGCCCTCTGGGCCGACCTGGAGCAGGCCTTGGCGTGAGCAGTTTTGTGTTCTTCCCTGAAGGCGCCTTCGGCCCGACGAACAACTGCGTCGGGATAGGCAAGGTGCTGCTCGAGCGCGGGGCGCGAGTGGTCTTCGTCGTCGAGGAATCGTTCGCGGGCACCCTCGAGGCACAGGGCTTCGAGGAGGCCCTGATGAGGCTCAAGCCCCCGCCCGAGGTCGAGGAGGCTCCCGGGCAATTCTGGAAGGACTTCGTCCGGGAGACCGCGCCCGAGTTCCGCAAGCCGACGATCGAGCAGCTAGAGACGTTCATCCTCCCCGTGTGGCAGGAGCTCGTCGACGGCGCCCGCTACGTCGACGGGCGCCTCGAGGAGATCTTCGGCGAGCTCGAGCCGGACGTGATCGTCCAGGACAACGTCGTCGCGTTCCCGGCCGTGCCCGCGTCGGGCCGGCCCTGGGTGCGGATCGTCTCGTGCAACCCGCTCGAGCTGAAGGACCCGGCGCTTCCGCCGACCTTCTCCGGCTATCCGACCGGAGACCCTTCCGGCTGGGACGAGTTCCGCCGCCGCTACCTCGAGCTGCACGAGCCGCTCCAGTCCGAGTTCTCCGCGTTCTGCGAGGAGCGGGCCGCGCCGCCGCTGCCGGGAATCGAGTTCATCCACGAGTCGCCGTTCCTCAATCTCACCCTCTACCCCGCCGAGGCCGACTACGAGCGCGCGCAGCCGCTCGGCTCGAGCTGGCACCGGCTCGACTCGTGCGTCCGCGCTGTTGACGAGGCCTTCGAGCCACCCTCGGGCGACGGCGCCCTCGTCTACGTCAGCCTCGGCAGCCTCGGCTCGGCCGATGTCGAGCTGATGAACCGCCTGGTCGCGGCTCTCGCGGAGACGCCGCACCGCTACGTCGTCAGCAAGGGCCCGCAGCACGAGTTGATCGAGCTCACGCCGAACATGACCGGCGCGGAGTTCCTGCCCCAGCCGGCGGTCCTCCCTCACGCCGACCTCGTGATCACACACGGCGGCAACAACACCGTCACCGAGGCGATCCACTTCGGCAAGCCGATGATCGTCCTGCCGCTCTTCTGGGACCAGTACGACAACGCCCAGCGCGTCGAGGAGGTCGGCTTCGGCGTGCGCCTCCCGACCTACGAGTTCGAGGACGAGCAGCTCCACGAGGCGATCAACGGTCTGCTCGCAGCGGAGAACCCGCGCCTCCGAGATGTCTCGACCCGCCTCCGGGCGACGCCGGGCACGACGAGGGCCGCGGACCTGATCCAGTCCCTTGCCAAGAGAGAGCCGGAGGAGGGACTCGAACCCACGACCTAGCGCTTACAAGGCGCTTGCTCTACCAGCTGAGCTACTCCGGCGCGAGACCCAGCGTAGCGCCGCCTCGGGCCATCGCCATCAGTCCGCGCGCCCCGAGCTCCAAGTAACAGTCTGTTACTAAGTGGGTTTGGGGGCGCTCGGGTGGTAGGACGCGTGCGCTACTGCAGAACCTGGCGCGACTGCTGGTGCGAGAGCACCTTGCGCTTCACGCGCTGAAGGGCGTTGTCGATCGTCTTCGTGTCGCAGCCCAGGCGCTCGGCCATCTCCTCGTACGACTCGCCCTCGAGGTAGAGCTTGAGGGCATCGGCCTCGAGCTTCGAGAGGCCGGTCCCGAGCGTGAATACGAGGCTCTGCAGCTCCTCGGTCGAGATCACGCACACCGACGGGTCGTCGACGGACGGGCCGGGCAGCGCGTCACCGAGCGTGCAGTCGGCCTCCGACTCCTGGCCGGCCGGCGTGTGGCTGAACGAGACGTAGGTGTTGAGCGGGGCGTGCTTGAAGCGCGTGGCCGTCTTGATCGCGGTGATGATCTGCCGCGTCACGCACAGCTCCGCGAAGCTGCGGAACGAGGCCTTCTCGGCGCTGAAGTCGCGCACCGCCTTGTAGAGGCCGATCAGCCCCTCCTGGATCAGATCTTCGGAGTCGCCCCCGGCGAGGAAGTACGAGCTCGCCTTGAGCCGGACGAAGCCGTGGTAGCGGCGGATCAGCTCGTCGAGCGCCTTGCTGTCGCCGTTGCGCGCCCGCATGACGAGCTGCAGGTCTTCGAGCTCTCGCTGGCGCTTTTGCGGACTGTGGAGCGCTTGAGCAGGTCGTGCGGCCACTGCTGCTCCTCCCTCGCTGACGGCAGGCGAGCTCCGCAAGCCTCACCCTTAGGTTGAGGATCAACATAGCAAGGTCCCAACAACGTTTCAAGACCTTGCGCTCTGTTTTCTTTAACCGGACCCTTGTCCTCGGCGCAGCTCTTCAAGGCGTTTTCGCGTTTCTTCGTCCACGCGATCGCCGATTCGGTAACGGCTCGTTTCGCCGTGCGACGGCTCCTCGAGATCCGACAGGAACGTCTTCGAGGTCCGCTTCTGCACTTCCTGCCCGGAGGTCCCGCGGATCGCTGCGTCGGACGAGACGAGGCAGACCGTCTCCGTGCCGCGGTTCTCGGCGGCCAACCGCTCGAGCAGCGCGTCCGCGTGCGGCGCGTAGCGCACCTCGAGCGGGCCGTGCGTCCGCTCCTCGCCGACCCCGTCGAACACGACCACACCGCGCGCGCCCTGGAGCGCGACGAAGCTCGCCAGCCGGTCGACGAGCTCGCGCGGGTCCTCGAACGCCCCCGCGTGGAGCAGGTTGTAGCCGTCGAACAGGTAGAGGGTCGGGTCAGCCACCGCGCTGTCGCCTCGCCTCGTAGAGCAGAACCGCTGCCGCGACGCTGACGTTCAGCGACCCGACCTGCCCTTCGAGAGGGATCGCGACCGCGTCGTCGCAGGTGCGGCGCACGAGGGGGCGCAGGCCCTTCCCTTCGGCGCCGAAGACGAGCGCGATCCCGCCCGAGAGGTCGGCCTTCCACATCGTCTTCTCGGCTGCGCCGTCGGCGGCCCAGACCCAGAGGTCCTGGCTTTTCACCTCGCCGAGGTAGCGCGCGAGGTTCTTGACCACCGCAACCGGCAGGTGCTCGACTGCGCCGGCCGACGCGCGCGAGACGGCCGGCGTGACGCGCGCGGAGTTGTGAGCCGGAAGGACGACCCCGGACGCGCCCGCGCCCTCGGCGCTTCTGATCACCGCTCCGAGGTTCCGCGGGTCAGTGACCGAGTCGAGCACCGCGAGGAGCGGCGAAGGGCCTTCTGCCAGCTCGTGCGCGTCGGCGTAACGGAAAGGCTCGACCCGCGCGAGCACGCCCTGGTGGTCGCTCGTTCCCGCCTCGGCGTTGAGGTCGCGCTCCGGCTTGCGCTGGACGCGTACCCCGGCCTCGCGGAGCCACGGCTCTGCACGTAACGCACGTTCCGTCGCCCAGAGCTCGAGCACCTCACGCGGCCCGCGCACGGCCTCGAAGACCGGACGGCGCCCGTAGACCAGCTCGGAGGTCACCGCTTCGGGACGAGCTGGAAGCCGGGCTCGGCCT
>Ga0335084_10000539_pt1 | contig 32322 bp, 29 predicted proteins | sample Lox_Sample_44_FD_206721 | JGI IMG/M metagenome (GOLD analysis project Ga0335084, IMG submission 206721) | Soil microbial communities from Loxahatchee National Wildlife Refuge, Florida, United States - Lox_Sample_4.4 | ecosystem: Environmental > Terrestrial > Soil > Wetlands | place: USA...
AGGATCTGCAGGGCGGGCTTCTCGATTGCAGCGCGGCGGGCTTCGCCAAGGCGATGGACATTTCCTGCCACTCCTTCATCCGCATGGCGAAGCTCGCCGCGCCGCTGATGACCGAGGGCGGTTCGATGTTCGCGATGAGCTTCATCGGCGCCAACCGTGCCGTCGCGAACTACAACGTGATGGGCCCGGTGAAGGCGGCGCTCGAGTCGGCATGCCGCTACCTCGCCGTCGAGCTCGGGCCGCGCAGGATCCGCGTGCACCCGATCTCGCCCGGACCGCTCAAGACGCGCGCCGCTTCCGGGCTGAAGGACTTCGACGCGCTGCTCGCGGAAGCGTCGGCGAAGGCGCCGGTCGGCGAGCTGGTGGACGCCATGGACGTCGGCTTTGCCTGCGCCTATCTCGCCACGCCCTACGCGCGCCGGCTGACCGGCGAGACGGTGTACGTCGACGGCGGCGCCAGCATCGTGGCGTGAAGCGAGGGACGGTCGCCGGGCAGCGACCGTCACCGATCGGTTACCGGATGGTCACGTCTTCCAGCGTCGGTCGCCGTAAGGTGGCCGCAGGACAACGTGATCAACCCCTGGACCTCCAAAGGAACCGACTCCATGAACGACTCCGTCTCCGCCACCACCTTGACCGCCGCGACGCCGGCCGCCAAGACTGCGACCGATCCCTGGCGCGGCTTCGCGCCCGGAAACTGGCAGAAGCGGATCGACGTGCGCGACTTCATCGTGCGCAACACCAGGAGCTACGAGGGCGACGAGAGCTTCCTCGCCCCGCCCACCGAACGCACCAAGCGGGTCTTCGCGAAGCTCCAGCCGTATTTCAAGAAGGAAATCAAGAAAGGGGTGCTGGACGTCGACGCGAAGACACCGTCCACCCTGACCTCGCACGCGCCCGGCTACATCGACCGCGACAACGAGGTCATCGTGGGTCTGCAGACCGACAAGCCGTTCCGCCGGGCGATCATGCCGTTCGGCGGCCTGCGCATGGTCGAGAACGGCCTGCAAGCGTCCGGATTCACGCCCGACCCGCTGGTGCACGAGATCTTCACCAAGTACCGCAAGTCGCACAACGACGGCGTGTTCGACGCGTACACGCCCGAAATCATGAAATGCCGCAAGTCGCACATCATCACCGGCCTGCCGGACGCGTACGGCCGCGGCCGGATCATCGGCGACTACCGGCGCGTCGCGCTGTACGGCGTCGACCGGCTGCTCGAGGTCAAGCGCGAGGAGCGCGCCCAGATCGACGACGAGTGGCCGACCGACGACGTCATCCGCCTGCGCGAGGAGCTGGCCGAGCAGACCCGCGCGCTGCAGGATCTCAAGACCATGGCGAAGTCCTACGGCTTCGACATCAGCCTGCCGGCGACGACCGCGCGCGAAGCAGTGCAGTGGACCTACTTCGCCTATCTCGGCGCGATCAAGGAGGCGAACGGCGCGGCGATGTCGATCGGCCGCATCACCACGTTCCTCGACGCGTACATCGAGCGTGATCTCGCGGAGAAGGGCCTCACCGAGGCGGAAGCGCAGGAGCTCGTCGACCAGCTCGTCATCAAGCTGCGGATCGTCCGGTTCCTGCGGACGCCGGACTACGACGCGCTGTTCACGGGCGATCCGTACTGGGCGACCGAGTCGATCGGCGGGATGGACCTCAACGGGAAGACGCTCGTCACGCGGACGAGCTTCCGGCTCCTGCACACGCTCGCCAACCTCGGACCGGCGCCCGAGCCGAACATCACGGTGCTCTGGTCGCAGAACCTGCCGGATGCGTTCAAGCGCTTCTGCATCAAGGCGAGCCGCGACACCTCGTCGATCCAGTACGAGAACGACGACCTGATGCGCCCCTACTGGGGCGACGACTACGGCATCGCCTGCTGCGTGTCGGCCATGCGGATCGGGAAGCAGATGCAGTTCTTCGGCGCCCGGGTCAACCTCGCGAAGTGCATGCTGTACGCCATCAACGGCGGGCGCGACGAGATGAGCGGCGAGCAGATCGCGCCGACGACCCCGCGCGTCGAGGGCGACGTCCTCGAGTACGACGACGTGTTCGCGAAGTTCGACAACACGATGGAATGGCTGGCACGGACCTACGTGCACGCGATGAACTGCATCCACTACATGCACGACAAGTATTTCTACGAGCGGCTCGAGATGTCGCTGCACGATCGCGACATCCTGCGCACGATGGCCTTCGGCATCGCCGGGCTGTCCGTGGCGGCCGACAGTCTTTCGGCCATCAAGTACGCCAAGGTGCGGCCGGTCCGCGACGAGACCGGGCTGGTCATCGACTACAAGGTCGAGGGCGACTTCCCGAAGTACGGCAACAACGACGACCGGGTCGACTCGATCGCGGCCGACCTCGTGCACCGCTTCATGGACAAGATCCGCAAGCACCCGACCTACCGCAACGCCACGCACACCCAGTCCGTGCTCACCATCACGAGCAACGTCGTCTACGGCAAGGCGACCGGCAACACGCCGTGCGGGCGCCGCAAGGGCGAGCCGTTCGCGCCGGGCGCCAACCCGATGCATGGACGCGACTCGCACGGCTGGCTCGCCTCGTGCCTCTCGGTCGCCAAGCTGCCCTACGCGGACGCCCAGGACGGCATCAGCTACACGGTCACCGTCACCCCCGACATCACCAAGCTCAAGGAGGCCGAGGGGCTCGGCCAGGTGGTGAAGGGGTTCGACATGTACTTCGGGCAGGGCGGGTTCCACATGAACCTGAACGTGCTGAATCGCGCGACCCTCGAGGACGCGATGGAGCACCCGGAGAAGTACCCGCAGCTGACGATCCGGGTTTCGGGCTACGCCGTGAACTTCGTCCGCCTGACGCGCGAGCAGCAGCTCGAGGTCCTGCACCGCACGTTCCACAAGACCCTGTAATGTCGACCGTGTCGATCGCCGGTGCCGCCGGCGCGGCCCAGGACGCGCTCGAAGAGGGGAGCCGCCACGCGCTGCTCCGCGACCAGGCGCCCGACGCGCCCGACACCGAGCACTACGACGACAAGGTCGGCGAATTCGGGTACGTCCACTCGTACGAGTCCGGCTCGCGGGTGGACGGGCCCGGCATCCGCATGACGCTCTTCACGTCGGGGTGCCTGCTCCGGTGCCAGTACTGCCACAACCCCGACACCTGGCACATGAAGGACGGCCGCAAGGTGAGCACAGCTCACGTGATCGAGCGGCTCCGCGATTTCGCGCCGGCATTGCGGGCCATGGACGGGGGGCTGACGATCTCGGGCGGGGAGCCGCTGGTGCAGATCGCATTCACCCGCCGGGTGTACGCCGCGGCCAAGGCGCTCGGGGTGCATACCGCGCTCGACACCTCGGGCTATCTCGGCGCGCGCGCGGACGACGATTATCTCGCCGACGTCGATCTCGTCCTGCTCGACATCAAGTCCTGGGATCCCGCCACCTACCTTCGGGTGACGGGCCGCGAGCTGGCGCCCACGCTGCGGTTTGCGGAGCGCCTCGCCGCGATGGGGAAGGCGGTGTGGCTGCGCTACGTGCTCGTGCCCGGTCTCACCGACGAGCCGGCCAACATCGACGGCGTCGCGCGCTTCGTCGCCCCGATGCGCAACGTCGAATGGGTCGAGGTGCTGCCGTTCCACCAGCTCGGCGCGTTCAAGTGGAAGGCGCTCGGCATCGAGTACAAGCTCGCCGCCACGCCGCCGTGCCCGCCCGAGCTCCTCGAATCGGCCATCGCCCGGTTCCGCCGGGCGGGGTGCAACGCCCGCTGAGTACCGGCTCCAACCACCACTGATCAGAGCAAGAGGTCGCTATGGAAATCGCTCGGACGTTCCTGGAGTCCCAGCCGCTGGTGGCGCTCGCTTTCGCGATCGGAGCCGGCTATCTGCTGGGGCAGGTCTCGATAAGGGGGTTCGCCCTCGGTGCTGGCGCCGTGCTCTTCACCGGGCTCGCGATCGGCGCGATCGCGCCCAAGGCGTCGCTGCCCGGCGTGGTCGGCACCATCGGCCTCCTGATGTTCCTCTACGGCGTCGGGATCCAGTACGGCCGGCAGTTCTTCGCCGGTCTCGCGGGGCCAGGGCTCGTCTGGAACGCTCTCGCGCTCGCGGGCGTGCTCGGATCCATGGCGGTGGCGCTGGGCGCGGCGCAGCTGCTCGGCCTGTCGGTCCCGACCGCAGTCGGCCTCTTCGCCGGCTCCGGCACGTCGACGGCCGCCCTCCACGCCGCGCTTGTGGCGGCGGGCAGCCAGGAACCCGCGGTGGGCTACAGCGTCGCCTATCCGTTCGGGGTAGTCGGACCGATCCTGGCGATCTACCTCCTGACCGCCTTTCTCAAGCCGAAGCTCGCTCCGCCGCCGCCCGCCCTGCGTTACGGCGAGGTGACCGTGGACCAGCCCGCGGCGATCGGTCAGCGGATCGACGCGATCGAGCGGCTGCTGCCGGCGGGCGTGCAGATGATCGGACTGCGGCGCGGCCTCCATAACCTGCTGCCTGCGCCGAGCATGGTGCTCGCCGGCAACGATGCGCTGTTCCTGGTCGGCCAGCCCGACGCACTTGCCAAAGCGACCGGAATGCTGGGCCACGATCAGCCGCGACAGGTGATCGGCGACCGCAGCGACTTCGACGTGGTGCGGGTGTACGTCTCGAAGCCGGGCCTGCTCGGGCGCAGCATCGCCGAGCTCCCGATGCCGGACTTTCCGGCGCGCATTTCGCACGTCCGCCGCGGCGACGTGGAGCTGCTCGCCGCCCCCGACCTGGTGATCGAGTCGGGCGACCGGCTGGTCGTGATCGCGCCGAGCGACAAGATCGCCGCGGTGCGCGCGCACTTCGGGGACTCGATCCGCGCCACCGCCGAGTTCTCCTACGTGTCAGCGGGCCTCGGGATGATGCTCGGACTGCTGCTGGGGTGCATCCCGATCCCGTTGCCGGGCCTCGGCCGATTCACGCTCGGAGTGGCGTGCGGGCCCCTGATCATGGCGCTCGTCCTGGGTTGGCTTGGCCGCACCGGTCCGATCAGCTGGCGCATGCCGGCCCCCGCAAACCTCGTGCTGCGCAACTTCGGCCTGACGCTGTTCCTGGCGGTGGTGGCGATCGGTGCCGGCAAGCCGTTCGTCGATACCGTGGCGCGCGAAGGGATCCCGATCCTCCTTGCCGGCGCGGCGGTGCTGCTGACCAACGTGCTCCTGATCATGCTGATCGGGTTCTACGTGCTGAAGATTCCCTTCGACTCGCTCGTCGGCGTCATGTCCGGGGCGACGGGCAACCCGGCGATCCCCGCCTACGGTTCGCGGCTGCTGCAATCCGATCGCGTGGACGTGGGCTACGCCACCATCTTCCCGTCGATGACGATCGTCAAGGTGCTCGCCGCCCAGGTCGTCGTAATGCTGCTCGCCGGCACTGCGGGTTGATCGCATGTCCGTAATGACGACGGCAAAGATTCCTCTCAACGGAGTTGAAAGCATCATGAATACCCAAGCGACACACGAGAAATACAAACGCCTACTCGACGTCGCGAAGACGCTGCAGACGGTCGTTACGGCCGTCGCGCACCCGTGCGACGAGAGCTCGCTCTCCGGTGCCGTCGACGCCGCGCAGCTCGGTCTGATCAAACCGATCCTGGTCGGACCGAAGGGGAAGATCGAAGCGGTCGCCAAGCAGTTCAAGCTCGACATCGCGGGCTACGAGCTCGTCGACGCGCCGCACAGCCACGCCGCGGCGGCGAAAGCCGTCGAGCTGGTGCGCGCGGGCAAGGCGGAGGCGCTGATGAAGGGCAGCCTCCACACCGACGAGCTGATGGCCGAGGTGGTGAAGAAGGACACCGGCCTGCGCACGGCGCGGCGCATCAGCCACTGCTTCGTGCTGGACGTCCCCGGCCATGCCGATGCGCTGATCATCTCGGATGCCGCGGTGAACATCGCGCCCACGCTCGAGGACAAGGTCGACATCGTGCAGAACGCGATCGACCTCGCACGTGCGCTGCGCGCGCCGGAGGTGCGGGTCGCGATCCTGTCGGCAATGGAGACGGTAAACCCGAAGGTGCCCTCGACCATCGAGGCGGCGGCGCTCTGCAAGATGGCCGACCGCGGCCAGATCACCGGCGGCATCCTCGACGGCCCGCTCGCCCTCGACAACGCGATCAGCCCCGAAGCGGCCGAGATCAAGAAGATCGTCTCTCCGGTCGCGGGCCGGGCGAACGTGCTCATCGTCCCCGACCTCGAGGCGGGCAACATGCTCGCAAAGAGCCTGTCGTTCCTCGCCGGGGCGGACGCTGCCGGCATCGTCCTCGGCGCGAAGGTGCCGGTGATCCTCACCAGCCGCGCCGACACGGTGGTGGCGCGGCTCGCATCGTGCGCGGTCGCGGTGTTCGTGGCCCAGGCGCGCCGCGAAAACGCGGCCAAGGCAATCGCATGACCGACGCGATCCTCGTCCTCAACGCCGGCTCGTCGAGCATAAAGTTTTCGCTATTCGCCGAAAGCGGCGCGGCGCTCGCGCTCGTCGCCAGCGGTCAGATCGAAGGCATTTACACCGCGCCGCACTTCGTCGCCAAGGACGCCTCCGGCAAGCCGGCGAGCGAGAAGCGGTGGGAACCCGGGTCGAAGCTCGGGCACGACGGCGCGCTCGCGCACATCATCGACTGGCTCAAGGCGATGCACGGGAACGACCACCGTCTCGCCGCGGTGGGGCATCGCGTCGTGCATGGCGGCGCCGACTACGCTACGCCGGTACGCGTGGACGCCGCGGTCGTGGCGAAGCTCGAGAAGCTCGTGCCGCTGGCACCGCTGCACGAGCCGCACAACCTGGCGCCGATGCGCGCCGTCTTCCAGCGCGCGCCCGAGCTCGCGCAGGTCGCCTGCTTCGACACCGCGTTCCACCGCTCGAACCCGCCGCTCGCGCAGATGTTCGCGCTGCCGCAGGAGCTGACCGATGCGGGTGTGCGCCGCTACGGCTTTCATGGCCTCTCGTACGAGTACATCGCCTCGGTTCTGCCGAAGTTCGACGAACGGGCGGCGCATGGCAAGACGGTAGTGCTGCATCTGGGTAACGGCGCGAGCATGTGCGCGCTCGAGGCCGGCCGGAGCATCGCGAGCACCATGGGCTTCACCGCGGTCGACGGCCTGCCGATGGGCACCCGCTGCGGCGCGATCGATCCCGGCGTGATCCTCTACCTGATGGACGAGCGCAAGCTGGACGTGCGCGCGATCGAGAAGCTGATCTACAGCCAGTCCGGGCTGCTCGGCGTGTCCGGCATCTCGAGCGACATGCGCGTGCTGCTCGAGTCGAAGGAGCCGCGGGCGCAGCTCGCGGTCGATCTCTTCGTCTACCGCGCCGGGCGCGAGCTCGGCTCGCTCGCCGCGGCGCTCGGCGGCCTGGACGCCATCGTCTTCACGGCCGGCATCGGCGAGCATGCGGCGCCCATCCGCGAACGGGTATGCCGGCAGGCGGCCTGGCTCGGGGTGGAACTCGACGCTCAGGCGAACGCGAAGCACGGCCCGCGCATCTCGACCGCGGCGAGCCGGACGGCGGCCTGGGTGATCCCCACCAACGAAGAGCTGACGATCGCGCGCCACACCCGCGATCTCCTCGCCAGGGGCTGACGGTCATGGCGGAACAACGTCGGAGCCTGATGGCGATCTGGATCGGCAACATCCCCCTCGACGCGAGCGACGACGACCTGAAGGTGCTGCTCGAGAAGTATGCGCTCCCGACCTTCGCCGCGAGCGAGCGGGTGCCGGGCGACGGGTCGCGGCCGGGCGTGGTGCTCGAGTTCGCGGATGGCAACGCCGCGGTGCTGCCGCGCGTCGTGCAACGCCTGAACGGCCTCTACTGGAAAGGGCGCGAGCTTACCTGCCAGCCGGTGCCGGTTCCTCCCGAGCCGGCGCCGAGGCCCGCGACGGCGAAGAACCAGCAGTAACACCGCGCGCCACAGGAGACTCTCTATGACTCCTGAAGAAACTGACGCGCCGCTACCGCGGTAACCGTCACGCAATGAGCGGACCGGCCGCACGGATCGCTCGACGAACCTCGGCCCGTCGCGTGAGGAGGCGGCCTGACGGGGCGCGCCTACTTGCCGATGATCACGCCAGAGGCCTTGATGATCGCCGAGGCGGTGTCACCCACCTTCAATCCGAGGTCGTCCACCGCCTCGACGGTGATCGCCGAGGTGACGACGATGCCGGGCGCGATCTCGATCCTGACGTGAGCTGTCGTCTGCCCCCGGTTGACGGCGACGACCTTGCCGGGAAAGACGTTGCGCGCGGAAAGTTTCATTGCGGGCTCCTTGCGGAATGCCGTTCACCGCTCGGCATTTGCGAAGAATAGCTGCTGCCCGTCTATCGTGTAAAGCGCGATCGCGCGCTGGCCGTCGGGCATACGTCGACGGTTGCGGACCTACGCAGGAATCTCCAAGACGCTAACGACGTGTACAGGCAGATTCGGGCGCATGCAGGTACACCACCGACGCGCGGCAAAGTTCGATACGGCAACTTCGAGACCGGAAGAGTGGCCACTGACGACTAAAGCGCGCCCGTCGGCCGACGTGCGCATGCACGGGTTCCGGCAGCGGAGCGAGGTGTCCACGGTGCTGACCTGGATCGATCGCCACGCGGTGCGCCTCGACGAGGAAACGGCGCCGCTGGAGAAGGCGGCCGATCGCATCCTGGCGGCGGACGTGATCGCGCCGCTCGACGTGCCCGCGTTCGATCGTGCCGCGATGGACGGCTACGCCCTGCGTGGCGCCGCGACGGCCGGGGCGAGCGAGTACAACCCGCTCGCGCTTCCCGTGCTCGGTCAGGCGCTCCCCGGACAGCCCTTCGCCGGAGCAGTGCGGACCGATGCCGCAGTCAGGATCATGACCGGCGCGCCGATGCCGGAAGGACTCGACGCGGTCCTGCCCGCCGAGTACGCGACCGAGCGCGCGGGTCAGGTGGAGATCGCGCAGCCGGTCGCGCCCGGGCAGCACGTCGGACGACGCGGCGAGGACCTTCAGGCGGGTTCGCCCGTGCTGAGCGCCGGCCGCCGGCTGCGCCCGCAGGATCTGGGGGTGCTCGCTTCGCTGGGGCTCGCGCAGGCGCACGTCGTCCGCAGGCCGGCTGTTCGCATCCTCGTCACTGGCAACGAAGTGATCCCGCCCGGAACGCCGAAGAGCGACTACCAGATCTACGACGCGAATTCGGCCATGCTGCGCGCGCTCGTCGCCCGCGATGGCGGCCGGCTCGAGCGGCACGCGCGGCTCGGCGACGATCCCGAAAGGATCCGCGAGGCGCTCCTCGCCCCGGGCGCGGACGTCATCCTGGTGTCAGGCGGATCGAGCGTCGGCGCCGAGGATCATGCGCCCCGCCTCCTCGCGGAAGCGGGCGAGCTCGCCATCCACGGCGTCACCATGCGGCCGTCGAGTCCCGCCGGCGTCGGCCGGATCGGGGAGGTGCTGGTCTTTCTGCTGCCGGGCAACCCGGTGTCGTGTCTCTGTGCGTACGACTTCTTCGCCGCGCGGGCGATCAGGCTGCGCGGCGGGCGCAAGGCCGAATGGCCGTACGCTGTCCGCAGAAGCGTCGTCGCCCGCAAGATCGTTTCCGCGATTGGCCGCGTGGACTACTGCCGGGTGCGACTGGTCGGCGGCCGGGTCGAGCCGATCGCGACGAGCGGCGCGGCCATCCTCTCCTCGACGACCCGTGCGGACGGCTTCGTGATCGTGCCCGCCGAGAGCGAAGGCTACGGCCCCGACGCCGAGGTCACCGTGTATCTGTACGGGTAGACGGCGATGCCCGCTGCGCGAATCGATGGTAGCCCTGAAGCGCAATCCCGCCAGACGCAGTTCCTGACCGTCATCGGCCGCGACGAAGCGACCTCCCGCTTCCGGCGGCACCTGCGGCTCGAACCGCTCGGCAAGGAAACGGCACCCCTCGCAAGCGCCCTGAACCGCGTGCTCGCCGAGGACGTCGTCGCGGACGTGGACGTGCCCGCCTTCGACCGCTCCAACGTCGACGGTTTTGCTGTAGTGGCGAGCGACACGTTCGGTGCGATGGAGGAGAAGCCGCGCGCGGTGCGGCTGAACGACGAGGTGCTCGCCCCCGGCGTCGTGCCCGGGAGAACGGTCGCCGCAGGCGTCGCGACGGCGATTGCGACCGGCGGCATGCTGCCGCGCGGGGCCGACGCCGTCGTGATGGTCGAGCACACGGAGTTCGTCGCGGCGGGCGAGGCGCGCGTCGTCGAGATCAGACGCGCCGCGACGCCGGGCGAGAACGTCAGCTATTCGGGCACCGACATCGCACGGGGGGAAGCGGTGCTGCGTGCGGGACAGCTCCTCACCTCGCGCGAGATCGGCGTGCTCGCCGCGCTCGGGCACGCCGAGGTCGCGGTCTACCGCCGGCCGCGCGTGGCGATCTTCTCGACTGGCAACGAGATCGTGGCGCCGGGCAATCCGCTGCGCCCCGGTGCGGTCTACGACTCCAACGCCGCGATCATCGCCGCGGCCGTCGAGGAGCTGGGCGGAACCCCGGTGCCGCTGGGTGTCGTCCCCGATGACGAGGAAGCGCTCGCGGGCGCGCTCGCCCGCGGCCTGCAAGCCGACCTCGTCGTCTTCTCGGGCGGCACGTCGAAGGGCGCCGGCGATGTCTCGTACCGGGTCGTGAGCCACCTCGGCGACCCGGGCGTCGTCGCCCACGGCGTCGCGCTCAAGCCCGGCAAGCCGATCTGCCTCGCGGTCACCGGCGGGAAACCGGTCGTCATCCTGCCCGGCTTTCCGACCTCCGCGATCTTCACGTTTCACGAGTTCGTCGCGCCGGTGATCCGCGCGTACGCCGGGCTGCCGCCGGAGCAGCGGCAGCACGTGGCCGCCACGCTGCCGATGCGGGTCAACTCCGAGCGGGGTCGGACCGAGTACCTGCTGGTCGGGCTGGTGCAGAGAGCGGACGGGCTCGCGGCCTACCCCATGGGGAAGGGCTCCGGATCGGTCACCACCTTCAGCGGCGCGGACGGCTTCATCACGATCGATCAGCACACCGAGATCCGGGATTCCGGCAGCACGGTCGCGGTCCAGCTCCTCGGTCAGCGGCTCGAGCCCGCGGACCTCGTGATCATCGGCAGTCACTGCGTCGGCCTGGATCTGCTCGTGGGCGAGCTGATCCGCTCAGGCGCGCAGGCGAAGTCGCTCTACGTCGGCAGCATGGGCGGACTGGCCGCGGCGAGACGCGGCGAGTGCGACCTCGCCGGCGTTCACCTCCTGGATCCCAGGACCGGCGAGTACAACCGTCATCTGCTCACCGATGCCCTGGCGCTGGTGCCGGGCTATGGCCGCATGCAGGGCATCGTGCATCGGTCCGGGGATCCGCGCTTCGAGGGCAAGCGTTGCGAGCAGGCCATCGAGGCGGCGGCGCAGGATCCGGATTGCGTCATGGTCAACCGCAACGCCGGAAGCGGCACCCGCATCATCATCGACGGGCTGCTCGGCGAGCGGAGACCTTGCGGCTACGGCGTGCAGACCAAGTCGCACAACGCGGTCGCCGCGGCGGTGCGCCAGGGACGCGCGGACTGGGGCGTGGCGATCGACACGGTCGCCCGGCAGTACGAGCTGGGGTTCATCCCGCTGCAGGAGGAGCGCTACGACTTCATCGTGCCGAGGACGCGGCTCGAGCGTCCGGCGGTCCGCGCGTTTCGCGACCTGCTGCAGAGCGAGCGGATGCGCGCGGCGCTGGGCGCGCTCGGGTTCCGGATCCAATAGTTTTTTTGTCCCGCCCACGTACCCGAACCTGGCCGGATTCCATTCCCGCGGCAACGCCGGCCAGCAAGTTCGGCGAACACGAGCACCTTGTAGCGGTGCGCATTGCGGCCAGCGGACCTCGACCGCCACACTCGGTGTGACGACGATCCTCAGGTCGCTTCCCCCAAGCGATTCGGTGTCGGATCAACCACGCCTGCGAATAGCCCTGGAACTGCCCGCCCGCTCAGCACCGGCAAAGCATTTCGAGCGCGCCGTTACCGAGGTAACGGTCGCGAAACGCGGCTGAAATGCCAATAGCACAACCTGAACGCGGTTATTGATCGAGGCAGGCGCCTTGATCGCCACTTAGGGCGATGCAGCTCTCCATGAACACGGGCTTGACCGGAAACCCACACCGCGGCCCTCACCTCGAGCTTGTGTCGCGCTTGTGGTCTTCAACGATGACGAGACGGGACGCCAGGAGCGCCACTCGAGGCAGACGTGAAGGCGGGCGCAACATGCACGAACTGGCACTGACTCAAGGCATCGTCGATCTCGTGACGCAGGTTGGCCGGCAGGAAGGTCTTCATCGGGTCACCCGCGTTGTCGTCGAGGTGGGCGTTGCGGCGGCGGTGGTTCCGGACGCGTTGACGTTCTGCTTCGACATCGTCGCGGCCGACACCATCGCGCGCGGCGCGGAGCTCGTGATCGAGCCGGTCGCGCTCCGAGCCGTCTGCCGAGCCTGCGGAGACGAATTCGACGCGGCGAGCCTCGCATCGCCCTGCCCCGACTGCGGCGCATACGGCCCGCGATTGGTCAGGGGGCGCGAGTTGCGGGTGAAGTCACTCGACGGCGAGTGAGGTTGGAAAGAAAGGACGAGGAACGACCGATGGCAAAGATGCTGATGATTCACCCGGACAAGTGCACCGGTTGCCGCAACTGCGAGCTTGCGTGCTCGATGTCGCACGAGGGCGCTTTCCGCCTGCAGGCCACCAGCGTGCATGTCTACACCTGGGAGCGCGAGGGGTTCTCCGTCCCGATGATGTGCCAGCAGTGCAGCGATGCGCCGTGCATCAAGGTCTGCACGCCGAATGCGTTGACGCGCGACGCAGTCACCGGGCTGGTCAACCTCGATCACGCCAAGTGCATCGGCTGCAAGATGTGCGTGCAAGCGTGTCCGTTCGGCAACGCCGTGTGGGACGAGGTGGCGAACAAGATCCATAAATGCGACACGTGCGGGGGCGATCCGCAATGCGCGAAGGCCTGTCCCACGCACGCGCTGGAGTGGGTGGACGACACGGCCGCGACGCGCGACCGCAAGCGCGCTTTCGCCAACAAGCTCAAGGAAGCCTTCTCGGAGTGACGCCATGCACGGATGGATCGGAAAAGTTCTGCGAATCGACCTCACGACCGGCAAGACCTCGACGCAGCCGCTCGATGCCGGACTGGCGCGGGATTACATCGGCGCCCGGGGCCTCGGCACGAAGTTCCTGTTCGACGAGGTGGATCCCAAGGTCGACGCCCTGTCACCGGCCAACAAGCTGATCTTCGTGGCAGGACCTTTCACGGGCACGTATGCGCCATCGGGCGGCCGCTACAACGTCGTGACCAAGGCGCCGCTCACGGGCGGCATCGCGGCCGCGAACTCCGGCGGTACATGGGGTCCCGCGCTCAAGTATGCGGGCTATGACGCGGTGATCATCGAAGGCAAGGCGCCGAAGCCGGTGTACGTCTGGATCAGGAACCAAAACGTCGAGATCCGGGACGCGAGCCACATCTGGGGCAAGACAGTGCCCGACACCTCGGATGCGATTCGCGCCGAGACCGACCAGGACGCGCATGTCGCGTGCATCGGGCCGGCGGGCGAAAACCAGGTGCTGTTCGCCTGCATCATGAACGATCTGCACCGCGCGGCCGGACGCAGCGGCGTCGGCGCCGTGATGGGCTCGAAGAACCTGAAGGCGTTTGCGGTCATCGGCACGGGGGCGGTCACCTGCGCGAACAAGGAAGGATTCGAGCGCGCGGTGCTGAAGGTGCGCGAGATGATCCACAAGCATCCGACCGGCGGCACCGGCCTGCGGCTCTACGGCACCGATGTCCTCACCAACATTCTCAATCAGATCGGCGGTCACCCCACCAAGAACTTCCAGGACGGCCAGTACGCGAACGCCGACAAGATCGGCGGCGAGTCGCTCAGCGCGAAGGTGCTGCAGCGGCCGAAAGGGTGCTTCGCCTGCGTCATCTCCTGCGGACGCGTCTCCAAGGTCACCACGCCCAAATACAAGGGCGAGGGCGAGGGCCCGGAATACGAGTCGGCGTGGGGATTCGGCTCGGATAGCCTGATCGACGACCTCGATGCGGTGACCAAGGCGAACTTCCTCTGCAACGAGTACGGCATGGACACCATCACGATGGGCGCCACGATCGCCTGCGCGATGGAGCTCTACGACATCGGCGCCATCACCAAAGCGGACACCGGCGGCATCGCGCTCGAGTGGGGCAACGCCGAAGCCATGGTCGAGATGACGCGGCTCACCGGCGTCGGCGAAGGCTTCGGCAAGAAGCTCGCGCTCGGGTCCTACCGCCTCGGCGAGTTGTACGGCCACCCCGAGCTGTCCATGAGCGTCAAGAAGCAGGAGATACCCGCCTATGATCCCCGCGCCATCCAGGGCATCGGCCTCAACTATGCGACGGCCAACTGCGGGGCGGCGCACGTGCGCGGCTACACCATCCAGCCGGAGGTGCTCGGCACGCCGGCGAAGGTCGACAAGGACACAATCGAGGGCAAGCCCGAGCTCGTCATCGAGTACCAGAACATGACCGCGGCGCTGGATGCCAGCGGAGCGTGCCTCTTCACGACGTTCGGTGTTGGGGCGGCGGAACTGGCCGAGTTGCTGAGCACGCTGACCGGCGTCGGGTACAGCACCGACGAGTTCATGAAGTGCGGCGACCGCATCTGGAATCTCGAGCGGTTGTGGAATCTGCGCGCCGGGTTGAGCGCCAAGGACGACCAGCTTCCGGAGCGGCTGCTGAAGCTGCCGATCAAGACCGGACCGTCCAAGGGATCCGTGAGCCGGCTGCCGGAGATGCTGCCCGTGTACTACGAGCGCCGCGGCTGGGACGCGAGCGGCGTGCCGACCGAGGCGCGGTTACGTGCGCTCGGTCTTGCGTAAGGACGGTCATGAGGATCGCCTACTTCGCGACGCTGCGCGACGTCGCGGGAAAACGGGAAGAAGGCTGGGACCGTCCGGCCGCGACCGTGGGCGACTTGCTGCGCGACCTCGTGGCGAAGTACGGGCCGGAGTTCGCGCGTTGGGTGTTCGAACAAGGCGAGCTGAGGCTCGCGATCGTCCTCGTCAACGGTCGCGATGTGCGCGGGCTGCAACGTCTCGATACGCCGCTCGCGCCTGCCGACACCGTGACCATCTTCCCGCCCGTAGGCGGCGGGTGAGCGCCGAGGCGCCATGATGCATCCCATCTTCCTGCCAACCGCCCTGCTGTTCGCCGGCGCTGCTCTCGAGATCGTGCTCGCACGAATCCTCACCCGGGCTACAAAGGGTTGGCTCGCGTTCGCGATCACGCTCGCCGCCTTGCTGAGCGTTGCGGCGGTGCTACCCGACGTGCGCGACGGCGAGGCGCTCAGCGCGACGCTGCTCGACTGGGATGCCGGGGTGCCGCTCGCCTACCACGTGGATGGACTGAGCGTCCTCTTCATGCTGATGGGCACCGGCATCGGCGCGGCGATCCTCCTGTATGCCGTGCGCTACATGGAACACGAGAAGGAGGGCACCACGCGCTTCTACGCGCTGATGCTGGTCTTCATCGGCGGCCTGGTGATGCTCGTCTGCTCGGCCAACCTGCTGATGATGTATTTCGCGTGGGAGCTGATCGGGCTGTGCTCGTACTTCCTGGTGAGCTTCTGGTACCGGCAGCAGGCGGCAGCGGACGGCGCGCGCAAGGTCCTCATCATCACGCACGTTGCAGGCTACGGTCTGCTTGCGGCCGTCATCCTCCTGTACGCGCGCACCGGTGCGATGCTCTGGACCGATCCCGCCGTCGCCGCCGGGCTTTCGACCGGCCTCGTGCTGCTGATGCTCGTCGCGGCGATGGGGAAGTCGGTCATGTATCCATTGCACACCTGGATACCCGAGGCGATGAATGCGCCGACGCCCGTCTCTGCGCTGCTGCACTCCGCGTGCTACGTCAAGGCGGGGGTGTTTCTCATCGCCCGGATGTATTCGATCGGGCCGTGGCACGCCGCGGCGGGGCCCCTTCTGCTCGTGGTGGGTTGCGTGACGATGTTCGTCGGCATCGTCTTCGCGCTCAAGCAGACCGATCTCAAGCGCCTGCTCGCGTTCAGCACCGTGAGCCAGCTCGGGTACATCGTCACCGGGCTTGCGCTCGGCACCGGCCTCGGCGTTGCCGCCGGCCTCTATTACATCGCCAGCCACGCGTTGTTCAAGGGGACGCTCTTCATGTGCGCCGGGGCCGTGCAGCACGCGACGGGCACGCGCGATCTGCGCCTGCTGGGCGGACTCTATTCGCGCATGCCGGTGACCACCGCCATCTGGATCACTGCGGCCGCGGCGATCGTCGGCGTGCCGCTGACCAACGGCTTCGTGGCGAAATGGCTCATATTCGACGCGGCCCTCGATGCGCACCAGGCCGTGGTCGTGCTGATCGGCTGGGCGATCAGCATGCTCACGGCATTCTGCTTCCTCAAGGCCACGGTGAGCGGGTTCTTCGGCAGCCCGGCGCCCGAGCTCGCGGCGCAGAAGGTCCGTGAAGTGCCGGTGTTCATGCTGCTCGGCATGGGCATGCTCGCGGTGTTGTGCGTGCTGTTCGGCATCGCCCCGCAGCTTCTGCTCGAGCCGGTGATCGCACCCGCCGTGCGGTCCCTCGGCTTCGCCTGGGACGTGCAGATGAGCTGGCTCGGGGTCGCGACAGGTTCGGGCACTGTCGGCGTCACCGCCGGCGCCGTGGTGGTGCTGACCGCCGCGCTGCTCGGCGCCGCCGCCTATCGCCTCATCCGCATTCCGACCGGAAAGGCGGTTGCGGTGTTCGCCGGTGGGGATCCGCTTCCCGTCGGCGACACGCTCGGAGCGAGCGACTTCGCGGAGATGGCGGAAGCGGCATTCAAGCCGGTGTACTCGCTCGACCCGGATCCGCTCTACCTGCGCATCTGGGCTGGCATACGCGACTTCGCCCGGGCGGCTGGCCGCTTCGCCGCCGGCCGGCTTGAGCGCCACGCGCCGGCGGTCGTCGTAGCGTGCACGGCAGGGTTGTGTGCGGGCGTGTGGCTGCTATGAGCATCGAGCTGATCCTTCCCGGCTGCTTCGCCGCGCTCGCGCTCGCCATCGGGCTGTATTCGATCTCGGTCAGGCAGGGTGCGGCGGCATGGTGGCTGCTCGCCGGCGGCATCGCGCTCGCCGTGGTGACGGCGAGTCTGCTCGGACACTCGTGGACGTCGACGATCCTCCTCGACGTCGCGGAGCTTGCCGCAGTGGCGCTGGTCCGGTTGCGCGGGACGCCCGAGGCGGCGCGCGCCGCACGCCTGTACCTCTACTCGATCGTCCCGGCGATTGCCTGCACGCTCGCGGGACTGGCGATCGTCGGCACCGGCGGCGAAGCGCCGTGGCCGATCTTGCAGAAGCTTGCGGTGTGCCTGCTGGTCGTCGGCTTCGCGCTTAAGCTCGGCCTCGTCCCCTTCTACTTCTGGCTGCCTGAAGTGGCGGCGAAAGCGGCGCCGATGACCGCCGCGCTGGTGATCTCGCTCGTCGATATCGCGACGTTTTCCGAGCTGGCCGGCCTGCGCGAGATCGCGCCCTGGATCTTCGAACGCTACGCGCCGGTGTGGACCGCGATTGCGCTGATATCCATGGCGGGCGGCGCACTGCTCGCGCTCGCACAGTCGGAGCTGAAGCGCATGCTCGCGTTCTCCAGCGTCACCGATCTCGGTCTCTTGCTGCTCGGAGTGGTCGCTGGCGGCGTCGGGTTGACCGGTGCGTGGGTGGGCGCGCTCAACCATGCGCTGTCGAAGGTCCTCCTCTTCGGTGCGGTCGGAATCGCCGCGCAGCGCATCGGACGTCCGGTCACGCTCGATACGCGCGGTCTGGCGAAAGCCATGCCGCTCGCCTCGGCCGCGTTCGTGATCGGCGCGTTTGGCCTGATCGGCGTGCCTCCCGGCTTCGGCTTCGCCGGGTACTGGCGCCTGTACACCGCGGCCGCTCAATACGGCGGACCGCCGCTCATCGCCTGTCTCGTCGCCGTCGCAGCACTCGATCTCCTTTGCTACGCGCGCGCGATCCATCGGACGTGGTACGGGTCGGCGCCGGTGACGCTCGTCTCGCAACAGCCCGCATACCTTGCGGGCGGCGTGTTGACGTGCCTTGCCGTCGGGGAGGTGCTGTTGGGGCTCTGGCCGGACGTGCTGACCGGGCTGGCTTCGCCAGTCGTTGCGCAGGCGTTGCTGCATTAGCGGGAGTACCGATGAATCCCCTCGCGTGGCTGCTCAATCTCTCGCGCCGGAAGTCGCCGTGGATCTACTGCACGAGCGCCGGCTCCTGCAACGGCTGTGACATCGAAGTCGGGCCGTGCATGAGCCCCCGCTACGACGCGGAACAGCTCGGCGTGCTGCGCCAGGGCAGCCCCAAGCACGCGGACATCCTGCTCATCACCGGACCGGTGACCCGGCGATCACGCGACGCGCTGCTTGCGGTTTACGCGCAGATGCCCGGCCCCAAAGCCGTCGTGGCGCTGGGCTCGTGCCCGGCGAGCGGCAACGTCTACGCGCGCAGCCCGGCCGTCGACGGTCCCGTGAGCAAGTACATCCCGGTCGACGTGTGGGTGCCCGGCTGTCCACCGCGGCCCCAGCAGATCCTCGCCGGCGTCGCGCAGGCGGCGCAGCTCCTCGCACGCGGGCTCACGGCGGACCAGAAGCGGGAGGCGGCATCATGAACGAGCTTGCACGCGTCGCTTTCGCGTTGTCCATCTGGCCGGGCATGCTGGGCGCGACGGCGCTGGGTCTGCTGTACCTGTGGGTCGCGCGCAAGCTGACCGCGCGTCTCCAGGGCCGCAGAGGCCCGCCCTTCTATCAACCCCTGTTCGATCTGGTGAAGCTGCTGGGCAAGCGGACCGTCGTGCCCAGAGACGCGAACCGCGGACTCTTCTATGCCCTGCCGGTGGTCGCCGTGGCCGCGACGGCGCTCGGTCTGGTAGTCGTTCCCGTGCCCGGGAACCCGGTTCCGTCCTTTCCGGGTGATGTCGTGCTGCTCCTGTTCCTGCTCGAGGTCCCGGTGTTCTGCGACGTGCTCGCCGGCTATGTCACGCAGTCGATCTACGGCCAGGTGAGCGCGATGCGCGAGGGCGTCCTCATGCTCGGCTACAACGTGCCGTTCCTCGGCGCGGTCGTCGCGATGGCCCAGCACGCCGGGAGCTTCAGCCTGAGCGAGCTCCACGGCGCGCCGTGGGGCGCGGTCTGCGCCTTCGCCGCGATCGCCTTCCTGCTCGCGATTCCCGCCCGGCTCAAGAGCAATCCGTTCTCGATTCCGAACGCCGAGCAGGAGATCGTCGCCGGCGCGCACATCGAATACAACGGCGCGCCGCTCGCGCTGTTCGAGCTGTCGCATGCCCTCGAAGTGGTGCTGCTCGTCAACCTGTTCATGGTCCTGTTCGTGCCGAGCGTCGGCGATCCGGCGACCGATGCCCTGCTCTACCTGGCGAGCAGCATCGCGCTCGTATGCGCGGTGACCGCGATCGCCGCCCTGACCGCGCGAATGACCGTCGTCCGCGCGTTTCGCTTCTATTGGGTATGGGGCGGGATCGCCGCAGTCGCCTCGATGGCAGCGGCGGTGGTGAGCTGAGGGGCACCGGATCATGAGCATTCTCGGCGTTCTGTGGCGTAACCTGACGGCGCGAGCGCGCACGCGAACCGCCGCCGACATCGTGCCGACGCCCGCGGGCTTCCGCGGGATGATCGAGCACGACCCGTCGCTGTGCACGGGCTGCACCGCTTGCATGCAGGTCTGCGCGCCCAGGGCCATTTCGTTCGACACGACCGACGCCACGTCGATCACCTGGAAGTTCTTCGCGGGCCAGTGTTCGTACTGCGGCCTGTGCGTGCAGTACTGCCCGACGCAGGCGATCACCAACCCGGGGAAGCTTCCGCCGGTGACGGGCGACCAGTCGCTGCACCGGGTCGCCCACAAGGTCGACTATCGGCCGTGCGCTGACTGCGGCCGCCCGATCCTCCCGCTGCCCGAGACGCTGCTCCACGGCTTGTACCCAGGCGCAGTGACGCAATCCGTGCGCGAGCAACAGGCGCTCTGCGAATCGTGCCGCCGCAAGCAGACGAGCAAGGGAATCCGTGACGCCTTTCTGGGTGCGGCGCCCGAGCAGGAGAAAGCCACGACATGACAGGCTCTGACACTGCGGCGCTTGCCGCGATCGCCCCCTCGGCCCGGATCGAGCACCGTCGCGACGGCGTGTGGATCATCGCGCCGGATCTCGACGTGGAAGCCATGGCGCGCGAGATGAACCGGCTCGGATTCCGTCTCAGCACGATGACCGGATTGGCGCAAGCCGATGGCGAGACGGCGCTGATCTACCACTTCGTGGCCGCTGGCCGTGCGGTGCACTTCAAGACCCGCACCCGGGGCGGGGCGCTGCCCTCCATCACGCCGATCCTGCGTGCCGGCTCCTGGATCGAGCGGGAGGTCCGCGACTTCTTCGGCGTGCGCTTCCCGGGCCACCCCAATCTCGCGCCACTGCTGCGCCCGGCCGAACTGCGCGAAGGATTCTTCCGCGATGCGGCGGAGGTGCCTGAGCAACTCACGCGCGCGCGAACGGAGCCGTCGTGAGCTACACCATTCCGATCGGACCGTACCATCCCGCGCTCGAGGAGCCCTACAAGGTCAACGTTCAGTGCGGCGGCGATACCGTGCAGGCGGTCAGTGTCGAGGTAGGGTACAGCTTCCGCGGCATCGAGCTGCTGGCGCAGCGGACCGGCTGGGTCCAGGACCTCACGCTGATCGAGCGCGTGTGCGGCATCTGCTCGCACACGCACACCACCACCTTCTGCAGGGCGGTGGAGACGCTCGCGGAGATCGAGGTGCCGGCGCGCGCGGTCTACATCCGGACGGCCGTGCTCGAGCTCGAGCGGCTCCACTCGCATCTGCTGTGGGTTGGGCTCGCGTCCGAGTACATCGGCTTCCAGTCGCTCTTCATGGAAGCGTTCAACCTGCGCGAACGCGTCATGGACCTGCTCGAGTCGATCTCCGGCAATCGCGTGCATTACGGCATGAACCGCATCGGCGGTGTGAACCGTGACATCACCGACCCCGACCCGATCGTTGCGCAATTGCGGGCGATGGGCGAGATCGTCGAGCGGGACATCGTTCCTTCTCTCACGGAGAGCCCCACGGCGATGTCGCGCATGCGCGGCGTGGGCGTCCTGACCGCCGCGCAGGCGATCGAGTGGGGCGTGATCGGACCCGTGGCGCGTGCTTCGGGGATCGCGACCGACGTGCGCTCGGACCTGCCGTACGGTTTCTATCCGGAGCTCGGATTCAAGATCGTGACCCAGACCGGCGGCGATGTCCTTGCGCGTGTCGCGGTTCGGGCCCTCGAGGTGCTCGAAAGCATCCGCCTTGTGTGCGCGGCGCTCCAGGACCTTCCGCCGGGCCCGATCCGCGCGTTCGAAGGAATGCCTGACATTCCTGCCGGCGAGGCGACCGCATTCACCGAAGCGCCCCGCGGAGAAGCGATCTACTACGTTGCATCGGACGGCGGCGCTACGCCCGCGCGGGTCAAGATCCGCACGCCGTCGTTCGTCAACATTCCCGCGCTCGAGGCGATGACCATGGGACAGCAGTTCGGCGACGTCCCGCTGATCCAGGCTTCGGTGGACCCGTGCCTGTCGTGCACGGACCGATGAATGAACGAGACACAGAGAGCTTCGCCATGGCTGCTGCGAACACCCGAACCGGCGCCTCCAGATACGACCGGCAGACTCGCGTGAAAGAGATCGGCGCGGCCGGCCAGGCGAGGATTGCCGCCTCCGTGGCCGTCGTCGCGGGACTCGGTGCGCTCGGCACCACGATTGCCAACCTCCTTGCTCGTGCCGGCGTAGGAACGCTTCGCCTTGTCGATCGCGACTTCGTCGAGCGGAGCAACCTCCAGCGCCAATGCCTGTACGACGAGGAAGATGCCGCGCAATCGCGCCCCAAGGCGGAGGCCGCGATTGCGCGTCTCAATCGGGTGAACTCGGAAATCCGCTACGAGGCCATCGTCGATGATATCAATCCCAGCAGCGTCGAGAGGATCCTTGCAGGAGCGACGGTGCTCGTGGACGGCCTCGATAACTTCCACGCCCGGGCGCTCGTCAACGAGGCCTGCGTCAAGCACGGCATCCCATGGGTATACGGTGCCGGGCTCGCCACGTACGGCAGCACGGCGACCGTCGTGCCCGGCGTCACGGCCTGCCTGCGTTGCGTGATGCCTGCGGCTGCACTCGAGGCAACGCTGCCGCTGACGTGCGAGACGGTCGGTGTTCTCGGACCGGTCACCTCGTTCGTCGCTTCCTGGCAGGCATCCGAGGCCCTGAAGATCATGGTCGGAGCCAAGGAGGAAGTCTGCCGCGACCTCGTCCACTTCGAGCTCTGGCAAAACGAAGTGGCGAGACTTCCCGCGAGGCGCGCGCACGACTGCGAAGTGTGCGTCAAGCGCCAGTTCGCGCTGCTCGAGCGTGGGGACCGACTCATGACCACGTCGCTCTGCGGGCGCGATGTGGTGCAGGTGGTACCGCCGGCGTCGTTCAAGCTGGATTTCGGCCTGCTGCGCGACACCTTGAGCCGCAGCCTGAAGGTTCAGGAGAACGGGCACCTCGTCAGATTCCGCGCCGACGATCACGACATGGTGGTGTTTCCCGATGGCCGCGCCATGGTGTTCGGGACGGCGGACTCGAAGCAGGCGCTCAGCCTGTACGGGAAGTACGTCGGGGGCTGAGCCGGTGAGCGCGCCGGTCGTCTATCTCGACAACGCCGCGACGACCTGGCCGAAACCCGAGCCGGTGTACGCCGCGATGGACGCGGCGATGCGCGAGCACGGCGGCAATCCGGGCCGCGCGTCGCACCGGTTGTCCGTCGCCGCGCAAAAGCTCGTCGAGGACGCGCGGCAGGATGTCCGGCGGGTGTTCAACGCGCCGAGCGCCGAGCGCGTCGTCTTCACGCTCAACTGCACCGATGCGCTCTGCCTGGCTCTGAAAGGCCTCATCAAGCCCGGCGATCGGGTCGTCACGGGTCCTTTCGAGCACAACTCGGTGGCGCGGCCGCTCCACTCGCTGCGCCGCGCGGGCGCGGCCGTAACGCAATGCCAGGCGACGTCCGGGGCCAGCATCGACCTTGATCATTTCCGCGATCTTTGTCGCCAAGGCGTCGACTACGTGGTGATGTCGCATGTCTCGAACGTGACCGGGTGCATGACGCCCGTCGGGGAGATCGCGGCCATCGCACACGAGCGGGGAGCGTCGTTCATCCTCGATGCGGCACAGAGCGCGGGAAGCGTGGAGATCGACATGGTGCGCCTCGGCATCGACGCGCTTGCCGCTCCAGGGCACAAGGGACTCTGCGGGCCCATGGGAACGGGCGTTCTCGTCCTCTCCGCAAACCTCCCGGTAGCGCCATTCCGGGAAGGCGGGAGCGGAATCGATTCGGCGAGCGAGGAGCATCCGCAACGCTATCCCTGGCGGCTCGAAGGCGGCACCCTCAACGTTCCCGGCATTGCCGGACTGGGGGCCGGTGTCCGGTTCATCGAATGCGCGGGCATTCGCGCGGTCGGAGAGCGCGAGGCGGCACTTGCGCGTGCGCTCGTCGGGGGATTGACCCCAATCGACGGCGTGCGCATCTTCGGTTCGGCGGCGCGTCCCGAAACCGGTGTCGTGTCGTTCCGCATCGATGGCGTCGACGTCGCACTGACCGGCGCCATCCTCGACGAGTCGTATGGCATCGCCGTGCGAACCGGATTGCATTGCGCGCCGGCGGCGCATCGCGCGATCGGTTCCTTTCCCGAAGGCACCGTTCGAGTGAGCCTGGGCCCCTTCAATAGTGAAGCCGACGTTGCCGCGCTGGTCTCGGCCGTGCGCGACATTGCCGCGGGCTTCGGCACGCGGTGCGCAAGCGGATCGAACGCAAGAGCGGCGTCCCGGCAGTAAGGCCGCAAACGACGACCAGTCGTCAGCAGACACGGGAGAACCACGCGATGTGCACGACCTGCGGCTGCAGCAGAGGCGAGACCCGGATCGAGGGCGCGCACGAGCACGTGCACACCGACGGGACCGTGCACAGCCATCCGCACGATCACTCGCACGAGCACGCCCACGGGCACGGGCAACACGACCACCATCACCACGACCTGCACTACGGCCTCGGCCCGGCCAGGGCGCACGCGCCCGGCATGTCGCAGGCGCGGATGGTGCTGATCGAGCAGGACGTCCTTGCGAAGAACGATGCGCTCGCTGCGGCCAACCGGCGGCGGTTCGCGGAGCGCGGCATCTTCGCGGTGAACCTCGTGTCGAGCCCGGGGTCGGGGAAGACCACGCTGCTCGTGAAGACGATCGAGGCCCTGAAAGGCCGCCACGAGGTCGTCGTGATCGAGGGCGACCAGGAGACGAGCCACGACGCCGAGCGCATCCGCTCGACCGGCGCCCGCGCCCTGCAGATCAACACCGGCAAGGGCTGCCACCTCGACGCCGACATGGTGGGCAAGGCGACGAAGCGGCTTGCGCCGCGGGCAGGGAGCGTGCTGATGATCGAGAACGTCGGCAACCTCGTCTGCCCTGCCGGGTTCGACCTCGGCGAGGCGCACAAGGTGGTGGTGCTGTCGGTCACCGAAGGCGCGGACAAGCCGCTCAAGTACCCGGACATGTTCGGCCGCTCGAGCCTGATGCTGCTCAACAAGATCGACCTGCTGCCGCACGTCGACTTCGACGCGGCGAAGTGCGTGGCGTACGCGCGGCGGGTGAACCCGGGCATCCGCGTGATCGAACTGTCGGCGACCACTGGCCAGGGCATGGCGGAGTGGCTGGCGTGGATCGGCGAGGGCGCCGAGGCCGCGCGCACCGCGCGCCGGAGTTCGCTCGACGGGCTGATGGCGCGGCTCGCCGAGCTCGAAGCCGAGATCGTCGCGCTCGGGAGCAGGCTGCCGTGACCTCCGCCGCCCGCCGCGCGATCCGCGTCCGCGGCGCGGTGCAGGGCGTGGGCTTCAGGCCGTTCGTCTGGCGCCTCGCGAACGAGCTGCGGCTCGACGGGTTCGTGCGCAACGATGCGCAGGGCGTGGCGATCGAAGTGGAAGGCGAGACGGGCGTGCTCGACCGCTTCGTCGACCGGCTCGCGGGCGAGGCGCCGGGCCTCGCGCGAATCGACGCCATCGAGACCCGCGAGGCCCCGCCGCGGGGCGACGCCGGTTTCGCGATCGAGGCGAGCCTCGCCGGGGTTGCGCGCACCGGCATTCCCGCCGACGTCGCGGTGTGCCCGGACTGCCTCGCCGAGCTCTTCGCCCCCGGCGACCGGCGCTACCGCTACGCCTTCGTCAACTGCACCCAATGCGGGCCGCGCTACACGATCACCGGGCGGCTCCCCTACGACCGGCCGAACACCAGCATGCGCGGCTTCGCGCTGTGCGCGCCCTGCGCGGCCGAGTACGGTGATCCGGCGACCCGGCGCTTCCACGCGCAGCCGAACGCCTGCCCGGCGTGCGGGCCGCGGCTCGCGTTGCGTGGGCGCGACGGGGCACTGCTCGACGAAGGCGACGTCGTCGCGGCGGCGGTCGCGCGCCTCGCCCGCGGCGAGATCCTCGCGATCAAGGGCCTCGGCGGCTACCACCTCGTCTGCGACGCGCGCGATGGCCGGGCAGTGGCGCGCCTGCGCTACCGCAAGGCACGCGAGGAGAAGCCCTTCGCCGTGATGGTGGCGAACGCCGTCTCGGCCCTCGAGCTCGCGATGGTCGAAGCGGGCGAGCGCCGGCTCCTCGAATCCAGCGAACGCCCCATCGTGCTGCTGCGCAAGGCAACCGGCTGCGATGCGCTGCTGCCGGGCGTCGCGCCGGGGCTCGCGTGGCTCGGGGTCATGCTGCCCTATACGCCGCTGCAGTATCTCCTGTTCCACGAGGCGGCCGGGCGTCCGGACGGAACGGCGTGGCTCGAGGCGGCGCAGCCGCTCGCGCTGGTGACGACGAGCGCGAACCCGGGCGGGGAGCCGCTGGTGACCGCCGAGGAGGAGGCCTTCCGGCGCCTCGCGGGGCTCGCCGACGGCTTCGTCACCCACGACCGCCCGATCGTGGTGCGCTGCGACGACAGCGTCGTGCGGAGCGAACGCGGCGCGCCGGCGTTCATCCGCCGCGCGCGCGGCTACACGCCCGCGCCGATCCGGCTGCCGGCGGCCGGCCCGTCGGTGCTCGCCACCGGCGCGTACCTCAAGAACGCGGTGTGCGTCACGCGCGGCGACGAGGCGTTCCTGTCGCCGCACATCGGCGATCTGGACAACGCGCCGAGCGCGCGCGCGCTGGAGGAGGCCGCGACGCATCTGCTGAAGGTGCTCGACGTCGCGCCCGAGCTCGTCGCGCACGACCTGCACCCGGACTTCCACAGCACCCGCTTCGCCGCGGTGTTCGCGCGCGAGCGCGGCCTCCGGGCGGTCGGTGTCCAGCACCACCATGCGCACGTCGCAGCCGTCGCGGCGGAGCACGGGGTAGCGGGACCGGTGCTCGGCCTGGCGCTCGACGGCGTCGGGCTCGGCACCGACGGCGGGGCCTGGGGCGGCGAGCTGCTGCGCGTGGAAGGCGGCGCGATGCGTCGGATCGGCCACTTGCGCGAGCTGACGCTGCCGGGCGGGGATCGCGCGGCCCGCGAGCCCTGGCGCATGGCGGCGGCCGCACTGCACGCACTGGGACGCGGCGCGGAGATCGCGACGCGCCTCGACCAACCCGCCGCGGCGACGGTCCGGCAGATGCTCGAGCGCGGTGTGAACTGCTCCAGCACCTCAAGCGCGGGCCGCTGGTTCGACGCTGCGGCGGGCCTCCTGGGCGTGCGCGCGGCGAGCGCGTTCGAAGGCCAGGCGCCGATGCTGCTCGAAGGCCTCGCCGACCGGCACGGCCCGGTCCCGCCCCGGGCCGCGGGCTGGCGGATCCGCGACGGCGTGCTCGACCTGCTGCCGCTCCTCGCGCGGCTCGCGGCGCTGGACGAGGCGGCCTACGGCGCAGCGCTCTTCCATGCGACCTTGATCGCCGCGCTCGCCGACTGGACCTCGGACGCCGCGCGCCGCGAGGGGATCTCGACGGTCGCCTGCGGCGGCGGCTGTTTCATGAACCGGCTCCTCGCCCAGGGCGTGCGCGAGCGGCTCGAGGGCGCGGGCCTGCGCGTGCTCGGGGCGCGCCAGGCGCCGCCGAACGACGGCGGGCTCGCGCTCGGCCAGGCGGCGGTCGCCATAGCAGGGAGCTAGCCGCGATGTGCCTCGCTATTCCCGCACTGGTCGTCGAGCGTCGCAAGGGCGACGACGCCGTGATCGACCTCGGCGGCGTGCGGAAGACCGTCTCGCTCGCGCTCGTGCCCGAGGCGGTCGAAGGCGACTACGTGATCGTCCACGCAGGCTACGCAATCAGCAGGCTCGACCCCGCGGAAGCGCAGCGGACGCTGGCGCTGTTCGCGGAAATCGACCGGGCGGCGGCATGAAGTTCGTCGACGAGTTCCGCGACGGGGGGCTGGCTCGGGTGCTGGCCGGCAAGATCGAGCGCGCGGTCGAGCCGGGACGCCGCTACAACTTCATGGAGTTCTGCGGTGGGCACACCCATGCGATCTCGCGTTACGGGGTGACCGACCTGCTGCCGGCGAGCGTGAATATGGTGCACGGCCCAGGCTGCCCGGTGTGCGTGCTCCCCATCGGGCGCATCGACAACGCGATCGCGCTCGCCCGCGACCACGGCGTGATCCTCTGCACCTACGCCGACACGATGCGCGTGCCGGCCTCGGAGCGCTCGAGCCTGATGAAGGCGAAGGCGGCGGGCGCCGACATCCGGATGGTCTACTCGGCCGCGGACGCCCTGCGCATCGCGCGCGAGCACCCGGCGCGGGAGGTCGTCTTCTTCGCGATCGGCTTCGAGACGACGACCCCGCCGACGGCGCTCGCGATCCTGGAGGCGGAGCGGCAGGAGCTCGCGAATTTCTTCGTGTTCTGCAACCACGTGCTCACGCCGGCGGCAATCGCGAACATCCTCGAGTCGCCGCAGGTGCGGGACATCGGCACGGTGCCGCTCGACGGGTTCGTCGGGCCCGCGCACGTCTCGTGCGTGATCGGGAGCGCGCCGTACGAGTACTTCGCCGAGGAGTACGCGAAGCCCGTGGTGATCGCCGGCTTCGAGCCGCTCGACGTCATGCAGGCGGTGCTCATGCTGGTGCGCCAGGTGAACGAGGGCCGGCACGAGGTCGAGAACGAGTTCGCGCGCGCGGTCACGCGGGACGGAAACGTCAAGGCGAAAGCGCTCGTCGCAGAGGTCTTCGAGCTGCGCCGCGCGTTCGAATGGCGGGGTCTCGGCGAGGTGCCCTACAGTGCGCTGCGGATCAAGGCGAAGTACGCGCGCTTCGATGCGGAGAAGCGCTACGGGATCGTCTACCGCTCGGTCGCGGACAACAAGGCGTGCGAATGCGGCGCGATCCTGCGCGGCGCGAAGACGCCGAAGGACTGCAAGCTCTTCGGCACCGTCTGCACTCCCGAGACCCCGATGGGCTCGTGCATGGTGTCGAGCGAGGGGGCGTGCGCGGCCTGGTACACCTACGGCCGCTTCCGCGACCGGGAGGCGGCGTGAAGAAGGACTACGTTCGCCCGGTCGACTTCCGGAACGGGCGGGTCGACATGAGCCACGGGTCGGGCGGACGCGCAATGGCGCAGCTCATCGACGAGCTGTTCGTCGCCGCGTTCGACAACGAGTGGCTGCGGCAGCTCAACGACCAGGCGTGCTTCGCGGTGCCGGGCGGCCGGATGGTGATGGCGACCGACAGCCACGTCGTCTCGCCGCTTTTCTTCCCCGGCGGGGACATCGGCTGCCTTGCGGTGCACGGGACGATCAACGACGTCGCGATGTCGGGCGCCCGGCCGCTCTACCTCTCGGCCACCTTCATCCTCGAGGAGGGCTTTCCGCTCGCCGACCTGAAGCGCATCGTCGAGTCGATGGCCGCGGCGGCGCGCGACGCACGGGTGCCTATCGTCACCGGCGACACCAAGGTGGTGGAGAACGGCAAGGGGGACGGCGTCTTCATCACCACGACCGGGCTGGGCGTCGTGCCGGAGGGCGTCGAGATCTCGGGCGACCGCGCACGGCGCGCCGACCGGGTGCTCGTCTCCGGCACCCTCGGCGACCACGGCGTCGCCATCATGTCGTTCCGCGAGAACCTCGAGTTCGAGACGACGATCCGCTCCGACACTGCGGCGCTGCACGGCCTTGTCGCCGCGATGGTCGCAGCGGTGCCGGGGATCCGGTGCCTCCGCGACCCCACGCGCGGCGGACTCGCCGCCACGCTGAACGAGCTCGCGCGGGCCTCGGGCGTCGGCTTCCGCATCCGCGAGCAGGCGCTGCCGGTCAGACCCGAAGTGCACGCCGCGTGCGAGTTCCTCGGGCTCGATCCGCTCAACGTCGCGAACGAGGGGAAGCTCGTTGCGGTGTGTGCGCCCGCGGACTCGGCACGCCTGCTCGCCACGATGCGCGCGCACCCGCTGGGCCGCGACGCCGCGATCGTCGGCGAGGCGATCGAGGACCGGCAGCGCTTCGTGCAGATGGAGACCGGCCTGGGCGGGTCGCGGATGGTCGACTGGCTGGCGGGAGAGCAGCTGCCGAGAATCTGCTGATGCGCATCCTCTTCCTCACCCACGCGTTCAACAGCCTCGCGCAGCGGCTGTACGTCGAGCTCGTCGCGCGCGGGCACGAGGTGTCGATCGAGTTCGACGTCAACGACCGCGTCACGGAGGAGGCGGTGCGCCTCGCCGACCCGGACCTCGTCGTCGCGCCGTTCCTCAAGCGCGCGATTCCGGAGTCGGTCTGGCGGCACCGGCGCTGCATCGTGATTCATCCGGGCATCGTGGGCGACCGCGGCCCCTCGTCGCTCGACTGGGCGGTGCAGGAGGGCAAGACCGAGTGGGGCGTGACCGCGCTCGAGGCGACGGGGGAGATGGACGCGGGGCCGGTGTGGGCGTCGGTCGAGTTTCCCATGCGCGCCGCGACGAAGGGCAGCCTGTACCGCAACGAGGTGACCGAAGCCGCGGTGCAGGCGATGCTGGCAACGCTGGAGCGGATGCAGGATTCGGCTTCCCGGCCCGCGCCGCCCGATTCCGCGTGGCCCGGCCTGCGCGGCCGGCCGCGCCCCCTCATGAAACAGGCCGACCGCGCAATCGACTGGTCGCGGGACGACTCCGCCACGGTGCTCGCAAAGATCCGCGCCGCCGACGGCGTGCCGGGTGTGCTCGACGAGCTCTACGGCGAGCCCGTCTACCTCTACGACCCGCATCCGGAGGACACGCTGCGCGGCATCGAGCCCGGCGCGGTCATCGCGCGCCGCGACGGCGCGATCCTGCGCGCAACTATCGACGGCGCGGTCTGGATCGGGCACCTGAAGCGTGCGGGCGAGTCGACGCTCAAGCTGCCGGCGACGATGCTCCTCGCCGGCCGGCTCGCGTACGTGCCGGAGGTCGTGGTGCCGCTGCGCGACGAGTCGCCGGGCCGCACTTACCGCCAGCTCCGGTACGAGGAAGCGAACGGCGTCGGCACCATCCACTTTGACTTCTACAACGGCGCGATGAGCACCGGGCAGTGCGAGCGCCTCAGGGACGCGGTCCGCTTCGCCAAGACCCGCCGCACGCGCGTGATCGCACTCATGGGCGGGCCCGACTTCTGGTCGAACGGGATCCACCTCGGCGTCATCGAGGCGTCGCCGACGCCGGCCGACGAGTCGTGGGCGAACATCGGCGCGATCGACGATGTCGCGCGCGAGATCCTGACCTGCGACCGCCATCTCACCGTCGCCGCGCTGCAGGGCAACGCCGGCGCCGGCGGCGTGTTCCTCGCGCTGGCGGCCGATCGCGTGCTCGCGCGCCGCGGGGTCGTGCTCAATCCACACTACAAGGGCATGGGCAACCTCTACGGCTCGGAGTACTGGACCTACCTGCTGCCGAAGCGCGTCGGCCGCGAAAGGGCGGACGCGATCACCGCCAACCGTCTACCCTTCGGCGCGCGGCAGGCCGCGGCCCTCGGGCTGATCGACGAGGCGGTCGGCGACGACGTGCCCGGCTTCGCCGCCCACGCGATGGCGGCGGCGCGGGCAATGGCGGCGGACCCGGACTACGACGTCTGCCTGGAGCGCAAGCGCGCGCGCCGCGCGGCCGACGAGGCGGCGAAGCCGCTCGAGTCCTACCGCGCGGAGGAGCTCGAGCGGATGAAGCTCAACTTCTACGGCTTCGACCCGAGCTACCACGTCGCGCGGTATCACTTCGTCTTCAAGGTGCCGAAGTCGCGCACGCCGCTGTACCTCGCCCGGCACCGCGCCCGTCCACGGGCAGCGCAAGCGCCGCTCTGAACTTCACGCGAGGCCGACCGCATGGAGACCCTCCCGCACGACTGGCTCGCGCTCGTCGCGCTCGTGTTCGTCCTCGGGCTGAAGCACGGGCTCGACCCTGAGCACCTGGTCGCGATCGACGGGCTCACGCGCTTCAACGCCCAGGCCGACCGCCGCCTCGCCCGGTGGTGCGGCGCGCTGTTCTCGCTCGGGCACGGGGCGGTGGTGATCGGCGTGGCGCTGGCGGTGGGGGTTGCCGCCGAGCGCTGGGTCGTGCCGGGCTGGCTGGAGGACCTCGGTACCTGGATCTCGGTCGGCTTCCTGACCGCGCTCGGGCTCGCCAATCTCTGCGCCTTGCTCGGCACGCCGGCGAACCGGGTCGTGAGCCCGGTCGGCCTGCGCGGGCGCCTGTTCGGGCGACTCACTCGCACCTCGCGGCCGGCGGCGATCGCGCTGGTCGGCGCGCTCTTCGCCCTGTCGTTCGACACGCTGTCGCAGGCCGCGCTCTTCGCGGTCACCGCGACCCAGCTGGGCGGCTGGGCGCACTCGGTGGCGCTCGGCCTCGTCTTCATGCTCGGCATGACCGCGGTGGACGGCGCGAACGGGCTGTGGATCGCCTCGCTCCTGCGCGACGCCGACACGCGGGCGCGGATCGCCTCGCGGGTGCTCGGGCTCGCCGTCGCGGGCCTGAGCCTGGGCGTGGTGGCGTTCATCGTCGCGGAGCGGTACTCGGCGCCACTCGGCGCCTGGGCCGCGGGCCGCGAGCTCGCCTTCGGCGCGAGCGTGATCGGCGTTGTGGCAGCCGCCTCCCTGCTTGGCCTCGCGCTTGCGCGCCGATCGTTGCCGGAGCCGCGCAGCGCGCGTCGCGGCTAATCGACCGGCCGCGCCGCGCAAGCCGTGCGCGAGGGCGCCAGGGGCTCGGCGCGTCAAGGGGTCGTTGGCGGCGCGATGTCACCGGTCCCGAAGGCGAGCGCGGCGACGGCGGTGAAGACCGAGCTCCTCGTCTCGGTATCGACCGTCCGCGCCTTGGTGAGGGCGGTCTGGGCATTGGTGACGTCGACGAAA
>Ga0335084_10000540_pt1 | contig 32317 bp, 31 predicted proteins | sample Lox_Sample_44_FD_206721 | JGI IMG/M metagenome (GOLD analysis project Ga0335084, IMG submission 206721) | Soil microbial communities from Loxahatchee National Wildlife Refuge, Florida, United States - Lox_Sample_4.4 | ecosystem: Environmental > Terrestrial > Soil > Wetlands | place: USA...
GCATTGGCGTCCCTTTCGATCAGTGCGTCCTGGACTTCCCCGAGTCCCCGGCGGAAGACGACACCTCCCGCGGCTTCCATGCGGGTATCGACCGGCATCACCCACTCCTCCTCGACTTCGGCGACAACGGCCGTCTTGCCCGGCTTCAGGCGTCCACCGACCTCGGCCAGAAAGTCATCGCCAATCCCAACGGTCCCCAGGTCGTACATGATGCCCCCAAGCGTCCCCGCATAGGCACCGATTGCCACACCCACGGGCCCCCCAATCAGCCCGATCAGGCTCCCGGTGACAAGACCCACGGCCGTTCCGAGGGGGCCCTGGTCGGCCGCCTCTTTGACGGTCACCTTCCCCGTTGCGTCCTTCGCGATCACGCCCACCGCGTAAAGCGTAATGCTGCCCTCGGCATCCAATTCCTTGAGGGCCTTGGAACCCTCGTATGCCTTGCCCTCGCTGTCGAACACGACCGCAATCATCCTATCCATGGTTACTCTCCTTTAATGTTTGAAAATCTTTCCATCGCGAGCCCATCTGCGATCTCCCAGTATCGCATTCACGGGCAGTCGCTTGTTTTCTGTTTTCAGGCCGTCGCCTTCAGTTCCCTTCGAGCGGCCCCCGAATACATCAGCCGGGTGAAACCGCTCACGAGGAGGTTAACACCTACAAGGGTTCCGATGGCCCACGCTGAACTTAAGGGCCATGGGTATGCGATCAGGAATCCCAGAATCAGGGTCACTATGCCGTCAACAAGGACCCAGCCGGCACCCGGCAGGGAGCGGAACTGGAAAAACACGATCATCTGCAGCGCGCCTTCTGCGAACAAGATGGCCGCCACCACTAATGTAAGGGACTCCAATGCGAGTCCCGGATGGAATACGAGATAGAGACCGCCAACGACATAGACAATCCCTATCAGCATTCGCCAGAGAAAGGCTCCGGCACCTTGGGCAGCGAAGGCATAAGCAAGGTAGGCGAATCCGCTGAAGACGATAATCCAACCGACCATAATGGCAACGCCAATGCCCGTGGCAAGGGGCAGAGCAATCGCCAAAAATCCCAACACGATCATCAGAATGGCCCATCCGATGGACATTCCCGTAATTTCCTTGAATACGTTCGTGGTGCTTTGTGCGTTCATATTTTCTCCTCCTTTCTAATGTGATAATGCTCCAGAAGCACTATCTGGGTTTGTTGCAATCTATTTGGCGCAATTTTTTAATTGCCTTCACGGCCGAAACCTTATTACTGCTTGAAACCACCCCCATGCACTGTCATATTGCAATACGAATGCCAATAGTAATCCATTGAAAATGCTATGGCTCATGAGCCCAAAAATGCCGATTCTTCGAGAATTATCGAAATTTAGTGAATAAGGCGCGGGTTTTCAGGGAAAGGTTTTTGCAAATGATTTAATCAGTCCACCCTCTTGAAGTCTATGAATCCGCGCTCCACGTCCGTGCTGATCAGCTGTACCCGCAGCCTGTTACCGACATCCATCCCTTCAAAACCGATCGCCAGCCTTCCTTCAATCGGGGGATCGAGAAGGCGGACCCAGGTGTCTGTTTCAGTTGCGCTTGTGATGATGGCATCGAACCGTTCCCCGATCCGATATTCCAGCAGCATTGCCGCTGCGGATTTCCTGACTTGCCGTTCGACCTTCTTGGCTGCGTCCTCTTTTTCCGTGCAGTGTATTGCCAGCGTGGAAAGTTCTTCGTTTTCGTAGGGAGGCGGCTGCCCATCCATTGCTGCCTTTAAAAGTCGCTGCGTGATGAGGTCCGGGTAACGCCGGTTTGGGGCTGTGGAATGGGTATAATCCGAGACGGCCAGACCGAAATGGCCGTTTGATTTGTCCTCCGGATGTTGGACAACGTATTCACCCGCCCCCAACAGCTTGATGATGGAAAGGGAAAGATCGGGAAATCGGAGCGGGTCGGCAGCTTTCGCTTGTGTGAGAAACTGCTCCAACGCTTTTGACTCAGGCTTGGTCGGCAGCGTGAAGCGGTGTTCCGAGGCGAGTTCGACGATCCGGTCCCACCGTTTGGGTGTCCGGACGACGCGCCGCAATGAGAGCAATCCTTTGGAACCGAGAAAGCGTGCGGTAATTCCGTTTGCCGCGATCATGAAGTCCTCAATAATGTCTTTAGCTCTGTTCTTTTTCTCGGCTTCAACACCCTTGAGCTCACCGTCGTCAAAAACCAGGCGTGTTTCTATCGTCTCGAGAGTGAGTGCGCCGTGCTCGTATCGGAGCGCCTTCATCTGTTGGGCCACCCGGTCCTGGAGGCGGAGGTTTTCGGCAAGGCCAGGAACGGCCCCGATCTCCGTTGGCATCGGCCCTGTATTCTCTAGCCAGGTGGCAACGCTGTTGTAGGCCAACTTTGCTTGATTTCGGACCAGCGCAACGTAAACATCGGATTTCTGAATCGTTCCAACTTTGGCAATGATCATATCAACGACCACGGCATATCGTTCCGACGCGTAATGGAGGGAAGTCATATCTGTCGAGAGTTTCTCGGGCAACATCGGAAATGTCTCGGCCGGGGTGTATACCGACGTGGTGTTTTTCCGCGCGTGATCGTCAATGGCCGAACCCTTTTTGACAAGAGCATCGACATCGGCAATAGCAACGAGGATCTTCACGGCATCATCGGGGATGATTTCTGCGACGGTGAGCTGGTCCAGATCGCGAGAATCATCGTTGTCTATGGAACACCAGGGAAGGTGCCGCAGGTCCCGCGTCGCCTCGGAGGCTCTCGTCGCAGGCCCATGGATTTTGTCTAACTCTGCGAGGGCCTGGGGAGAGAACTCGGGAAACAATCCTCGTTCAATCATCACACGACGGGCGATTCTTTGTAAGAGAGAGCGGCCTTGCCTGTCGTTTGTCCCCATCATAAGAAGCCCTCGGCGAGATTAATTATCATTAGTCCCTTTGGGGCCCTTGACCATCGGGCAGGCCCTGAACCATTACCAGATGCACTTGGGCAGTCGCTGCGCTGTACAGAAACCAGCCAATGAAGGCCATCCATACGCCGCCGCCAAAATCGCCCCTGAACATGCTCCAACCGCCGATGATGATGAAGAGAAGCCCAAAGAAGCGCCCCACGTTCGCGGATAGAAGCGTAGCGCGTCGCATATTGCGGGTGAGGGCCCACACGATGGCGCGGAGGACACGTCCACCGTCGAGCGGGTAACCGGGGATGAGGTTAAACAGCACCAGGGCCAAGTTGATGTAGGCCAGATACTCGGCCAGCCCCCACAGGGGTTGAATGTCGATAACCACCGGCTGAACCGCGTAGAATAAGACGGCCAAGGCCAAGCTCACGAGAGGGCCCGCAATCGCGATGAAAAACTCCGCGTGGGCGCTGGGCGGTTCCGCTTCAATCCGAGCGACCCCTCCGAAGATGAATAGTGTGATGCTCCGCACCGGAACGTTGTACCGCAGCGCCACCACCGAGTGCCCCAGTTCATGGAGCAGCACGCTCATAAAGAGCATGATGGCCGTCACCGCGCCCATAAACCAATACAGCCATGGCGGCCAATTGGGGAATTCCGCCGGATAGTAGCTGCCTCCCAACGAAAAGGTGAGCAGCGCAAAGATCAGAAACCAGGAATAGTCCACGCCAATGGAAATTCCCATGATTCTGCCTAACGAAATATCTTGTCGCGTCATTGGCCTACTCACACAAAGGCGATCAGCGGCTTCAGAACGCCGTCCGCTTTCGTTCGTATCAGATCAAAAGCCGTCTCGACGTCGTGGAATGTGAATGGACCTCGAAGCATCGTTGTCCGGACGCGACGCGTCGTGGCCGGGCACACATCCGCGTGGGATCTTTGGTGTGCCCGGCCAGCGATCAATGACAACCTCACCGCCACCCACTCGTTGAGCGGCAGGCTCACGCGCGTCTCCAGGTTTCAGCGCTTGCTTGTCTTTCCAGTGCTTCGCAACTACTAATAAGCTGCAGTGGCTGCGGCGGCGTAATTGATTGTGATGGAATTTTTCACTTCTGTGACACCCGGCGCCGCCCAGGCGGCATCCTCCGCCTCCTCACGCTCCGTCCAGGAACTTACACTCCCGCTTAGGGTCACTTTCGAGCCATCGGCCTTTACCTTAATGTGCTGCGCGTCCAAGATGGCACTGCGTTTGAAGGCAGCTTCGATCTTGGATTTGATTTCCCCGGGTGCCACCGTCGGCTTTAGGACGATTTTGTTGGAAACTCCTCTTATTCCTGTGAGGTATCGCACATCATCCTCGGCACTCGATCTCTGATATTGCCAGTCGACGTTACCTTCCAGAGTCACCCACCCGTTCTCCACCATGACTTTGACGCAGTCGTTCGGCAATGTGGCATCCCAGTTCAATGCGTTCTCGGCCGCCTTCGCGATATCCGTGTCGGTCCGCTTGGCGAAAACAGGCAGCTTCACTTCGAGCTCGACCGCCAAGGCATTGACACCAAATACCCGCTTGGCGGCCCGCTCGGCAGCCCATTTCTCAAAGTGGCTATTTACGGTGCCGGTGAGCGTTACTATGCCGTCCTTGACGGCCACCCCTATCTTCGAGGCATTGGTAACACCCGGCTCCCACTTGAGTTCCTCCTGCACACTTCTTTGCACTTCCGAGTCGTTTTTCATTTTAATTCTCCTTTTTGGTTAGACCAGTGAGTTCATTTCCCGTTCGATCCATCGACAAATGAACCTCTTAATAATTACAGATTGACAATGAGATCTAATTGTCCACCTGTCCTGCCTTCCGAGACAGGACAGGTGGCCCGATTTCTATTTCTTGTACTCGAACGCGGGCATCGCCTTGATGGCATCTTTGCTCGCCCCTGGCAGAACTATCTTGCCATCCTCCATCTTGAACTGATTCGCAGGGATGGCCACGTCATGCTTGCCCAGGCCCAGGAATCCGCCGGCCGCGACGATCCCGTAAGACACTGCCTTGTCCGGAGCGATGATGATGTCATAGACTTTGCCCACCTTCTCGTTCTTGTCGTTATACACGGTGTGCCCCAGAATCTGCTTCTTGGCACTCCATCCGTTTGCCAGGACATCCAACTCAGCGACCGCAACGCCAAGAACCACCCCACCAGCCACCGGGGCCTCGGCTTGAGCCTGTTTGAATCCAAAGGTGAACGCCATTACCGCCACAGCTATCATAACCGCCAGACTGTTTTTCATTTTCTTCCTCCGTTTTTATGTTTAATACTATAAATCGTTTCGTAATCCCTGCCGATGCTCCTGCGCCTATACTCCCTCCCCTTTTCTTCCTCCTTTCTCAGGTCGATATCCCAGACCCCATGTTGCCATTCTTCTTCCCGGGTCCCAATGTTATTCGTCCGATCAGGTAATATTTTTGAGAATTATCCTCAATCCCTGATTGTGAGATTATTTTCGACTTCGAACACCCCCGGCGTCCACCAGGCAGTTCGTCCGGCCTCCTCTCGCTCCGCCCAGGAACCGACACTACCGGTTAGAGTGACTTTGGAGCCTGTGGCCGTCACATTGATTCCTTCTGCATCAATGGCCGCATTGCGCTTGAGCGCTGCTTCGATCTTTGCCTTAACCTCGGTGGGCGACACGGCCGGTTTGATGGTAATATAGTTCATTACTCCCTTCACACCGGTCAGGTGCTGGACTGCATTCTCAGCAGCCTCCTTCTGATATTGCCAGTCAACCTGGCCTTCCAAGGTGATCCAACCGCGCTCGACGATTACCTTGATGCGATCCCTGGGAACCCAGACATGCCATGCCAATGCGTTCTCTGCTGCCCGGGCGATATCTACATCCGTCCGCTCGCTGTAGCCGGGTAGTCTGACTTCGATTTCTTCAGCCACGGCTTTTACGCCAGAAACTCGTTTGGTCGCGCGCTCGGCCGACTGCTTATCAGCCCAGCTATCCACATAGCCGGTAAGCATCACCACGTTGTCCTTAACAGCAACGCCGATTCCTGCGGAATTTAAACCTGGCGTCCACTTGAGCTCGTCTTGCACATCATTTCGCAATTCTATGTCGGTCTTCATTGTAGTTCCCTCCTTTTTTGATATGTGCGTGGAAGCCAATCCTCCACCCGCTAGACTATTGGGTAATCCTCAGTTTCCTGGGGTTCGGATCATAATTAGTTGACCTTTACTCCACCTTGAGCTTGACCTCTTTTCGCTTGGCCTCTTCGGTCTTGGGAAGACGAATCTCCAGAATCCCATCCTTAAAAATCGCCCGGGCCTTGTCAGCATGGACCGCACGGGGAATCTGAATCGAACGCTCGAAGGAACCATACGAACGCTCGGAATAGTAATAGCCCTTCTCTTTCACCTCTTCTTCCTTCTTTTTCTCTCCCTTGGTCGTCAGGAGATCGTCTGTGATGTTGACTTCCAGTTCTTCCTTCTTGATCCCCGGGATCTCGGCCTTCACCACGACGTCGTCCTTCTCTTCATAGACCTCGATGGCCGGCTCCCGGAACCCAATCTCCCCAAGGCGTTGGGGCAACTTCAAGCCGAACCAGGGCCTTTCGAAGAAGCCCCCGAACCTCCGCTCCATATCACGTTCGAAGCGGGACAGGTCCGAGAACGGCCTCCAAGGGGTTATTTCTCGCGCCGCTTTTTTTTCTTCCTTTTCATTTAACATGGCAATACCTCCTTTTTGAGCCCGCTACGGTGAAATGCCGTTCAGCAAGGCGAAGTTTATGGTCTAAGACCACTTCTTTTTCCCCCAATCTCTGAATTTTAAACCTCATCGATTCTTTCTTGAAACCACTATCATGCAGTGTCATAGTGCAATGGGAATGCCAATCGTAAATTATTGAAAACACTATGGCTCACGAACCCAAATTTGCCGATTCTTCGAGAATTAACTATATTTAGAGAAAAGGGTGTTGGTTTTCAGGGAAAGGTTATCGCAAATGCGATGCAGGTTTGAAGCAATGCTTGTTGATCATGAGTGATCTGATCTTCCATTCCAGAGTCGGGGGCGGAATACCGAACTTTGCGGCCGCACCCGATAGTCCAGCTTGAGCCGTGTGTGGACCATGAAACTGAATCTCCCCGGAGAACATGCGGCAGTCTCGCCGTGCTTACGCTTATGGTTTATGCGAGTCATTCACCCTAAGGTTTAAAAACCGGGCGTCTCTGCCCGGATCGGTCATGGAAAATCCGGTCTACATTTAAGACATCTGTGCCGTAGGATCCGATCATAAATCCAGGTTGTGATAGATCGGCAGCAGGGGGTCAATCGGTCTCATCGCAGGAAGACGACCGGAGCCTTCTTGGAAACGGAGAACGGCGCCGCCGACTTCGTGTCCGGGTTGAACTTTCCAAAGACCGTAGGATTGGTACGGAAGTGATTCTCTAGCGCGGCGATACGATTGTCGTTATTCGGGTGGTCTGACAAGAGCTGGGGGATCTCGCCGATTTCGGCGTTTTTGAAATCCTCAAACAACCAGACGAGCCCCCAGGGGTTGAATCCGGCAGCAGCACAGATTTCTGAGCCTGTCAGGTCGGCTCGCGACTCCACGTCTCGGGAGTAGCTCAAGGACTGGAGCTTTCCAAGCAGAGCGATCGCCAACACGTGCGCTCCGGTGGGGCCCAGGACAGCTGCGGCCCCGAGCTCCAATGCAAGGCGCCGCTTCTCCTTCTCAATCAGCGTCATCGTGTCGTGATGGATTGTGTGGGCTATCTCGTGACAAAGGGTGCCGGCGAGCTCCTCCCTGTTCTTTACCAGATAGAGGAGCGAATCCACGACATAGACATTCCCCCCGGGAGTCGAGAACGCGTTTGGTTGAGGTTCGTGGACCAGGTAAAACTTGAAGGGGTGGTTGTACCGCGGTTGCGCCGCCGCCGCGATGGCGTCGGCGACAGGCGTTAGTGCATCGTACAGGGGGGAAGATTCGATGATCTCAACGTTGGCTTTGAGCTCGTTGAAGACCTCCTGGCCTATCGCCAGCTCGAGGTCCTGATTCTGCTGATCGGCGGCTGAGAGTGCTCTTGCGCCGCCCAGTACCGCCAGGCACGCGAGGGCGGCACCAGCGACAATTAGTACACGATATGGTTTGAATGCATCCATCGATCGCCTCCTGGCACAATATTTGTGCACGTTGGTCGTTACTCGAAACCACGAACGCGCCTTGGTCCGAGCCCGCGTAATCCTTCATCACTTTAGCGCGGCGGGTTACACGACTCCGTCGCGACACCTTCGACGGTAGCCGCGGCGCAACAGCCCACACCTCGGCCTCGGCGCCGAACCCGGCACCGAGGCCACCATTGAGGCGGGGTTATTAGCCCCTACCAGAGGGGATAGCTGCTCGGGATGTACTCGTAAGGGTAGAGATAGCTGTCGTCGAACCATGTATCGGCTCGTACATCACTCCATGCGCGCCGAAAGACAATTCCGCCAAGGTTGCGCATCCGCGTATCGATCGCCGACGTCCAGTCTTCGCTCACGTCGGCGATGACGGCAGATTGGCCAGCGCCAATAACGGACCTCGTCTCGAAGCCCGCTTGATCGCGATTGTCTGCGCGAATCAGATCCGTAGTGGCGCCAACCACGCCTCCCGTTGCGGCGCCGATAGCCGCTCCCCCAGCGGCGCCAACCGCTGCGCCCGCCGGTCCCGCCAAAGCGCCCAGCAAGGCGCCAACGCCTACGCCAACGGCGGTAGCCAAGGCGGGATGCGTCTCCTTTGTATCGACTTGGAACTGGCCCCAGTCGTTACGATGGACCACCGCAGTTCCGTGTACGGTGATTTCTCCTTCGTCATCAAGTTGCCAGAGCGCGTGCAGACCTTCGTACGCTTTGGTTGTACCGTCAAAGACCACAGCGATGTAATTGTGCATGGCACCCTCCTACTATTTGCGGGTTTTTGTAGACTCAGCCGAACGCTTTGCTGCAACGGCTTCGCTGACCTTTTGAGCCGAAGCGCGCGCGTCGGCGAGGGTTTGTCTGATCGAGGCCTGGAATGCGTGGCCGGTCCTCTTCAGACCCTCGGCGGCGTGCTTCTGCACCGCTTCGAGATACGTGGCGGCCTCTTTGAGGTCCTTCTTTATGGCCTCGTTCTGGGTATCAATGGAGCCCTTGATAGACTCCGTGATCGCCTTGGCCTTTTGCGGAACGACCTCGAGATCGGCCTTTAGGGCCCCGCCGCGCTTTGCCGCGGCATCACTGATCGCTTTATGCAGCTCTTGCGTAGATGCTCGAATGTGGTCGAGCGCGTCTTTAACCTTAGTATCCATCATGACTGTCTCCTTTCTTTGTTGAGGGGGAAGCGAACAATTTTCTGAAGAGCATCATGCATCCCCCCTGGCTTGCTTGAGTACATCTATGGCGCTTTGTACGTTCATGTTTATACGTTCATGTTTGTCCTCCTTTCTAATGTGATAATGCTCCAGAAATACTAACTGCGCTGAACTTCTTTCAAATTCAGATCGATGCGGTGGTCTTGTTCTTCGACTTCGAAGAGTCTTTGCAACTCTGCCACCTCTTCCGCCTTGATTCGACCACTCAGGGTAAAGGTCACGACTTCCATTTTCCCCCGATCTCTGAATTCTCAACCTCATCGATTCTTTCTTGAAACCACTTTTATGCACTATACATATTGCAACGGGTATGCCAATCGTAATTTATTGAAAACACTATGGCTCACGAACCCAAATTTGCCGATTCTTCGAGAATTAACTATATTTAGTGAAAAGGGTGTTGGTTTTCAGGGAAAGGTTATGGCAAATGCGATGCAGGTTTGAAGCAATGCTTGTTGATCGCGGTCAGCGCCTCGATCTCGACGGGTTCGGGCACCGGCAGGGAGTGGATCGAAAGGGCACTGGTCTCGCCGAATGAATCGATCGCGGCGGCGCGCATGGTCTCGGGATGCTCGCGCACGCGTTCGAGCATCGCTTTTCTCCTTCTCTTCACCGCCGTGCGAAAAGGTTTCGCATTAGTGCAGACCGAAGGTCCGATTCTGGAGGATGATCCTGCCACCCCGCTCAACCTGCGGATCCTCCCCTCTCAAATTAGGCTCCACCAGTGGCTCCAATGTCAGCTGCGCTCAGGCACCGTGAACCTTTCTTATTCCTTCGACTTGATGTCGCCGGACTTCTTGATGGCACGCAGCAGACGCCAACTGAGATAAATTGCGATGAGGAAACCGGCCGCGCCGACAACCGAAACGTCCTTGATTGTCGGCGGCGCTTTCATGCTCCAGAGTAGGGAAGACCCGACAAACAGCGCGGCGGTCATCACCCCAAGCACCAGGCGGTTGATCACGGGGTCGATACGACGGAGGTCCAGGTGGACGGAGAAGGTGCTGTCGCGCACCCGCTTGAGGACGTCGTTCAGGTCGCGCGGCAGCGACGCCGCGAGCCGCTCCCAGTCGCTATACGCGTGCTGAAGCCGGCCCAAGATGCGCCGGACCGAAAACCGCTTGCGGACCATCGTGTCGTAATACGGGCGGATCACTTCGGCGAGGCTGAACTCCGGACTCAACCGCTGGGCAGTCCCCTCCAATTCGACCAGGGTGCGCAGCAGCATCGAAAGCGGGGGCGGCAAGATGATATTGTTGCGGCGGATGATTCCAAACAGATCGTTCAACGCGCCGCTCATGTTCATGTCCTGAATGGACTGGCTCACGTAGTCGGCGATAAAATCGGTGAGGTCGGCGCGCAAGAGTTGGCGGGGCGTGGCCGCCGGCGCGGAGCCGACGCGAAGGAGTGTTTCCTCCAGGTCCACCGAGTTGTGGTTGACCACGGCCATAAGCAAGTCATCGAGGCCTTCCGCCAGTTCTTCATCGACGCGTCCGACCATGCCGCAGTCAAGCACCCCGACCACACCGCCGGGCAGGAGCATGAGGTTACCGGGATGCGGGTCGGCATGGTAGAACGCATCCCGGAAAATCATCTGGAGATACATCGTGGCACCGCGGCGAGCGAATTCATTGAGGTCAACGCCCGAGTTGGCGAGCGCCCTGGGGTGGGTGACGAGGATGCCGTCCAGCTTTTCCATTGTCAGAACGCGGCGCGTCGAGAAGGGCGCATAAGCACGGGGGAAATGAACGGTCCCGTCCTGGGCGAAATTTTTCGCGAATTCCTCGAGATTGCGGCGTTCGAAGGTGAAATCCAGCTCGCGCAGGAGGGTGCGGCGGAATTGCCGGGCGACCGCTTCGGGCTGGTAGGGACGCAGCTGGGAAGAGTGTTCTTCCACCCACTCGGCCAGGCCGCCAAGAATATCGAGGTCGGGCATGATCTTGTCCTCAATGCCGGCGTGCTGGACTTTGACGACAACGTGCTCGCCCGAGTGCAGGCGGGCCACATGGACCTGGGCGATCGAAGCCGAAGCTAATGGCTCCTCATTGAAATGCGCAAACAGATTGCCCGGCGGCTTACCGAACTCGGCTTTGATCGTGGCCCGGACCGTGGCGGGCGGATCGGCCGGGACTGCCGTTTGCAGGTGGGCCAGTTCCCCGGCCATCTCAGGGCCGACGAGGTCGGGCCGCGTGCTGAGCATCTGGCCGAGTTTAATGAAGGTGGTGCCGAGTTCGGTGAAGGCCAGGCGCACACGCTCCTCGATTTTGAGGTCGGGGATATGCTGGCCGTCTACGCTCCGAATGCGCTCCTGGATCCACGGGACATCCAGACCCTTGACCCAATCGGCCAGGCCGTACTTGGCCAGAACGCCGATAATATCGCCTACCCGGTGGACGTTGCGATCCAATCGTGTGAGTAGTGAAATGTTCATGGATGATGCTGCCCTTTGGCTTCGTCTTCGGGTGAAAAAGGTTGTCGTCGACCGCTATCAGCCTACAATATCTGAATCCTGCAAGCAATGATTTCCTCATCTATCCTAATCTTTCCGCCATCTCCTTCACGCTTAGAATAGTCGCAGCCAGGGGCCGCAATCCAATCTCTCCGGTGGACTTTGGCAGAACCCTGTATGGTCCCTGTCGGGCCGAGTTGTTGCGCCGATCCCGAAATAGCGGACAGAACTGATGCACGCAGCACATACCAAGTGACGAGTCCGGCTTATTGATAATGGCGAGAACATTCGGAACAGCCTCCACGGAAAATCCGAGCAAGATCCCGATTGTTACGTTCATTCATGTATGGCAGCAGCTTAACTGTGATGATCTCATTGATGACTGCTCAAATATCGACAACGCGTTCCGCCACAAGCTCACTCGCTTACCTCTTGCTTTGACTCTGCCATGTGGGCGCCATCGCCAGGAGATCCTGGGCCCGGACTATTTTCCAGTGCCTCTTTCACGACACTACCGCTCACCGTTTCTTGCTTCAGCAGTTGCTGGGCCAATGTCTTAAGGGCCGCGTGGTGGTCCTTCAGAAGTGCCTGAGCACGCTCGTACTGTTCGGTCACGAGAAGCCGGACTTCCGCGTCGATCACTTGACGAGTCTCTGGACTGATCTGGCTATCGTCCCCGACCGATCCCCCCAGGTATTGGAGCTGTTGACCTGCGTAGCGCACCGAGCCAAGCTTTTCACTCATGCCAAATTCCGTGACCATACGGCGGGCCAGCTCAGTTGCCCGCATAATGTCGTCACTGGCCCCGGTGCTGATGGTCCCGAACTCCACCCTTTCGCCGGCACGCCCGCCCAACATTACGGCGATCCTGTCCTTCAGTTCGTCGATCGAGAGCAGATAGCGGTCTTCGGTTGGTATTTGCATGGTGTAGCCCAAGGCGCCACGGGTGTGTGGAACGATGCTGATCTTGCCGACCGGTTCACCATGCGGTACCAGTTCAGCCACCAGCGCGTGGCCAGACTCGTGGTATGCAACCGTAGTTCGCTCCTGCTCGTTCATCACCCGACTCTTTTTCTCGGATCCCGCAATCACCCGTTCGATCGCCGCCTCGAAATCATTCAGCGTAACTGCCGCGGCCCTGTGCCGGGCGGCGAGTAATGCCGCCTCATTCATGGCATTCGCCAGATCAGCGCCGCTAAAACCCGCTGTCATCCGGGCGGCCCGCTCCAAGTCAAAGTCTGCCGCCAGCTTTACACTCTTGCTATGAATCCGCAGGATTTGCACTCGGCCAACGAGATCTGGATTGCCGATGGCGATCTGGCGATCAAAGCGGCCCGCGCGCAGAAGTGCCGGGTCGAGCACCTCCGGACAGTTCGTGGCGGCCATGATAATCACCGGGGCGCTGGTGTCGGTTTTGAAACCGTCAATCTCCGCCAGCAACTGGTTGAGGGTCTGCTCACGCTCGTCATTGCTGCCCAGGCGCATCACGCCTCCCCGGCTCTGACCAATGGCATCAATCTCGTCAATGAAAACGATCGCAGGAGCCGCCTTGCGCGCCTGCTCGAACAGGTCGCGCACGCGTGCGGCGCCCACGCCAACGAACATCTCGACAAACTCGGAGCCACTGGTCTCGAAGAACGCGACCTGGGCCTCGCCGGCCGTTGCTTTGGCCAGCAGCGTCTTGCCGGTGCCCGGGGGTCCGACGATCAACACGCCCTTGGGGATATGCCCGCCGAGTTGAGCAAATTGCTCTGGCGCCTTCAGAAACTGAATGATCTCTTGGAGCTCGGCAATGGCTTCATCCGCTCCGCCCACATCTTTGTATGTGACCGTAACATCCTCGGGCTTGACCTCGGTCGCTTTGCTCTTGCCGATCCCAAAGATGCCGCCCAGCCCTCCGCCGGCGGCCACGCCCCCTCGCCGGTAGGCCATGTACCAGAAACCGCCGAGTAAGGCGAGCGGCAGAAGATATTCCAGTAAAATGCCAGCCAGGGGGTTCGGTGGGCGCTCGAACGAGTAAGTTACTTTTGCGTTTTGTAACTCCTCAATCAGCTTGGGGTCGCCCCCAGACGCAGGTACGGTATTGAATGAGACGACCGGAGGAGCTCCGTCCGGTTTGGGATTTTTCATCTCACCGACGATGCCCCTTCCGCCGATGGTTACCTTTACGATTTGAGCATCAGCCAGTTTTGTCTTGAACTCGCTGTAAGGAATTTCTGTGCTCGGGGTGAGAGGATTCAAGACAAATTGCTGGAACAGCCACAAGACTATTAGGCTTGTGATCAAGTAGGTGATGCCGAAATGAAACTGACGCCGACCTTGCTCCTGGCGCTTCTTTTCATCGTCGCGGTCGTGTTTTCTTTGTGACGATTCCGGTTCGTTCATGGTCCACCCCCCTTAAGGTTTTAAATTCATGCCAGGTCGCGTTTTGTAAAACCATGCCTTCGCCCCTTCAGTCGCTGCGACGTATCCAACGACGATGACAAGAACGGTCCCCATCTGGAGCGCCGACAGCGGCACAAAACCGAACACAGAGGGAAGGGGTCCGAGGTAGGGGATGACGAGGGCGACGACGCTCATGACGACAGTGGTCCACAACAGCGTGTTGCTCGGCTTGCTGCGGAACGCGGAACCGTGCGTTCGAAGAACCAGGACAACGGCGAGTTCCGTCAGCAGTGAAATGACGAACCATGTCGTCTGGAAAACCGCTTCAGTGGCATGAAAGGCCAGCAGCAGAATCCCGAACGTCAGCAGATCGAAGACGGAGCTGATCAGCCCGAAGACGATCATGAACCGATGCACGTCTTTGATCTGCCAGCGCTGAGGACTTGTGACGTTTTCCGGATCGACGTTGTCGGTCGAGATTGCAATCGACGGTACGTCAGATAGGAAATTGTTGAGCAGGATTTGCTTGGCGGCGAGCGGGAGGAACGGGAGCAGCGGGGTTGCCAGCGCCATGCTGACCATGTTGCCGAAATTCGCGCTGGTCGTAATGTTGATGTATTTGAGCGTGTTGGCGAAGGTGCGTCGGCCATCCTCCACGCCGCGGCGCAAGACATCCAGATCGGGCTTCAAAAGAATGATGTCGGCGCTCTCACGGGCCACGTCCACCGCCTGGTCGACCGAGATGCCGACATCGGCCGCATGCAGCGCAGGCGCATCGTTGATGCCGTCGCCGAGATACCCGACGGCATGTCCGGTCTTCTGCAAGGCGCGGATAATGCGCTCCTTCTGCTGGGGATCGACTTCGACGAAGAGATCGGTGCGCGGCGCGCGCTGCCCGAGCGCTTCGTTGTTGAGCCTGGCCAGTTCCTCGCCGGTAATCATCGCCTTCGGATCGAGCCCCACCGCTTCCGCCAGGTGCGCCGTGACGTGGCGATTGTCGCCGCTGATGACCTTGACGCGGATGCCGAGGTTGGTGAGATCGCGGATCGTCTGCTGCGCGTCCGATTTGGGCGGATCGAAGAAGACCAGGAATCCGGCAAATGCCATCCCGCCCTCATCGTCGCGGCCGTAGCGGTCTTTCGCCGCGATCCTGCGTGTCGCCACGGCCAGGACCCGAAATCCTGCCTCACCCTTGGCCTGGTAGAACGCCCCAAGCCGCTCGTGAAGGTCCGTCGTGAGAGGAACATTCCCACCGTCGCGGTCTACCGTGGAACAGATGGCAAGCAGATTCGCGAAAGCGCCCTTGGTGACGATCAGGTGCTGCGATGGATCGCCGTCCACCGCCGAGACGATCGTCAGCCGCTTGCGTTGAAAGTCATAGGGAATCTCATCGATCTTGCGGTATCCACTCGTCGTCAGTCCGGTACTCTTGCCGACCGCTACGAGGGCGGCATCGAGGGGGTTGTCGATGCCGGTCTCGAAGGCCGCGTTGAGAAAGGCGAGCTGCATGACCCGCGTCGATGTCCGGCCATCTGCGTCTGTGGCGTCCTGAAGGACGATGACGCCCTCGGTCAGCGTGCCGGTCTTGTCCGTACAGAATATATCCATGCTGCCAAGGTTCTCGATGGCATTCAGGCGGCGGACGATGACACCCTGCTTGGCCATCGCGCGTGCGCCGGCGGACAGCGTCACGCTGATGATGGCGGGCAGCAGTTCCGGCGATAGACCGACAGCGAGCGCTACCGCAAACAGCAGCGACTCGATCAACGGCCGGCCAAGAAGCAGGTTTACCGTCAGCACGAACAGAACGATGACGATCATCACCCGGATCAGCATGTAGCCGAAATGCCGAATACCGCGCTCGAACTCCGTCTCGGGCTCGCGCGCCTTGAGCCGCACCACAATCGCGCCGAAGGCGGTCCGGCTCCCCGTTTCGACCACAAGCATCTTCGCCTTGCCGCTCTGGACCGAAGCTCCAAGGTAGACGGCGTTGGTACGCCCCGCGACGGGCGTCTCCGGCGGAACGATCCCGGGCTGCTTCTCGACGGGGAAGGATTCGCCGGTCAGGCTGGCTTCGTTGACCAGGAAGTCCATGGCCTCGATCAGGCGCCCATCGGCAGGAATGAGGTTGCCTGCCGATAGCACGATGACATCGCCGGGCACGATGGTGCTTACAGGCACAGTTTGCTCAATGCCATTTCGCACCACACGGCATGTCAACGCGAGGCGGCGCTTGAGCTCTTCGACCGCGGCCGATGCCCGGTACTCCTGATAGAAACCGAGCAGGGTGCTGCCGAGCACGATCGTCAGAATGATGCTTGCGTCCACCCATTCCCCCAGCGCCAGCGATATCACGGCGCCGAAGATGAGAATGAGTACGAGCGGGCTTTCGAATTGCCGCAGGAGCAGGCGCAGAGCGCTCAGGTGGCTCGCGTCCTCGACGCTGTTGGGGCCGACTTCGCGAAGTTTCGCGGCGGCATTTTCGGACGACAACCCCCCCGAGTCCGAGCCCAGAGCAGCGCTCAGCTCAGCAACATCACGACTCCAGTATGGGAAATCAGTTATTGGGTCGGCCATACGCCATCATTCTCATTCGTCAATCGCGTTGCCGCGAATCATACTGCAACTCTGTATTAATTGGTCCGGTTCCATAGTCTAGGACGGGAGCGGCTTCAGAGAACGACCGGCTTATCCGGAAGTTCGTTAGGGCCAGGACGCTGTTTCGGGAAATGTCGCTTCAGAAGTTCGGCAACGGCGCGGACTCCTTCGACCACTCCGACCTCGAACTCGCCCCGGCCCAAGCGCTCCTCCATGCGGCGGCAGATTGATTCCCACCCATCTCCCACGTGCGCCTGTACGCCGCGGTCGGCGATGATCTCGACGCCCCTGTCAGCCAGCAGCAGATAGATCAGCACCCCGCTGTTGTGCTCCGTGTCCCAGACGCGGAGTTGTGAGAACAGATCCACCGCACGCTCGCGTGCCGACTGTCCGGCCAGCAGCTGAGGCAGGTCGAGTGCATGCTCGACCGCAAAACGCACTTGGCCCTCGTGTGTCGCTTCAGTCTCGCGAATCGCGCGCTCCACCGCTTGCATCGAGGACGCAGGAAACGCACGGTGCCCACTCCACACGGTGGTGGACAGGTGCCGGAAAATGCGCTTGAGATCCATGTTCACCAATTGCCCGACGCGCCTCCACCGCCGAAGCCGCCTCCACCGCCGCCGAAGCCGCCTCCACCACCACCGAAAACCCCGTAACCCCTACCTCCCCCGAGCATGCCGCCTAAAAGCGTGAGTACGAAAGCGATAAAGCCGACGATAGCCGCCACCCCCAGAGAGCTTGTCAGAAACCAAGTAATGCCCCCGGCGATTGCACTCATCAGGCCAGCGGCCGGCAAACGCCCGAGCACGGCGCGCAATATGCCGCCTAACACGACCGCAAAGATGATACCGACGATCAAATACAAATAAAGATCGCCCCCATTGGCGTTGCCCGGAGCACCCCACTCCGTTTCCGACGGCGGCAGGACTTCGCCCTCCACCACCCTCATTATCGCATCAATACCGGCATCGATGCCGCCGTAGAAATCGCCCGTCTTGAAGCGCGGAACGATAATGTCTGCGATAATCCGCTTGGCGACGACGTCCGGCAGCGCGCCTTCGAGTCCGTACCCGACCTCGACGCGCAGCGCTCGGTCGTCTTTGGCCACCAACAACAGTGCCCCATCATCCACGCCCCTGCGCCCCAACTTCCACTGCTCGGCCACGCGGATGGAATATTGCTCGATGGTCTCGGGCTGCGTAGTTGGAACGATCAGCACCGCTATTTGGCTGCCTTTGCGGGCTTCGAAATCGGCGAGCTTTTCCTCCAGCGCTGCCGATTGGTCGGGCGTAAGTGTGGCGGTGAGATCAGTCACCCGCGCCTTCAGCGCCGGAACCGGGACCATCTCCTGGCCCCGGGGAGCAGGAAGTAGCGCGAGACTGCAAACGAGCAGCCCGGCGATGCGCAAGACTAGAGTCGGAGACACCGTCTATTGCTTCGGTGTGGGCCCCGGCTGTCTCTCCGCCGGGGGTACTCTCGGCGCGTTTTCGCCCGGAGCCGGTTTAGTGAAGTCGACCGCCGGCGGTTTGGCGATCGCCGATTCGTTCTCCACGGTGAAGTTGGCCTTCTCCTTGTAGCCAAACATCATCGCCGTCAGGTTGACCGGGAACTGCCGCACGGTTGTGTTGTATTCCTGCACCGCCTTAATGTAGCGCTGGCGTGCGACCGTGATGCGGTTCTCGGTGCCTTCCAGCTGAGCTTGCAGATCACGGAAGTTCTGGTCGGACTTGAGCTGGGGATAATTCTCCGATACTACCAGCAAGCGCGACAACGCGGAGCTCAGTTCGCCCTGAGCTTGCTGAAACTTGGCGAAGGCCTGCGGATCGTTGATCAGCTCCGGTGTGGCCTGGATGCTGCCCACCTTGGCGCGGGCATTGGTCACGCCCAGCAGCACGTCCTGCTCCTGCTGCGCGAAGCCCTTGACCGTGTTCACTAAGTTGGGAATCAGGTCGGCCCGGCGTTGATACTGGTTGACGACCTCGCTCCAGGCAGCCTTGACCTGTTCGTCCTGAGCTTGGATGGTGTTGTAACCGCAACCGCTGATGCCAAGCGCGGCTCCGATCAGGGCTAAGATCGTCAGCAATCGCTTCATTCGTACGCTCCTCTGACAGGGGGATAGCAAGACAACCTCAATTGAAAGTGGGCTGCACTCGGGCATTTTGGTCGGCATACTTTTCTCCTTCATTAAGAAGTTAAGGGCGCTTGCCGGAATGGGCTTTCGGCGCTGGGCAGAATGATTTTGGGCGTGATCTGAGTGGACTGCTGGACTGGAATCGAAACATGGTGCCCGCCCACGCCCAGGAACCCGCCCGCGTCGATGATGGCCACGGACAGGCTCCCAGGCATGCGATCTGCGGGGTTGATCCCAGGAACATGCGACGTGAAAATGGGCTCAAGCTGTTGAAAATTCCACTTCTCGCCAACGACAATCGCTTCGCCGGATTTATCACAGATGGGCGACATGGCTAGGTTTCCGGTTCGGGGATGCGCTGAAAACCCTCAAAGAGTCGTGCGGTAATCGCCCCAAAGATGAAGCCGCCGACATGAGCCGTATAAGCGACGCCACCCGTCTGCACATCTGCCACCGCACCGACCTGACTGAAGAGTTGAATAAAAAACCAGAGTCCGATCAAGAGCGCTGCGGGGACAACGGTAATGCGGGCGGAAAAACCAAACAATAGCACTGTTCGTATCTGATCACGAGGGTAGGTGATTAGAAACGCACCCATCACGCCCGCAATCGCGCCACTGGCGCCCAGATTGGGGACGGTTGAACTGGGTGCTACTGCGATCTGCGCCAGCGAAGCCAACAGGCCACTGAGCAGGTAAAATGCCAAGTACCTCGGCCGCCCCATGGCGTCTTCGATTCCCGGGCCAAATGCGTATAGGAACACCATGTTGCCGATAATGTGTATCCAGCCGGCGTGCATGAACATCGCCGTCAGGAGGGTGATCCAATGGTGGCCGGCGACAATATCGGCGGGGATCACCGACCACTGCCGAACAAATGCCTCGCCTCCCGTTAGTTCCAATAGGAAGACGAGCGCGTTCACGATGATGATGGCTGTTGTGACAAGGGGGAATCGTTCGGGCCGTCGAGATGCGTCCGTTAATGGGATCATACCTGCCATGCTGTCTTCCTCCGCTTTTCGGGGTTGGGCTGTCGGGCTGCTTGGAGCTGTCGCTCGGCAACTCCTCGTTCCTCGGTTCACATCTTTTGCAAGCCAAGAGCCAGTGCAATCCAGGCCGAACCATGAAAAATCAGATCAATTCCAATGAAAAGACCGATCGCCCAAAGGCCCGAGACCGGCCATTGCGCTAAAAGCAAACTGCCCAAGACCGCCGCGATGAATCCGTTCAGGGCTTGCCAACCCCAGCCCGGAAGATGAGTCCACAAGGGGGCGATCAATTGGTACAGTCCTTCGACGAGAAAGAACACCGACATCAGAAGAGTCACCGCCTCGGCGCTGATCACCGGTTTCATCACCATCAGTGTGCCTGTTATCCCGAAGAGAATCGCGATCAGCAGGTGCAGGAAGGACCCTGCCCACATCCCGACCATGAACGCATCGACAACCTCGATGAGACTGGCAAAAACAAGCAGCCATCCGAAGAACACCATCGACGCTACCGTGGCTTTAGTGGACCGAATAATCGCGGCAATGCCGAGCAACAACAACACGACGCCAAACGCGAGGAACCATCCCCAGTTATGAATCAGCTCAGGGGTAGCTCGAATTATCACTTCGACTGGATCATGCATGGTCAGTTCTCTTTTCGCTTCCCAGGTTCGCCCAAGAATGAAACCTTGCGCTTGGCCGGATTTTCAACGAAACCATCCGAAGAACGGGCGAGTCGTTACTCTCATCAGATCATCGCCTTCAGTGTGGTGCGGGCTGCCAACGAGTACATCAGCCGGGTGAAACCGCTCACGAGGAGGTTAATGCCCACAAGGGTTCCGATGACCCAAGCTGAACTGGACGGCCAAGGATACCAGATCAGGTATGCCAGGATCAGGGTCACGATGCCGTCAAAGAGAATCCATCCCGAGCCGGGCAGCGGGCGAAACTCGAAAAAAACGCCGATTTCCAGCAGACTCTCTACTAAGAATATCGCCGAAACCACTAACGTGAGAGACTCCAATGCAAGCCTCGGATGGAATGCAAGATAGAAACCGCCAACGACGTAGACAATCCCTATCAGTACTCGCCAGAGAAAGGCTCCGGCACCTTGGGCAGCGAAGGCATAAGCCAAGTAGGCGAAACCACTGAAGACGATAATCCAACCGACCATAACGGAGATCCCAATGCCCGTGGCAAGGGGCAGAGCAACAACCATGAATCCCAACACGATCATCAGGACGGCCCAACTGATGGACATCCCCGTAACTTCCTTAAATGCGTCTAGGGTGCTTTGTCCATTCATGTCTTCTCCTACTTTCTTTTGTGACTTCATGTTTTGTTCTCCTTCTTACTAACACGTCCGCCGTCCTCAGAATTTCAGATGCTATCGTTTCCCGCCGCTCAATCAATGGGTTTGGTGGCCTCTTCAATTTCTTTTGCAAGCCGGACGAAGCGCTCCGTGGCTTTATTGCGCTTCTCCACCAAACCTAAGACCACACGCTGAAGAGGTTTTGACATGCCGGAAATTCCTTTTTTCAGCGATTTAACTTCAACCGATCTTTTCTTGATTTCGCCTATGGTCTCTGCGCGGCTTAAAATCTGGGCGAGCACTTCGCTGAGGGCGGAAAGGTCACTCACGATCAATTTTATCTCGGCTCGGGTTTGTGCTGAAAGTTTCTCCAGAGCTTCCATGAAAACATCCCCTGGGACCTCTTCTACTTCCACATTGCCATCGGCGATAACCGATGCAATTCTTTGGGTCCCCCCCAGGAAAGCCATCTCTCCAAAGACATCTCCTTTTTTAAAACTGCCAATCTTCACCTGTTTGCCGTTGATGATTTTAATCACTCGGGCTTTGCCGGAACGTAAGATGTATGCATAATAGGCCCAGGTTCCTTCCTCTATGATCACTTCCCCACTCCTCATCTTGTCTGTCAAAATCTTTTTATCATCCATAAGAACCTCCTTTTTCTGATTTATGACGGCATAGCACTGACGCCGGTTACCTTCCGGATCCTTCCCTCGCAATCCACTCGCGGATATATCCCGGGCAATTCTCGAGCTGGATGCCATTCGCTTCGCAACGAGCCAGAAATCTCACGGCGGCCTGATCCACGAGCTGGACCTCTTTCAAATCCAGGACGATGCGATGGTCTTGTCCTTCGGCTTCGAAGAGTCTTTGCAACTCCGCCATCTCTTCCGCCGCGATTCGACCACTCAGGGTATAAACCGGGACTTCCCCTTTCGCCGATCTCTGAATTCTCAACGTCATCGATTCTTTTTTTTTAAAACCCTCCTCATGCACTTTCATATTGCAATTCGAATGCCAGTAGAAAGTCATTGAAAAGACGATGGCCCACGAACCCAAAATTAATGATTCTTCGATAATTACCGAAATTTAGTGAATAAGGCGCGGGTGTCAGGGAAGGGTTATTGCAAATGCGATGCAGGTTTGAAACGTTGCTTGTTGATCTTGAGCGATCGGATCTTCGATTCCAGAGTCGTGTGCGGAATACCGAGCTTGGCCGCCGCGCCCGACGGTCCGGACACGCGGCCTTTGCATTCAGCCAAGGCAGCTTCAATCATTTCTTTCTCTTGAGTCACAAGCTTGTCGGCGAGCGACTGGCTTGCCGGCTCAGTCTGACGAGACTCCCGAGACAGCCAACTCTCGTCGATCGAGAAGCTCTCCGTGTCACAGACGATAACCGACCGTTCAATCACGTTCTGTAGCTCTCGAATGTTCCCCGGCCAGGGATACGACTGCAGCAGTTCGAGGGACTTTTTGTCTATGCTCCGGATCTTCTTTCCGGCCTTCCTCGCGTAGCGATCGATGAAGTATTGGACCAGAATGGGGATGTCTTTTTTTCGTTCTCGCAGAGGAGGTATTTCAATGGGAAACACGTTGAGCCGATAGAATAGATCGCTCCGAAAGGTGCCAGCTTCAATGGCGGCCTTCAAGTCACGATTGGTGGCGGAAATCACGCGCACGTTGGTCCGTATTGTTTGATTCCCACCGACACGCTCAAATTCGTGCTCCTGCAGCACATGCAAGAGGGCAATCTGGGTTTCCCCGGGTAGCTCCCCGATTTCATCCAGGAAGATCGTCCCTCCATCCGCCATTTCGAAGCGGCCGAGGCGCCGCTTGAGGGCTCCCGTGAAAGCTCCCTTCTCATGACCGAATAATTCCGAGGCGATCAAGGGTGCGGGAATTGAAGCACAATTCACACTCACAAAGGGTCGCGAAGAGCGCTTCGACCGTTTGTGGATGGCCCGCGCGGCCAGTTCCTTGCCGGTTCCGGTCTCCCCCGTGATCAGCACGGCGGAATCCGTCGGCGCGACCTTGGCGATCCGTGCAAGCACGGCTTTCAGAGCCGGCGACGCGCCCACGATCTCCTCGAACATCGATGTCTTATCGATTTCTTCGCGCAGAGCCACGTTCTCGTGCTTAAGTCTCTCTTCCGCCTGCTTGCGATCCTCGATATCGGTCCCGGTAGCATACCAGCGAACGACGTGTCCCTGTTCATCCCTCACCGGATTAAAACGCGTTAGAAACCACCGGTATTGACCATCCTTCCCACGGGCTCGTTGTACCAGTTCAAACGGCACACCGCGTAAAAGCGCCTGGTGGCGTTCGTCCCGCAGCCTCTCCAAATCGTCCGGATGAAAGACACGGTCATAAAAGTTGTCCGCTTGAACATCTTCCAGGGTAAGACCGGTATACTCGAGCAACATTCCATTCGCATAAAGAGGTCTTCCATCCGGCGTCAGAACGAGGATGAGCCCAGGAATAGCCTCGACGATCTGCCGAAATTCTCTTTCGTTTTGCCGGATCCTCTCTTGTGCCCTCTTGGCTGCGGTGACATCCGACACCGCCCCGACAAACTCGAGTTGGCCCGACTCAAATTGAGAGGCATGAGCCACCACATGGACATGCTTGACCGATCCGTCCGGCATCAGTAATCGATGCTCTATATCGATATCGCTTCCGTCCTCGGAGGTCCGCTCGATGACCTTCCGGACAAAAGCTCTGTCATCCGGATGTACCCGCTGGATTACTAGGTCTATTTTCGGGCAAGTGGCCGGATCGTATTCAAAAATCCGAAACGTCTCCTCAGACCAGAAAATTTCCCCAGTGCGCACAACCCAGCCGAACCTGCCAGTCTGACTCACGCGCTGGGCTTGCGCCAGATATCCCCGGCTCCGTATGAGTTCCTGCGTCAGCATTTCCTCTTCGGTGATATCCATGCTCGTGCCGGCGAAACGTGTAAGAACTCCATTTTCGAACACGGGCATGCCAACACTTCGTATCCACCGCACCCCTCGATGGGGGTGCAGGATCCGATACTTTTCGTCGCAGCCTTCACCTTTCTCAATCATTCTCTCGATGACGCTTTTGACGCGTTCGCGATCATGAGGGTGCACAATATTTAGCCACTCCGGGATCGGGGGTACTCCACGAGCCGGGTCCAAACCGAGAATGTTAAACCATTCCGCCGACCAGTATTCGCGCATTCCATCGGCTGTGAAGGACCAACTCCCGCTATGGGCGAGTCGCTGCCCTTCGGCGAGGTAGAATTCGCTTCGTCGTAACTCCTCTTCGGCCCGCTTGCGGTCATCTATGTCGATGGTCTGTCCATACCACTTGACCAGTTTCCCCGTTTCATCATGCAGCGGCACTCCGAGGAACAGGGCCCAACGGTACACGCCGTCGAACCTCCGAAAACGCGCCACCGTCTTACCGGCTTTTCCAGAGGCCACTAACGACAGCCAATATCCCTCCAACCCTGGAAGGTCCTCGGGATGAAAGGCCGTTCGCCAACCCCAGCCGATGGCCTGATCGAGTGTAAGACCCGTGTATTCACGCCAACGTTGATTGACGAAGTCTACGTGACCGTTTGGCAAAGCGCTCCATACCAGTCCGGGGATGGTATCGATGACAAGTCGAAGATGGTCAGCGCTTCGTTGCAGCGCTTCCTCGACTTTTTTGCGCTCCGTGATATCGCGGATGGCAGCAGTGACCATAACGCCTTCTTCAGTATTCAGCGGACTCAGGCTGATATCAATCGGGAATTCAATCCCATCCTTGCGCAACCCATAAAGCTCTAAACCCGCGCCCATCGCCCGTGTCTTCGGTTTCTGAATATAGGCCGTTCGGTGGCCGAGATGCCTGCCGCGATATCGATCGGGGATGAGCATCTCAACGGTCTGTCCATATAGCTCTTCCCTTCCGTAGCGGAACAGCTTCTCCATCTGCGAATTGACACTGAGAATCTTCCCTTCTTCATTTATAATAACCATTGCATCCCGTGCGGACTCTAACAGCGCCTTGAACTTCTCCTCCGCTTGCCTCCGATCTTCAATGTCAATCCGTGTACCGTGCCATCGAATGATCCGTTCCTGTTCATCCCGCAACGGGTCGATACGGATTAGAAACCGGCGATATTCCCCGTCAAAGCGTCGAAAGCGTGCTACCTTCTCGATAGATTCACCGGCCGCTATGGCCGCTCGCCACTCGGCCACGAACCCTTCAATGTCTTCGGGATGAATGGCAGTCGTCCAGCCCCAACCCCGCACATCCTCCAACGCGAGGCCTAAATATTCGAGCCAACGTTGATTGATAAAATCGATAGAGCCGTCAGGCAGGGCGCTTATGGCCGGTGTAGGAATGGCGTCTGGGACAATACGAAGCGGATCCCTCGTGGAACGTTGGTCTGTTTTATTGTTGTGGGTCGTCCCCATGATGACCTCCCATTCGGGGATGGACACTCAATCGGAGAACGAGTGTTGGCTTGAGGTGGGTGGGTACAGTGGCTTTATCAGGAAAAGCCAAGTCTCAACGCATAAAAATTGTGAATATAAACCCCAACCACGTCACTTCTTAAATAAGGCGAAAATGCTAACATAAATAGATGCCTATATGCAACACAAATGCACACATTGGTATGCGCATCATTATCCGGAAAGCCTTCGGGAAGGAGTAGAAATCCTTGAGACGAAGAGGCCACCTGACACAATTTTGGCACAATCGGCGGATGGTGCGGTTGGGGTGAACAGTAACTCGTTGAAATAATGGAGCCGGCGAGTGGGATTGAACCACCGACCTGCTGATTACGAAGCCGATCCGTAGTTTTACCAGAACCTCTTGCGAAGTCAATACGATTTTGATTTTGGGAAGAGGATTGATTTATTCGCGGAGTTGGTAAGCGTTCACAGTAATTGGAGACTACCGGGTGTTCGGAAGTAAAGTTAGACATCAGAGCTGCGGATGATCTCCCGCCCCTGTATCGCAGGAATTTCCAGACGTCACATAGTCACGCCTTTTCCCATTATGATCCATGATGCTTTTCATAATGGTTAAAGTCATTGGTTCTTACATTTCAGCTTGGGATGGGATAACCTTGATTCCATTCGAATGGCATGTTACTTATCCCCCGGCATGAATTGACCATCCCACCACCCTCCTCCCAGGGCGACAAAAAGGGCCACCGTATCCTGTAGCCGCTGGGCATGCGCCTGAAGGAAGCCGATCCTCGCCTGATGGTACTGATCGTTGGCGACAAGGATTTGTAAGTAACTGGCAACGCCAGCCTCGTAGTTGGCCTTCACAATTCGTAATGCGTGTTCCGAGGCCTCGAGGGCTTGAGCTTCGGCCCGCACCGTCTCGGCGTCATGTTCCAGGGCCCGGAGGGTATCGGCCACCTGGGCGAACGCGCCGAGGACGGACTGACGATAGTTGGCCAGGGACTGCTGGTAAGCGTCCATGGCCGCTTTGCGCTCAAACCATAACGTCCCGCCGTGGAACAGCGGAGCCGTGAGGTTTGCACCGATACTCCAGAAGCTGCTCGAGCTCTTGAAGAGGTCCGAGGTGGAGTTGCTGTTCAGACCATAACCTCCATTCAACGTGAAGCTCGGGAATAACGCTGCCGTGGCCACGCCGATATTGGCGCTGGTGCTGTGCAACAGGGCCTCGGAGGCGAGGATATCGGGACGTTGGCGGACCAAATCGGATGGAAGGGTGATGGGCAGGTTATCCGGAAGCGTCAAATCGGTCAGCTCGATCTGTACCGGGTCCGCTTCCGCGGGCACGCGACCGAGCAGCGTGGCCAGCAGATGCTCGGTCTGGCTGAGCTTCTGCTCGAGCGGCGGGAGGGTGGCTTCCGTGGCCGCCTGTTGTGTTTGAAGGCTGAGGACGTTCAGATACGGAACGGTGCCCGCTTGCGCCTGGACTTCCGTAATCCGGATTTGTTCCTTCAGCAAGCCGATGATTTCCTCGGTTGCCTTAATCTGTGCAAGGTAGGCCGCCTGAGCGATAACGGTATTAACAATGTTTCCGGACAGGGCAAGGTAAGTCGCCAGGACCGTATCGCGTTGGAAGTCCACCTGGGCTTTCAGACTTTCTACGGCGCGGCGATTGCCTCCAAACAGGTCGAGAGAATAGCCGACTGTTGCGCTCAGTGTATAGAGATTGAATATGCTGCTTGAAGTGCTGCTTCCAAAGCGGACCGGAGAGAACTTCTGGCGCGTGGCGCCCAGATTGGCGTCGACTTGCGGATAAAACACTCCGTAACCGGCCAGGAGGATGTTTTGGCTTTGGTGCAGCCGAGCCTGTGCGGCCTGGAGGTCCGGGTTCTCCGTGATTGCCTGATTAATCAGGAGGTCGAGTTTTGCGGAATTAAAAAAGCGCCACCAATCCGCGGCAACCTTACCGCCCGATTCAAAGCGCTGGGCCTGACCTTCTGCAGAAATGGTTGCGGTCGGCTCTTCTCCATGGGTATAGCGGTCAACGGGGGGCGGCTTGGGACGAACAAAGTCCGGCCCTACAGAACACCCTGCGGCCGACAGCAGGGCGACCGCAAGTAGGCAGGCCCCTTTTATTATTGTTCGTGTTCCATCCGCCGGGGCGATGGTTTTCATCGAGGCCTTCCGCAGACCACGGTTGCGGTTCATTTCTCTCCGATGTAGACGTCCACTAACTGACCGGGATACAAATGAATATCCTTGGGCTGCTCGAATTTGAAGATTATCGGCAGGACCCGCACATCCACCCTTTCGGTCCTTTGATTCGACAGCTCAATCTTGGGCGACACATACGGCTGCACACGGACATATTCCAGAGGAATGCTGACCTCGGTGCCTCGAATGAACATCCGGGCGTTTATCTGGGAGGCCTGAGGCAGTCGGTGGATGAGTATCTCATCGATATAACATCGAACGCCCATATAGGCCTCTGAGTTCCCCATGACAATCACGGGTCCGAATCCCTGCGTATAGGTTCCATAGGCCCCTTGCGAGGATATGTAGCTGCCGACCGAGGCGTTGATGGATAAAATCACCCCGTCCGAAGGCGCCGTAATGGTATATTTGGCCAATAACGCAGTGGAGGACATGTAGGCCTTGGCCAGGGCGTTGTACTGTTTTTCCTGGTTTTGGATGTCGTAGCTCCAAGCGCCGGCTTTGATGAGTTCAAACTGCTTTTGAGCAACCTCAAGGTTTGCATTCGCCGCGGTGGCCGCATTCACCGCAGTATCAAGGGTGTCTTTGCTCACGGATTGCGGGTCCAATTCGAAGGACCTCATCTGCTTGGCCAATGTGTCCTGCGCGGTTTTCAGGTTGGCTCGGGCCAACTCCACCTGGGCCGCGGCCACCTCCAGGTTTTCTTTTCTCGGCTGGGCCTTGAGCTCTTCTACTAAGGATTGGGCCGCCTCGGCTTGAGACTTCTGCTGATCGGCGGTCGCCTTTTGAACCGAGTCATCGATCTTGATCAGCGGGGCTCCCTTGTGAACGACATCCCCTTCGGCCACCAGAATTTGCGTGATCCTTCCCGATACTTCGGGGAAGATGTTGATGTTTTCTCCGTGCGATTGGTAGCTCTCGATAATGCCGTTGACATAGATGCCTTTTTCGTAAGGGTTCTTGGCCGGCTCGAACACCGGAGGCAGCGGTTTTTTTTGAATGCCGTATAGGAAGGCGCTGACCAAACCGGCCAGGACCCCGACGATGGCCAAATAGAGTAACAGCCTATTTCTCACCGGAACCTCCCTTGATGACCCCCGTAATCTTTCCATCTTCCATCTTCAATATTCGGTCGGAAAACTCATAGATCCGGTCATCATGGGTCACAATGATAATGGAACGTCGGTCATTCAGAATATTCCTTTTGATAAATTCGACAATTTTCCGACCCGTGTCCCCGTCCAAGGATGCGGTCGGCTCGTCAAAGACCAGAATATCCGGACGTCCGGCAATGGCCCTTGCAATCGCCACCCGTTGCTGCTCTCCGCCGCTTAATTTGACCGGAGGGAGGTGAGCTCTGTCCTTCAGCCCGACCACGTCCAAACATTCATCGGCCAGCCTGATCGCTTCATTCCAGTCCTGCTTCTTTAAGATCAGGGGAATGGCCACATTTTCAACGGTGGTCAGTCTCGGAAACAGATGATAATCCTGAAACACAAATCCGATTCTATTGAGCCTGAATTCCGCAATCTGCTGGCTGGTCAGTTTCCAGAGCTCCTTCTCCTCAACCACAACGGATCCCGAATTTGGTCTCAGAATACCGGAAATCATGCTCAACAGAGTGGTTTTGCCGCTTCCCGACGGCCCGACGATGTAAAGCATCTCCCCAAAGTAGGCTTCAAAGCTGGCCTCCCTCACCGCAAAGGTTCTGGCTTCATCTTCCCCGAACCATTTCACCAGTTGATCCGCTTTTACCGCTAAATTAGCCAAGTTATCCTCGGAAGATATCAAAGGGTTCGATCTTGATGACCTTCCGGATCCCGATATAACTTGAAGCGGCGATAATGATGAGGACCATGAACAATGCAAACCCAAGGTTTCCGTACCGAATCGTAGCGGCATAGTCCGGTAATCTCAGCTTGGCAAGGGTGATTAATAGAGTGCACAGGCCGACTCCAAGTCCGTAGCCGGTTAAACCCGTAAACGTCGCTTGAAACAGAATCATATAAATCAGTTCGTGTCCTTTAGCCCCGATCGCCTTTAATGCGCCGAATTTCTCAAGATTCTCCAGGATAAAGGTGTAAAACGTTTGCCCCGAGATCGATAACCCCACGATGAAGCTGATGATCGTCATGATGAATAAATTCGTTCCGAGACCGGTTTGGAATATATAAAAATCGCTGATTTTTTGGACAAACTCTTCCTTCGTCAATGCCCGGTAGCCAAGTTTTTCCACTTGTTTTTCGATGTAAGGTATGACCTCGTCGTTTTTCGGCTCGACCATAATGTAGGCGGCCGTATATCTCATCGACGGGATATACTCAATGGCTCTTTTATAAGTCGTGTAGAGTGTCGGAATTCCAAACAACCCGCTGACCGGAACTTTGGCAATCCCGACGACCACTCCCCGGTGGTCGTTGATTTCAAATTCCGAACCGACCTCCGGATTTCCGAGCTTTTTGAACTCCGCATCCTTGACAACGATAAACGCGTTCTCGGCATAGATGTCTTCAATTTGTCCCGCCAGGAGCTCCGGCCTTCCGTACAGACTGGCGTCGTCCAGCCCGATCACGGTGGCCGCTTGATAGATACCGTTCCGGAGCTTCACCAGGGCCACACCGGAATACAATGGCACGGCGTATTTGACCCCGTTGATGCTGCGCACGTAATCCAGAACATAATCCGGCATCGGGATGGTGTTGGCCACGGTATTCACTGCCGGGTCCATCACCCAGATTTTGGCTCCGATATTTGTAACGGTGGCGGCAGATCTGGACAGGATCCCGGAAAACAGGGAGGTCACCTGTACCATTAAGAATACGGCAAATGCGATACCGACAATCAGGGCTGAGAATTTCGCCCGATCGCTGACCAGCAGTTTATAGGCAAGTTTCAGAATTCCGATCATTCATCCTCTCCATCAATCCTTTCTTGGTTTTCGCCGGGATGATGGCGGAAGGGGGGCAAAATCACCCGCGATATGGTTCTCGCGAGACACCCTCCGCGTTAGGCCGAATGCTCGTTATAATCTACTCCTTTTGATTGAACGCATTCAACCATTTGCTACGTGGAGAAATGCAATCAGGTCGCCCGGCGTTTGAAAGGGACGGATTGCGGGATGCTTCTTTCGGATATCCTCATAGGATTGGATGAATGGCTCTGAGGCGATCTCTTTTTCAAGAGCCTCGTCGAGCTTCCGAATTTCCTCCAAGCCGGCTCCCTGGCCTTACGGCCAAGAAAAAACCCGTGGGTCACGCCGGTGACCTCACGGGCTTCTCAGGGAGCCTCGGAGCTTTTCCTTTACGGTGTGAACTGCGGGTTAAAACTTCTGTATGGCCTTGCAGGCCCTGCACTTGATCCGGACCAGATGGCCGAGAAACTCGACGAGCTTTTGCCCGCAGACGCAAATGTCCCGCGCAATGATTCGATGGGTTACAGAATCAACGGAGGCGGGAACTGTTCGATCCCGTCCGCAGCGGCAGCGGTAGCGATAGGTAAGATCCGGCAGCGGGGGCCTCGCCATCTCGGCCAGCTTCTTCCCATCCGCCACGCAACGGCACTCGTACACGGTTTATCCCTCCTTATGGAGAGGGAAGATACTACGGCGGAAACAGCAAAGTCCTTGGTGAGTTATGGTCGAAAGATGGTTTTTTAGTCGTTATACGGTGGTGAGGGTGGACGGAGGGGGAGATACTGAGGGAGTTGCCTTTATTGGCGTGTGTTGGATTAATTAGAGGGTGTTCAGAACGTTTCGAATGATTAGGATGAAACAGTTCATGGTTCAATCAACTTCAGGTGTGAGAGCGATTTATCATATTTTGATTGGGCTTTGCAAGTGCAATTTGCCAAAGCAAAGACCAGGCCCCATATATTCGCGTTGGACTGAATTTGATCACTTGTGAGGCAACGAAGCCTTAGGGCGCGCTTCGCGGCCGCTTACTTTTTCGGATTACGGCGGGTTGTCCTTCAGAAAGATCCTCAGGTTTCGGGGTCGGATGAAGACCTCTTCGCCCTTCTCAAATTTCATCTCGTGGTAGCGCTCCCGCGCCAATTCCACGTCGATCCGCTCCCCGTCGTCCTGCCGAATCAATTCCAGACGGACCACGGGCCCGACCGGGTGAATGTCGGAGATGAGCGCCCGGACCGCACGACGGTCCGGCGTCGTCCGTTCGATCTCGATTTCATGGGGCCGCACGTACCCTACCGCCGGGGTGTCCTGTACCGCGGCATGCTCGGGCATCTCCACCTCAACCGGACCAATTCGCGCGCGCCCGCCGTGAACCCGCCCGTGAAAAAGATTCACCTTGCCGAGAAACTGAATAACGAAGGGATTGGCAGGGTGGTGGTAAATTTCCTCGGGCGAACCGATCTGCTCGATCCGGCCCCCGTTCATCACCACCACGCGGTCGGCCACCTCCAGCGCTTCCTCCTGGTCGTGGGTGACGAAGACGCTCGTGACGCGGATCTCGTCGTGGAGCCGCCGGAGCCAGCGACGGAGCTCCTGTCTCACCTTGGCATCCAGCGCGCCGAACGGC
>Ga0335084_10000541_pt1 | contig 32303 bp, 27 predicted proteins | sample Lox_Sample_44_FD_206721 | JGI IMG/M metagenome (GOLD analysis project Ga0335084, IMG submission 206721) | Soil microbial communities from Loxahatchee National Wildlife Refuge, Florida, United States - Lox_Sample_4.4 | ecosystem: Environmental > Terrestrial > Soil > Wetlands | place: USA...
GCGGAGGTTTTTGGGCATATCTGGGAGGTCTTATCTTCGATCGTACAGGAAGCTATCGGCTGGCATTCATTTGTTCCGTGATCCTGGCATTCCTCGCTATCGTATCTTGTATTCTCATCCGCGAGAAAAGGCATACTCACTTGAGGCAATCTTCGATTTAGCAAGGGTTGATCTCAAACATCCATTTTCACTATTCCAGCTCATTCATATAAGGGGGGGACGTCACTTGATACTTCGACCGCACCCAAATTAGTCCTTTGGAGTGGGTTCAAATGTGCCGCTCAGTATCAACCCTGAGCAACTCCCCGGGCTCTAGACAGGCGAAAGTCGAAGGGTTGATTCTTTGGGGTAGTTTTAGTATAGTTACTGAAATCGCTGGGTTAGAGGTCTACGGATGCGGGATTCTGGATGATTCGAAAAAACAAACATCAGAAGAAGAAGGAATTTGAAGAACAACTGGTTCAAAAGTTTCCTTATCGTTGTCCTTATTGCGATCAGCCCATCTCTTATGATCAGTTCGATTTGAAGGTAGGAGAGAATGTCATCCAGTGCTGCTGTTGCAAGAAAACTTATATCAAGGTCGTTTCAAATTCTTACGAAGAAAGAGGTTGACTTGATTCCCTCGTTTATCCAGAGGGGAAAGTGAGCGCTCCGGCAATATCGGAACGCACCGCTATTTAAATGGACCGACTTCAGCCTCCCCATTTTCGAGATCGTCTTCACACTCCAATCCAGTACGTGAAGGGGGTGGGACCGAAATTGGCCAGGCTCTTCGAGAAAAAGGGGATTCTCACTGTGGAAGATGCTCTTTACTTTCTCCCGCGATGCTACGAGGACAGAAGGAATTTGAGAAAGATCTCAGAGCTCAAAGCTGGCAGAAAGGAGACGGGGTTCGGCGAGATTCTGCTCTCGGGAGTTGCATTTTATCGGAATAAACGGAAGAGGGTCTTTGAGGTCGTGGTTGGAGACGGGAACGGCACGATCACATTGAAATGGTTTCGCGGCAATGAGAGATACCTGAGGGAACGATTTAAGAAAGGACGCCGGTTGATCTTCTCCGGAGACGTGAGGTGGTTCAACGATCAGAGAGAGATTCATCATCCAGAGGTAGAGATGGTCGACGGGGATATGGAAACGGATTACCTCAACTTCAAACGGATCGTCCCCGTCTATTCCGAGACCGAGGGACTTTATCAGAGGACTTTGAGAAGGCTGATGAACACCATCTTGGAGGGATATGCGGAGGAACTCGCGAGTCCCATCCCATCGGAGATTGCGGAGCGACAAAACCTGATTGATATCCAAGAGGCCTTCCGGAGGGTTCATTTCCCTTCTGAAGGAGAGTCGGTGGATGCTCTTAACCTCCAGCGTTCGGACGGGCACCGACGAATCATCTTCGATGAATTTTTTTTCTTGGAACTCGGAATGGCCTTAAAAAAGAGGGGGGTGACTCTGGAGCCCGGGATCGCCTTCAAGACGAATGGTGTCTTGGCCCAAAGATTGTTGAGTCTTCTCTCTTTCAAATTAACCCGCGCCCAGGAGAGAGTGCTCGCTGAGATCAAGGCAGACCTCCAAAAAGCGCATCCTATGAATCGATTGATTCAAGGAGATGTGGGGAGTGGAAAGACCGTCGTTGCTCTCTTTACTTGTCTGTTTGTCATAGAATGTGGCTATCAGGCGGCCATCATGGCGCCGACGGAAGTGCTGGCAGAGCAACATTTCCTCAATCTCCATCGATGGCTGGAGCCAGTGGGGGTGAAGGTGGGTCTGCTCACGAGCAGCGTCAAAGGCTCGGACAGGGAAGATCTTTATCAAAGGATTCGGACCGGGAATGTTCAGTTGGTGATCGGAACCCATGCTGTGGTTCAGGAGGCGGTTGAATTCAACCGCTTGGGCCTTGCTGTCATTGACGAGCAGCATAAGTTCGGTGTGGTTCAAAGAGGACTCTTGAAGAAAAAAGGCGAAAGCCCTGACGTTCTGGTGATGACGGCCACGCCCATCCCGAGGACCCTCGCGATGACGATTTATGGCGATCTCGATGTTTCACTCATTGATGAGATGCCGCCCGGAAGAGTGTCCGTAGAGACCAAGGTCTTTCCTGAGTCGGCGAGGGCCGGAGTCTATCGAATCGTTGAGGAGGAAATAAAGAAGGGTCGTCAGGCCTTCGTGGTCTACCCCTTGGTGGAGGGGTCTGAGAAACTGGATCTTAAGGACGCCACACGGATGGCGGAACACCTGCAGAAAGAAATCTTCCCCGAGTTTCGCGTCGGTTTGCTCCATGGCAGGATGAAAAGTGACGAGAAAGAGGCCATGATGACGGAGGTTCAGAGAGGAAGGATCCAAATCCTCGTCGCCACGACGGTCATCGAAGTGGGGATCGACATTCCAAACGCTTCTGTGATGGTCATAGAACATGCTGAGCGATTCGGCCTCTCTCAGCTCCATCAATTAAGGGGCAGGATCGGCCGGGGGTGTTACCCCTCGAAATGCATCTTACTGGCCCAATGCCGGTCCTCGGAGGAGGCAAGAGTTCGGCTTCGAGCCATGGAGAAAACGACCGACGGATTTAAGATTGCTGAGGAAGACCTGGGTATCAGAGGTCCCGGGGAATTCTTTGGCATCCGACAATCGGGATTACCGGATTTCAGGGTGGCCCACATTGTTCGCGACACCCCCATTTTGATCGAGGCAAGAAAGGAAGCCTTTCGAATTGTTCAAGAAGACCCCGAGTTGACTCATCCTGATCATCGAGGCCTGAAAGATCTTTTCAGCAAGCGGTGGAAAGGCAGGATGGAACTGGCTACCATTGGGTAAGGTCCCTGAACCCTTTGGGGTTGACAGGCCAAGGGAATTGAAAAGCTAAAAGAATTGTGTTAACCCTTTTAAAATATGGGTTTTCTCCTCTTTTTCGGGGGCAAGGCCTTTTATTCCATTGAGGCGGAAGGAACTCGATTTATGGAAATGTTTCATCCTGAAGGCTCCGGATTTCATCGAATGGAAAGACTCCCTCCTTATATCTTCGGAATTGTCAATCAGCTGAAGATGGAGGCAAGACGAAGAGGAGAGGATATTATTGATTTGGGTATGGGAAACCCCGATCTGCCCACCCCCAATCATATCGTCAATAAATTGATTGATGCCGTAAAAAACCCGAGGAATCACCGGTACTCTGCGTCGAAAGGGATCTATAAATTGAGATGTGCGATCACTGACTGGTACCGAAAGCGTTACGATGTCGATCTCGACCCGGAGACGGAGAGTGTGGTTACCATCGGCGCCAAGGAAGGGCTCGGACATCTCGCCTTGGCAACCCTGGGTCCCGGAGATGTTGTTCTCGTTCCCGATCCGACCTACCCCATCCATGCCTATTCGGTTGTGATTGCGGGAGGAGATGTGCGTTCGGTTCCTTTGGTGGGAGGAGGGGACTTCTTTCAGAAGTTGCTGACGGCAACGAAACAGACTTGGCCTCACCCGAAGATGATTATCGTCAGTTTCCCCCATAATCCAACCACCATTGTGGTCGACGTCGGTTTCTTTGAGGACCTGGTCGCCTTTGCAAAAGAACATCATCTGATGATTGTTCACGATTTAGCCTACGGGGATATTGTCTTCGATGGATATAAGGCTCCCAGTCTCCTTCAGGTCAAAGGGGCAAAGGATGTCGGGGTGGAGTTCTACTCCCTTTCAAAAAGCTACAACATGCCCGGTTGGCGAGTGGGGTTTGCAGCGGGCAATGCCGGGATGTTGGGGGCTTTGGCAAGGCTGAAGAGTTATCTGGATTATGGAGTCTTTCAGCCCATTCAGATCGCGGGCATCATTGCTCTCAACGAGGATCAGGATTGTGTGCGTCAAACCGTAGAGGAATATCGGAAGAGGAGGGATGCCCTCGTCAACGGACTGAAGCGGGTGGGTTGGGAGATTGAAAAACCGAAAGGGACAATGTTCGTGTGGGCAGAGATTCCAAAGGTCTTCAAGAAGATGGGGTCGGTTGATTTTTCAAAGCACCTCCTGACGGAAGGAGGGGTGGCTGTCTCTCCGGGGATCGGTTTTGGTGAATATGGAGAAGGCTTCGTGAGGTTTGCTTTGGTGGAGAATGAGGCCCGCATCAAACAGGCGGTCAAAGGGATTCAGAAGGTTCTGAAAAAAGGAATATAACGATAAATCTCAAATTCCAAATTTCAAATATGAAATAATCTCCAAACTCCGATGACCAAACGACCCCTCCTTACCCCATCCCTTTCCCCTTGGGAAAAAGGGGAGGGGTGAGGAGAGAATTTCGAATTTTTGTGATTGGAGCTTGTTTGATATTCGGTGCTTGGAAATTTGAGCTTAGCGTCACGCATTTTATGGCGGGGTATCTACCAATTCTAAGATTGATTCAGGGAAGGGAACGATGAAAGAGATCAAGGTGGGTCTGATCGGTTTCGGGACAGTGGGCTCCGGTGTTGCCAGAATCCTTCAGAAAAATTCCAGACTGATCGAAAAGCGTATGGGAGCCAGGCTCATTTTGAAACGAATTGTCGACATCGATGTGAAGACCGACCGCGGGGTGAAGTTGAGACCGGGGGTCCTCACACGGAAGGCAGGGGATTTGATCAGCGATCCTGAAATCGATATTGTCATGGAGTTGATCGGGGGCGTTGAGCCGGCAAAAACTCTCATTCTGAACGCCATTCGGAGTAAGAAACATATCGTCACGGCGAACAAAGCCCTTCTCGCCCTCCATGGCGACCAGATCTTCAGGGAGGCTTACCGCTCGGGCGTGGATGTCAATTTTGAAGCCTCCGTCGGCGGAGGTATTCCGCTCATCCGGTCGATCAAAGAAGGCTTGGTTGCCAACAGAATCCATTCAATCTTCGGAATTCTAAACGGGACTTCCAATTACATCCTTTCCAAGATGACGGATGAGGGACGAGATTTTAAGGAAGTTTTAAGAGAAGCCCAGGAGAAGGGGTATGCGGAGGCAGACCCCACCTTTGATATTGAAGGGATCGATGCGGCTCACAAGCTTGCCATTCTGGCCCGCCTCGCCTTTGGGACCCCTCTCCGGTTTAAAGAGATATTCATTGGAGGCATCTCGGAGATCACCCCCCTGGATATTCAGTTCAGTCGAGAATTTGGGTATCGCATTAAACTCTTGGCCATTGCCAAAATGGAGAAGGGAAGGATCGAGGCTCACGTTCACCCGACCATGATTCCCGAGGGACACTTGCTCTCGACGGTGGAGGGGGTTTTCAATGCGATTTATGTTAAGGGGGATGCCGTTGGACCCGTGCTCTTTTACGGTCAAGGGGCGGGGCAGATGGCCACTGCCAGTGCCGTGGTGAGTGATCTGGTCGAGCTGGGAAGGAACGTGCTGACGCGGGCCTCTGGGCGGCGGGTGCCCCTGCTCTCTTTTCAGGAATGGGCCCTGGAGGAAATTCCCCTCAAGAAGATGGATGATGTCGTGATGCCGTTCTATATCCGGTTCTCGGCGTTGGATCGGCCCAGAGTGCTTTCAAGAATTTCTGGGATTTTAGGGAAGAATGATATTAGCATCTCTGCGGTGAGTCAAAAGGGAAGGCAGATCAATGGCGCGGTGCCCGTTGTCATGATGACCCATGAGGCCAAAGAAAAGAATGTTCATCGGGCGCTGAGAGAGATTAACCGCTTGGGTGTCATTGTGGGAAAGACGGTTTTTATTCGGGTTGAAAACGAATTGGAGTAATAAGTCGAGTAGTCTTTTAGTGTGTTCGTCGGATAGCCGAAAACTATAAGACCACGAGACGACAAGACCGGTTTAATTGAGGCCTCTCAGAAACCCGTTTCACTGCCCCCCGAGAAAGAGAAAGTGCTGAAATACCTCGACCTCTGAAGGTAGATCCTGCTTCTTACCCTTCATTCGCTTCAGATCATCAGCCTCTTTGGCAAGTTTCCTGTTTCGTCTCGGCCAAGTAAAATTGCATTTGAGCACCTCTATTTTCTGGCAAAAATATTTGAAGGCAACCTTGAAAATAATTCAATAGCAAGATAGAGTTGAGTGGACATTTTTATGAGAGTTGAATTGTCAGTGATGACGAGTCGCTAATTCGTTTTCATGAAAACCGCTTTCGTCTATACAGATTCTTATCTCGATTATGATTACGGGCCTACCCATCCCCTCCGGATCATCCGGCTCAAATTGACTTATGATCTCATCAGAGCCTACGGCCTCCTTGCCTCCCCTTCCGTTCAATCCATTCCTACGGTCGAAGCAGCGGAGAAAGATTTGGTCACGTTTCACAGCGAGGAATACTTGAATATATTGAAGCAGGCAAGCGCAGGACGTTTAACGAGGAATGCTTATTTGCTTGGACTGGGGCCGGGAGACAACCCCATTTTCCCGGGTCTTTATGATCTTTCACTACTCGTGACCGGAGCAACACTTCAGGCGGTTGATTTTGTGGCTGACGGAAAAGGGGAGATCGCTTTCAATATCGCCGGAGGTCTTCACCATGCGATGAAGTCCCGGGCATCCGGTTTCTGTTATATCAACGATCCTGTGATTGGAATCATGAGACTGTTGAGCCGGGGGAAGAGAGTTGCTTACATTGATATCGATGCTCATCACGGAGATGGCGTCCAAAAAGCCTTTTATGAGACCGACCAGGTTCTGACCGTTTCGCTCCACGAGACTGGACACACGCTTTTTCCATGGACTGGTTTTGAGCATGAAATTGGAGAAGGAAAGGGAGAGGGGTATGCGGTCAATCTCCCTTTTCCACCCGATACAGATGATGACGTCTATGTTTGGGCCTTTGAGGAAGTCGTCCCAGAGCTTATCCATGCCTTCCAGCCTGATATTGTGGTGACTCAATTGGGAGTCGACACGTTCTATGATGACCCTTTGACAAACCTTCACTTGTCCATGTTCGGGTATGAAAGGGTGCTCAAAAGGATCAAGGATCTAGCTCCCAGGTGGGTCGCGTTAGGGGGAGGGGGGTACAATATCTCTAACGTCGCACGGGCTTGGACGTTGGCATGGGCGGTGATGAACGGGATCGAGCTGAGAGAAAGCCTTCCGGAATCTTTTTCTAAGGAAGCAGAAAAAATGGGCATCAAGGACAAAGAGTTAAGGAGAATGCCAGGAACTTCTCCGCACAGCCGGAACGAGGAGAACAGACAGGAGATGGAAAGGGTGGTCCGCTATATAAAAGAGACGATTTTCCCAAAGGTTAAGCACTAATCTTCGAGCTGCCTCCGCAAAATTTGGCATACCTTTTGCTTCCTTTGTTCCATTTTGATTTGACTTTTATAAGTTTTTAGTATATTTAGACATTTTGGAGAGGGTAGGAAGTGTCCGAAAAGGTGAAATATGTTATTATTGTCGGCGACGGCATGGCGGACTATCCGGTGGAGACCCTGGGAGGGAGGACTCCATTGATGGTGGCTAGAACCCCTCACATGGACTGGATGGCGATGCAAGGCGAGATCGGTCTGGTCAGGACCATTCCCGACGGGTTTAACCCGGGCAGCGAGGTGGCCAATCTTTCTATTTTCGGGTATGATCCCGTCCGTTATTATACGGGGAGAGGGCCCCTGGAAGCCGCAAGCTTGCAAGTCAATCTTGCGGCTGCTGATATTGCCTTTCGATGCAATCTGGTTGCCTTGGATTTCCGGGGAGATGAGATCGTGATGGAAGATTTCTCTGCCGGTCATATCACGAATGAGGAGGCAAGGAGAATCATCGCCGACTTAAACAAAGGGATGGGAACAAATGAGATTCAATTCTATCCGGGAGTGAGCTATCGGCATTTGATGGTCTTGAAGAATGGAGCAACGAAGTTTTCGAGTCTTGAAAAACTGGAACTGGCACCTCCTCATGACATCACCGGCAAAGAAATATCTCCCTTTCTTCCCCAAATGGGGGAGCCTGTTCTGGCGCTGACGGGCCAGTCTCAAAGGCTTCTTAAGGATCATCCCGTTAATCAGGCTCGTCAGGCGAAGGGCCTTCTTCCTGCGAACTCCATTTGGCTCTGGGGACAGGGGCGTTCACCCCGCATGGTGACGCTGAAGGACCGGTTCGGGATGGAGGGCTATGTGATCTCGGCAGTCCACCTGATCAAGGGGATTGGAATGTTAGCGGGATTGGAAGTACTGGAGGTCCCCGGAGCCACAGGATACTTTGATACCAATTATGATGGAAAAGCTCAATATGCTCTGAGAGGCTTGAGGGAAAAGGATTTCGTCTATGTCCATGTGGAAGCCCCGGACGAGGCTGGCCACATGGGGGATCTGCGTGTGAAGATCGATGCCATCGAGGCCTTTGACGAGAAGGTGGTCGGGGGCATCTTGAAAGGGATGAGGGAATTCAAGCGGTATAAAGTTCTGGTCCTCCCCGATCACCCCACTCCCCTTTCCGTCAGGTCGCACACAGCCGATCCAGTTCCGTATGTCATTTATTCCAACGAAGACGGCGCACTGTCCACGTGCGGAAAGAGATTTGATGAAATTTCTGCAGGTCAGACTGGAATCTCGATCGAGAAGGGGTTTGAATTGATCGAAAGATTTTTTGGCCCCCGTGCTTTGTGTTGAGAGAAAGGTAGGGTTTTTTTGGCGAATGCAAGGATAAAATATATTTTTGTGACGGGAGGAGTGGTCTCCTCGTTGGGAAAAGGATTGGCGTCTTCATCGATGGGATCCCTCTTGGAACTGCGAGGGTTGAAAGTCAATTTTCTCAAGTTCGATCCCTACATCAACGTAGACCCGGGCACCATGAATCCCTTCCAGCACGGAGAAGTCTACGTCACCGATGACGGAGCCGAGGCGGATCTTGATTTAGGACACTACGAACGCTACACCGATGTCAAGACATCAAAGAAGAACAATTTCACGACTGGGCAGATCTATGATTCGGTCATTTCAAAGGAAAGGAAGGGGGACTACCTGGGAAGCACGGTCCAGGTGATTCCTCATATCACCGATGAGATCAAGTCGAAGGTCTTCGACCTCGGCCAGGATGTGGATATTGTGATCATCGAAGTCGGCGGAACGGTCGGTGACATCGAAAGTCTTCCCTTTTTGGAGGCGATCCGACAGATTCGGGGAGATGTGGGCAGGGAGAATACACTCTATATTCACCTGACACTGGTTCCTTTCATCCAAACCGCAGGGGAGCTGAAGACCAAACCGACTCAACATAGCGTGAAGGAACTTCGAGAAATAGGGATCCAGCCTGATATTCTTCTTTGTCGAACCGACCGAATGCTCTCTCCCGATATCAAGGCCAAGATTGCCCTTTTCTGCAATGTCGATAAGGACGCGGTCATCACAGCGAAAAATGTGGAAACAGTTTATGAGGTTCCCGTTGCCTTTCATCAGGAGGGACTGGACGAAAAAATTGTTGAGAAACTCAATATCTGGACGGGAAGGCCGAATTTAAAGGATTGGGAACGGGTTGTCAAGAAGGTCAAACATCCCCGCTTCGAGACCACCATCGGAGTGGTCGGGAAATATGTCAGTTTGGTCGAATCGTACAAAAGCCTAACCGAGGCCTTGATCCACGGGGGCATCGCGAATGATGCCAGGGTGAATCTCAACTATGTGGATTCGGAGCAGGTAGAAAAAGAGGGACCGGAACGGTTTCTCAAGGAAGTCAACGGAATTCTCGTTCCCGGCGGGTTTGGGACCAGGGGAATTGAAGGCAAGATCAAAGCGATTCAATATGCGAGGGAGAAACAGATTCCGTACTTTGGGATCTGTCTGGGGATGCAGTGTGCGGTGATTGAGATTTCCAGGCACTGCGCTGGCCTGAAGGGAGCCAATAGCTCTGAGTTCGATAATCACACCCCCCATCCGGTAATCTATTTGCTCGAGGAGTGGATGGATCGTGACCGGGTCTCCCAGAGACGTTCCTCAGACACTCCGAAGGGGGGGACGATGAGATTGGGGTCTTATCCTTGCCGCCTCGAAGAAGGGAGTTTGGCCCTGGAGGCTTACAATAAGAAACTCATCTATGAGCGCCACCGGCATCGTTACGAATTCAATAATACGTATATGGATACTTTAGGCAAAGCAGGGATGTCATTTAGCGGCGTTTCTCCCGATAAAGGGTTGGTCGAGATCGTCGAACTGAAAGACCATCCTTGGTTTCTTGGATGTCAGTTCCATCCAGAGTTTAGATCGAGACCCATGGACCCCCATCCCCTCTTCAGAGAATTCATCAAGGCCTCTCTTCGGCGGGGGAGGAAATCGAAGGCCCAGAGAAAGAAAAGAAGCTCAAAACAGAAAGAGATAAAAGCCATTTAAAGGGAGAAAGAGGGCAGAGGGCATTGGATATCCTGAAAGAGGCGAAGCGGGTATTGAAGGTAGAAGCCCAATCCCTTCTCGATTTGGCAGAACGGATTGACGAGAATTTCTCACGGGCGGTCGAGCTACTTTATTGTTGCAAAGGGAAAGTAGTTGTCATGGGAATGGGAAAATCGGGGCTCGTAGGCCGGAAGATCTCCTCCACATTTGCCAGCACGGGGACCCCGTCCTTTTTCCTTCACCCGGCGGAGGGATTGAACGGAGACTTCGGGATGTTAGCGAAGGAGGATGTGATCATCGCCATCTCCAACAGCGGAGAGACTCGGGAACTTTTAGAAGTTCTGCCTCTGATCAAGCGGTATGGAAATCGATTGATCACCTTCACCGGAAATTTAAACTCCTCCCTGGCAGAGGCAGGAGATGTTACACTCGATATTCGTGTGAAGGAGGAAGCCTGTCCGTTGAATTTGGCTCCCACCGCCAGCACCACGGCTACGCTTGCTCTGGGAGATGCCTTAGCCGTCGCTCTCATGGGGAAGCGGGATTTCAAAAGGGAAGATTTTGCCATGCTTCACCCGGGTGGGGCATTGGGAAAGAGGCTTCTTCTGAAGGTGGAGAACCTGATGCACGTGGGAAAGGCCTTTCCAATGGTATCGGAAAAAACACTGATGAAAGAGGCGATTTTTGAGATTACCTCAAAACGCCTCGGGGTAACGGGAGTCTGCAACGCGGAAGGGCATTTGGTGGGCGTGATTACAGATGGGGATCTGAGACGGGCTTTAGAAAAATTTAGCGATCTTTTTGAACGAGAGACCTCTGAAGTGATGACGAAAAATCCAAAATGGATTGAAAAAGATGAGTTGGCGGCCGGAGCCGTACAGCGGATGGAGGAATATTCGATTACTTCCCTGTTTGTCTTCAACAACGCAGGGGACAAAATACCCGTGGGGATTATTCACCTTCATGATCTCCTGAAAGCGGGCGTAGTTTAGATTTCATGGAGCGATGGAACATTGGAATGATGGGAGTAATGGTAACGAACTTTTTACGAATGCGACGGGATTAAAACCCATTACTCCAATATTCCAGTACTTCATTCTTCCGGGTTCCTTTTTTGTTATGAAAAGACTTAAGCTTGCCATCCTGTTATCGATTGTGCTCATCGGCGGGATTGTCCTTCTTAGCCTCCGGGCAAACCTTCGGGTGAAGAAAGCTTCGGAAGCCGCGGAGAAGGTTCCCAAGGTTTCCGCCGAAGGGGCGACCGTCCAACTGAAGAAGGTTTTCTTTGTGGAGGATAAACAGGGCCAAAAGACTTGGGAATTGGAGGCAGAGTCTGTCAACCAATACCAGGAGCAGAACGTCATGGTCTTGGAGGATGTCAAGCTAACTTTTTATGCGAAAGAAGGACGAATCATTCACCTAACCGCCAAACAAGGAAAGGTTTACCAGGACTCGAAGAACGTAGATGTGACGGGGGAGGTGGTCCTGACCTCGAGCGATGGATATCAGCTCAAAACGCATTCCGCTTCCTATCGCCATTCGGAGAAGACGGTGAGCACCCACGACCCTGTAGAGATCGAAGGGGAACAGATCCGATTGACGGGCAAAGGGATGCTCGTCAATGTGGAGGCCAAGACGTTTGAGATTCTCAGTCAGGTTAAAACCCAGCTGAGAGGGAAGAAAAAAGCATGAACCGGAGCAGAGGAATCGGTCTTCTCGTCACCCTGTTCTCCTTCTTTCTCATTCTCAATTCTGGAGAAGGGCAAGAAAAATCGGGAAGCCCAAAGCGCGGGGAGAAGTCGCTCCAGACCGGGAAGGGTTTTGGGTTTACGACCAGCCGTGCCCCCATCGATATTGACTCCGATAGGCTGGAGGCAGACCAGAAAACGAATACGATTACCTATAAGGGAAATGTGGTGGCCAAACAGGAAGATGTGACACTCTATGCCAACATGCTCGTCATCGTCTACGATCCTGATACGAAAAAATTGAAGGAGATTGTCGCGACCGGCAATGTCAAGGTCGTCCAACTGGAGCGCCGGGCAACCGGTCAAAAAATGACCTTTGATCAAGATAAGAACAAAGTCGTTCTGGACGGGGATGCCGTGGTCCGTGAAGGAACGAATGTGATTCGTGGGGAGCGAATCACCTTCTACGTCGAAGAGGAAAGAAGCGTTGTAGAACCGGGAAAGGGGGGGCGTGTCAGCACGAGCATCACGCCGCCGGCCAAAGAAGAAGGGGAAGAGAAAAAGGCAAAAGAAGGAAAGAAGAAATAGCGACGAGGGTGAATCGCTGATCGTCCATCGTCCGTCGTTCTCGTTTTGGCCGGAGGCTATCTGCCGTCAGCCTTCCGTAGGAGAACCGATGTCGCACATTTTATGTGAAAATTTATCGAAGGCCTTTCGTCGCAAGAAAGTAGTCGATTGCGTGAATATTAGGGTCCAAGGCGGAGAAGTCGTGGGATTGTTGGGGCCGAATGGGGCAGGAAAAACGACCACTTTTTATATGATCGTCGGGCTGTATCCGCCTAACGGCGGAAAGATCTATCTCAACGATGAAGAGATTACTTCCCTTCCGATGTATTTACGGGCGCGAAAGGGGATTGGATACCTTCCACAAGAGCCGTCGGTTTTTAGAAAACTGACGACCGAAGAGAATCTGATGGCGATCTTGGAAACACTCCCTCTCACCCACGAGGAGCGAAAGAAAAGGTTGGAGAAATTCTTGGATGAATTGGGACTCACCGCTCTGCGCAGGCAGAAGGCCTATGTCCTCTCCGGAGGAGAACGCAGGCGCGTCGAGATTACACGAGCTCTGGTGCTCTCCCCTTCGTTCATCCTCTTGGATGAACCTTTTTCCGGAATTGATCCGATTGCCGTGTTAGATATCCAGGCCATCATCCGCCAATTGAAATCAAAAGGAATTGGGATTATAATAACAGATCACAACGTCCGAGAAACATTGGGCGTTTGCGATCGAGCGTATATCCTCAACGAGGGACGAATCCTGGAAGAAGGAATTCCTGAAAAGATTGCTCAAAGCGAGAAGGCAAGGAAGATCTATTTGGGAGACGGGTTCGAGTTGGGGGGAAGACGCCGGAGCGAAGAGGATAAGAGAAAGGAGAACCGTCTCCCTGCATCCGGGAGATGACAGAGTGACATGGCTTTAGAGCTCAAACAGTCCCCCAAGCTCGTTCAACAGTTGGTGATCACGCCTCAGCTTCAGCAGGCGATTCGCCTTCTCCAATTAACGCGACTTGAGCTGGTCGACCTGATCAGCCAGGAGATGAAGGAGAACCCGCTCCTGGAGGAAACAGAAGAAGGAAGGGAAGTTGCAGAAGGGGAAACCCCGGTGACCGAACAGGCCGAAGCCGAGACGGCTCCGGAACCCGAAGTCACCCCGGAAGTGAAAGGAACTGGGGAGGGAGCAGACGAGTTCGATTGGGAGAACTATCTGGAGAACTCCAATCTGACCCCGTTCCAGAAAAGTTCCTCCGACGGAGAAGAAAGGCCCTCGTTCGAGAATTTCCTCACGAAGAGAACGACGCTCACCGATCATCTGCATTGGCAGCTTCAACTCTCACGTTTCACGGAAGAAGAGCACGAGGCCGGGACATGGATCATCGGGAATCTGGATGAAGATGGGTATCTGAAAATCTCCCTGGAAGATATCTGTTCAGAAACCCATCTCCCGATGGAGCTGGTGGAAAAAGTCCTGCGGAGGGTTCAGCAGTTTGACCCCGTTGGGGTGGCCGCCAGAGATTTGAAGGAATGCCTTCTCATCCAACTGGAGCAGGTCAGCCCTCGAGAACTCCTCGCAGAAAGAATCGTTTCCGAACAGCTCGCGCTGCTGAAAAATCGAAACTATCCAGCGATTGCCAAACGGTTAGGGGTATCCTTGGACCGGGTGAATCGCGCTGCCGCTCTCATTTCCAGGTTGGAGCCAAAACCTGGAAAAGCCTTCGGGGGCGAAGCGGTTCAGGAGATCATCCCTGATGTCTATGTCTACAAGGTCGAGGGAGATTATGTCATCTACTTGAACGATGAAGGGGTCCCGAGACTAAAAATCAATTCTCTTTACCGAAACGTCCTCAACGGCAGCCGCCTCGCTCCGGAAGGAGATCGAAAGTATATTCAAGACAAGCTCCGATCCGCCCTTTGGCTGATCCGCAGCATTCATCAACGACAGAGGACGATTTACAAGGTGGCGAAAAGCATCGTCAAGTTTCAAAGGGGATTTCTGGACAGCGGAATTCAGGCGCTCAAACCTTTGGTGCTGCGGGATGTGGCCGAGGATATCCAGATGCACGAGTCCACGATTAGCCGGGTAACCCACAACAAGTATATTCATACCCCCCAAGGAATTTATGAATTGAAGTTTTTCTTCAATGCAGCGATCACCTCCACGCAGGGTGAGACGATGGCTTCGGAGAGCGTCAAGAATTTGGTCCGGGAGATCATCGCTAAAGAAGATCCGAAGAAACCCTATAGCGATGAGAAATTGGTTCAAATTCTCCAGGGGATGAACATCCATATCGCTCGAAGAACCGTTTCGAAGTATCGAGAGATGATGAAAATCCTTTCTTCCAACGAACGGAGGAAGATCGTTTAACACTCAGAGAAGTGTTGCAGATTGCCGCGTGCCCATCCATCCGACGAACCATCATGACCACAAGGAGCTGACAGATGCAGGTCGCAGTGACATTTCGACATATGAAGACCCATGAAGGAGTTAAAGCCTATGTGAAAGAGAAAGTGGAGAAGCTTCGAAAATACGTGGAGAACCCGAGGGAAGTTCATGTCGTCCTGGCGGTCGAAAAATTCCGGCATATTGCAGAAATCACCGTTGTCGGGGATGGAGGAATTTTCAATAGCCAGGGGAGGGACAACGACCTCTACGCGGCTATCGATCAGATGGCGGACAAGATAGAGAGGCAGGTTCGTGAACGGAGGGAGAAGTCAAGACAAAAAAGGGCGGGGGCCTCCTCACCGAAGATTCTCCTTCCGCGGCGCAGAAAGGGTGGAGAGGAAAATGAAGAAGGAGACCTTTCCTCCCTGGTCCAGCGGAGGCGGACGGTCGCCAAGCCCATGTCTCTGGAGGAAGCCCTGTCTCAATTAGCGCTTTCAAAGAAAGATCTTTTAGTATTTGTCAATTCGGACTCCGGACAAATGAACGCGGTCTGTCGGTCTAAGAATGGGGGGTATGAGTGGGTCGAACCCTACCCCAAATAGAGCCGCTTGAGAGGCATTGATGAAGATCATGGATTATCTAAATGAGGAGCGGGTGATTCCCGACCTGCAAGGAAGGGATAAACCCTCCATTCTGAAAGAATTATCGAATGTCCTGGTAAAGCCTTGTCAGGTCGTCTCCGTCGAAGAGTTGCTTCAGGTCCTTCTGGAACGAGAAAAGTTGGGGTCGACGGGAATCGGAGAAGGAATTGCCATCCCTCACGGCCGGTTGAAAAAGTTGAGAGATTTTTTCATCTGTTTTGGCCGTTCACTCAAGGGCGTGGATTTTGATTCGATTGACGGAAAACCCACTCAGCTCTTCTTTTTGGTCATGGCTCCGGAGAATTCGGCCGTGGAGAACCTCAAGCTCTTGAGTCGCATTGTCGCTCTGCTGAAAGAATCTTCTTTTAAGAAGAGATTGATCGACGCTCATTCCCAAAAGGAGCTTTTTCAAATTCTCTCGGCAGAGGATGAGAAGTATTGATGAATAAAATTCCTGCCTATCGGCCCCGGTCCCGGCTGAGGGCGGGGCAGGCCGGGAATCTTCGCATGTGACTTGCAGTGGAGGGTTGATTGGACGGTCTCCTCGCGCAAGAATTGGAGCGAAATCGAGAGCACCATTTGGAACTCACGCTGATGGCCGGGCGAAAGGGGCTCCGGAAGAAAATCACCCATTCTCAGGTCCAAAAGATGGGGCTGGCGATGGCGGGGTTTATGCAGTTTATCAACCCTGAACGCCTTCAGATAATCGGCAATACGGAAGCGACTTATTTTGGAACGCTTACGCCTGAGATGAAAGAGAAGGTGATTCATCAGATCTGCAGTCTAGACCTGTCTTGTTTGGTCGTCACGGGAGGGTTGGAAATTCCAGAACTTCTCCTCCGGGAGGCGGAGGAAGGGGGGACCCCTGTTTTCCGGACTCCTCTCCGTTCTGTCGATTTCATCGAACGGATCACCAAATTTCTGGAAGAGAAGCTCGCCTCCACCAGCAGCCTCCACGGTGTGCTCATGGATGTTTACGGAGTGGGTGTTTTGATTCTGGGGAAAAGTGGCATCGGGAAAAGTGAATGTGCGCTGGATTTGATTCTCCGTGGACACCGGTTGGTGGCCGACGATATGGTTCATATCCAGAAGCGGCCCCCTTCTTCTCTGATTGGAAGCGGTTTCGAGGTCATCCAGCACCACATGGAGATCCGGGGATTGGGGATCATCAACATACGGAGCCTGTTTGGCGTAGAGGCGATCCGGGAGAAGAAAAAGATCGAGCTCGTCTTGGAACTGGGGGAGTGGGACAATCATCAGGAGTATGACCGCTTAGGGTTTGAGGAAGAGAAGTTCTCAATCCTTGACGTGGAGCTGCCGAAGATGAGAATTCCCGTCACGCCCGCCCGGAATCTGACGACGATCATCGAAGTCGCTGTGCGCAATCATCTCTTAAAAGTGATGGGATACGATTCGGCGTTGGAGTTCGAGAAGAAACTTCTCCACAAGATCGAAGAGACAGGAGGAGACAGATTTGAGATTGAGGATGAAGTGGAGTGAAGAACATAAGGGTGATTCTTATCAGCGGTCTTTCCGGGTCTGGCAAAACAACGGCAATCAAAGCCTTGGAAGATATTGGTTTTTATTGCGTCGATAACCTTCCCATTCTTCTATTGCCTAAATTCATCGAACTCTGTGAACAATCGGGTGGAAAGATCTCCAAGGTGGCCGTGGTGGAGGATATTCGGGGAGAAGCGTCCTATCCTGATTCAACCCAGGTTTCAGACCCCGCCACCGGCAGGACTGGCTCTGGACAGACCTCAAGACCCGTCGGTTCGGGGCAGGGGGGGGGCGCCGAGGAGGAGAAGGATTTTTTGAAGGATTCGAGGAGGATCATCCAAGATCTAAAGAAAGAGGGGTATCCGATCGAGATCCTCTTTCTGGAGTCTTCCAATCCCATCTTGATAAGGCGTTTTAGCGAAACCCGTCGTCAGCACCCTTTGGCCGTCGGCGGATCTATCCGGGAAGGACTTCGTTTGGAACGAGAGCGACTCCAATCCATTCGAGATATGGCGCTTCAGGTGATTGATACGTCCGAGCTCAATGTCCATCAACTGAAAGAGAAAATCCAACAGTATGCTCAAGAAGGAAATCCTTTAGGCCAGATGACGGTCACTCTCCTCTCCTTCGGGTATAGCTTTGGGATTCCTTTTGAAGCAGACTTGTTGATGGATGTTCGCTTCCTACCCAATCCTTATTTTGTGGAAGAGCTGAAGCGATTAAAAGGGGATCATCCAAAAGTCGCCGAATACGTCCTTCAGTGGGAGGAGACAAAGGAATTTCTAAGGCATATTCAAGAACTGATTCGGTTTCTTCTCCCCCTGTATGAGAGGGAGAGAAGGACTCATCTGACGATCGCCGTCGGATGTACCGGTGGAAGACATCGGTCCATCGTCATCGTCAACCACTTGGCAGAGATGCTCCGGGAGGAAGTGATTCAGAGGGGGGTGTTTCTGTCTGTGCAACACCGCGATGCGGAGAAGGGGTGAGGAGAAATGGTGGGAGTGGTTGTGGTGACACATTGCCACCTGGCTGAGGAGATGATCTGCGCAGCTCAGCTGGTCGTGGGGGAAGAGTTAAAACAGTTTCAACCTGTTTCGATCGATCCGAAAGAAGGATCCGAGGAGATCCGGGAAAAGATCATCGCTGCCATCCGAAAAGCAGACATCGGAAAAGGAATACTCATCTTGACGGATATGTACGGGGGGACCCCTTCGAATATCAGCCTTTCATTCTTGGAGGAGAAGAAGATTGAAGTGATCACAGGGGTCAACCTGCCCATGCTGCTGAAATTAGCGACCTATCAGAACGATATGGATCTTGAAACCTTGGCCGCTTTTATCACCGACTATGGTCAAAGAAATATCAATCGGGCCAGTGAGGTGCTCAAAAAGCGGGTGGATAAGAGGAAGAATTGACCGTATCTCCTCCGCTCCCCATCGCTTGAACAAGTTTTCTGAAAAAAGGGGATGGAAATTCAGACTTTTACGATTCGCAATCGCCTGGGGCTTCACGCAAGGGCTGCGGCTCTTTTAGTTAAAACGGCAAATCGGTTCGCCTCCGAGATTACCATCGAGAAGGATAACCTGGAGGTCAACGGGAAGTCGATCATGGGCATCCTGATGCTGGCCGCTTCGAAGGGGTCGAAGATCACGCTGAAAGCAGAAGGAAAAGATGCGGCCCAAGCGATCCAGACCCTGGGTGAATTGATTCAAAATAAATTCGGCGAAGAATAGGAATGGCTGTTCAGCAACAGGTCAATAAGTTTATCCAAGGAATCGGGGCTTCTCCTGGAATCATCATCGGAAAGGCCTATTTGGTCGAGCGATTCAAAGTTCGTCTTCCCCAAAAGCAAATCAGCCGAGGACAAGTCGAAGAAGAAGTAAAACGGTTCCTCCGTGCGATCCAAGAATCGGAGGATCAGTTAAGGGAGATTAAAGAAAAGATTTTGGACCCTGAAGTGCGGAAACATTCTTTTATCCTGGATGTCCACTCAATGATTCTGAAAGATGAAATGCTCCGTCAGGATACGGTGGACACGATCCAGAAGAAAGAGGTTAACGCAGAATGGGCTCTGGATCTCACGTTGGAGAAGCTTGACTCGGCCTTTAAAGCCATCGAAGACGAATATTTGAGGGAACGACGGAGCGACCTTCATTATGTGGCTGCAAGGATTTTTCGAAACCTTTTGGGAAAGAAGCATGACGATATCACCAAGATCAAAGGGAAAGTGGTGGTCGTCGCCCATGACCTTTCCCCAGCCGATACCCTCCAGATGAACCTGGAACATGTGGCGGGATTTATCACCGATATCGGTGGCAAAGTTTCCCACACCGCCATCCTCTCCCGATCTCTTGGCATTCCCGCTGTCGTCGGGCTCGAAGTGGCGACGTCCCTCATCAACGGGGGCGACCTTTTGATTATCAACGGAGAGACGGGAGAGGTGGTGATCAATCCCACGGAGGAAATCTCCCGGTCCTTTCTCGACCGGAAGCGCCGGGCCAGACCAACCGGGCGTCAGGTTCTTAAGAATGCCTCGCTCCCGGCGGAGACCCGTGATGGAGTCCGGATACGCCTCCAGGCCAACATTGAAATGGTAGAAGAGATCCCTTCCGCCAAGATGCACGGTGCAGAAGGGGTCGGACTTTATCGCACAGAAATCCTCTATCTCAACCGGAAAGACCTGCCTACCGAAGAAGAACATTTCCAAGCGTACCGGGGGCTCGTGGAGAGTATTGCTCCTGCGACGGCGACGATCCGTACGCTCGACATCGGGGGCGATAAATTTCTGGCGGACTACTCAAAGAACAACGAGCTTAATCCGGCCTTGGGATTGAGGGCGATCCGGTTCAGCCTCAAGGAGACGGAGATTTTTAAAACCCAGTTGCGGGGGATTTTGCGAGCCAGTGTCCATGGAAAACTGAGGATCCTTCTTCCCATGATCTCGAGGGTTGAAGAAATCCGGCAGGCAAAGGCTATGCTGGAAGAGGTGATGAGGGGCTTGGCCAAGGCCAAAATGCCTTTCGATGAAGAGATTAAGATCGGAGCCATGATCGAGATTCCTTCTGCTTCGGAAATCGCAGACATTTTGGCAAAAGAGGTCGATTTCTTCAGCATCGGAACGAACGACCTGATCCAGTATGCCCTGGCCGTTGATCGGATCAATGAGCATGTGTCGTATCTCTATGAGCCTCTTCACCCGGCTGTCTTGAGAATCATCCGGCGGGTCGTCCGGTCGGGGCATGAGATTGGGATTCCGGTGGCGATTTGCGGGGAGATGGCGGCAGAGCCTGTCTATGCCGTCGTCCTTTTGGGGTTGGGCCTGGACGAATTCAGCATGAACCCGGTTTCCATCCCCAAAGTGAAGAAGGTGCTCCGAATGTCGAAATTTGAAGAGACGCGTGACTTAGTCGAACGATTGTTCCAATTTCCAACGGCGTCAGAGATTGAATGTTTCTTACGAAGCTGGATGGCCAAAAGATTTCCCGGAGATTTTATCGAATGCTCTCCGGAAGAGACTAAACCCTAAAACTGTTCTAAAAGGAGGAAATGTTCCATGGCAATGACAGACTTTTTGTTCACCTCAGAATCGGTTACCGAGGGTCATCCCGATAAGGTGGCCGATCAGATTTCGGATGCCATCCTGGATGCGATTATTGGGCAAGATCCTCGGGCGCGGGTCGCCTGCGAAACGATGGTTACTACAGGAATGGCCATTATCGCGGGAGAGATTACCACTTCCTGCTACGTCCATATGCCATCCATCGTCCGTGAGACGATCAAAGAGATTGGATACAATAACTCAGGGATGGGTTTCGATTGGGAGACCTGTGCGGTCATCACTTCCATTGATGAGCAATCCGGCGACATCAAGCAAGGGGTGGATGAATCCCAGAGCCATGAACAGGGAGCCGGGGATCAGGGGTTGATGTTCGGCTATGCCTGCAATGAAACCCCCGAGTTCATGCCCATGCCCATCATCTACGCCCACCGTCTGACCCACCGATTAGCGGAGGTTCGGAAGAAAGGGATTCTTGACTTTCTGCGGCCTGACGGAAAGTCTCAGGTGACCATTCAGTATATCAAAGGAAAGCCAACTCGTGTGGATTCGGTGGTCATCGCTGCCCAGCACTCAGAAACCGTTCCCTATGAAAAACTCAAGGAAGGGATTATTGAAGAGGTGATCTTCAAAATTATTCCGGAGAGCCTTCGTGATAAGAACACCAAATACTATGTCAACACGACAGGACGTTTTGTGGTTGGGGGGCCCAAGGCCGATTGTGGTCTGACGGGAAGAAAAATCATCGTCGATACCTATGGGGGAGTCGGGAGTCACGGCGGAGGTTGCTTCTCTGGAAAGGATCCTTCAAAGATGGATCGGGGTGCCTCCTATATGGCCAGACATATTGCCAAGAATGTGGTTGCAGGAGGCCTGGCCGAGAAATGTGAAGTTCAGATTGCTTACACCATCGGCAGAGCCGAGCCCGTCTCTGTCATGATCGATACCTCCAGGACCTCAAAGATATCTCCGGATAAAATTGCAAAGATCATTCGTGAACACTTTGACATGAGACCCAAGGCAATCATCAAGTATCTTGATCTTCTCAAGCCGATTTACAAAAGGACGGCCTGTTATGGCCACTTCGGTCGGGAAGAACCGGGGTTTACATGGGAGAAAACTGATCGAGCCGATGAGTTGAGGAAAGCCGCAGGGCTCTAACAGGGCCCAAAATAGGGTGACAGCATACTGGGGAGAAAGGGAAAAAATGAAATCCAGGGGGAAAATTGATTACGACATCAAGGATATTTCGTTGGCCAAGAAGGGACGCCTTCGGATGGAATGGGCAGAGATGGCCATGCCCGTTTCAACATTGGTCCGGAGACGTTTTGAAAAAGAGAAACCTCTAAAGGGAGTCCGCCTTTCAGCCTGCCTTCACGTGACCACCGAAACAGCCGTATTAATGAGGACTCTCTTAGCGGGCGGGGCGAAGCTCGCCCTCTGTGCATCCAATCCTTTAAGCACTCAGGATGATGTAGCCGCGTACTTGGTCAAGGAGTTAAATATTCCCGTCTTTGCCATCAAAGGGGAAGACAGTCAAACCTATTATACTCACATCCAGAAGGCCTTAGCTCACTTTCCAAATGTTACGATGGATGATGGGGCAGATCTGGTCTCCTCCCTACACTTCATCGCTCTGAACAAGTGGAAGGAACTCTCTCCCTCGGTTCGAAAATGGGCGCAAGGGCTCTCTCCTTCCACTAGGGAGGAAATGATTAAGGGGGTGATCGGTGGGACGGAGGAGACGACAACCGGTGTGATCCGGCTGCGTTCCATGGAAAGTAACGGAGTATTGCATTTTCCGATTGTCGCGGTCAACGATGCCGAAACCAAGCACTTTTTTGATAACCGATATGGGACTGGGCAATCGACGATCGATGGGATCATTCGGGCCACCAATCGTTTGATGGCGGGGGCAACTTTTGTCGTTTCAGGATATGGATGGTGTGGAAAAGGATTAGCGATGAGAGCAAAAGGAATGGGGGCCAACGTCATCGTGACGGAGGTGAACCCCCTCCGGGCCCTGGAAGCGGTTATGGATGGGTATCGGGTGATGCCGATTGCGGAGGCGGCCGAGATAGGAGATGTCTTTTGCACGGTCTCTGGGAATATGAACGTGATCCGGAGGGAACATTTCTTAAAGATGAAAGATGGAGCGATTGTCGCCAATTCAGGACACTTTAACGTGGAACTTGATCTGGATGGACTTCGCAACGTGACGCTCTCTCAACGAAGCATTCGTGATTTTGTAGAAGAGTTTCGGCTGAAACAGGGGCGGAGAGTCTATCTGTTGGGAGAGGGAAGACTGATCAATCTTGCCTCTGCGGAGGGCCATCCCTCGAGTGTCATGGATATGAGTTTTGCCAACCAGGCGCTTGCCTCTGAATACTTGGTGAAGCATCATTGGACTCTGGAGAAAAAAGTCTATCCCGTTCCTCTTGAGATTGACCAGGAAATCGCCCGGATCAAGCTTCTTTCGATGGGCATCCAGATCGATCAGCTGACTAAAGAACAAGCGAAGTATTTGTCCTCTTGGGAACAAGGAACATAATTCCCCAGTGAAATGAGATGAGTGAACTCCGAGCTTCGGACCCCTAGCTTCATACTGACCCATGATCATTCCTCGCAGAAAGACACATCAGATTTGTATCGGGACGGTTAAGATTGGAGGGGATGCACCGATCACCGTCCAATCGATGACCAAGACGGATACACGGGATGTCGGAAAAACCGTCCGTCAAATTAGATTGCTCGAAGAGGCAGGCTGTGAAATCATCCGGGTCGCAATTGTGGACGAAGAAGCGGCCCGGGCGATTGCCGAGATAAAAAAAAGGATTAGAATTCCCCTCATCGCAGATATCCACTTCCATTCACACCTGGCTCTGAAAGCTCTCGAGTCAGGAGCGGATGGTCTCCGTATCAATCCCGGAAATATCGGCGGGAGAGATCGTTTAAAGCCTCTTGTCACCCTGGCGAAGAAGCGTTCCGTTCCAATCCGTATTGGAGTGAATTCTGGTTCTTTAGAGAAGGACCTTTTAAAGCGGTATGGGGGGGCTGCTCCGGAAGCGATGGTTTCGAGCGCTTTACGTACGATCGAGTGGATGGAGGATTTCGGATTTGATCTGATTAAAGTTTCTTTGAAGGCTTCGGATGTCTTGCGTACAGTGGAAGCCTACCGTTTGTTTTCGGAAAAGTCAGCCTACCCACTCCACCTGGGTGTGACAGAGGCCGGAAGAGGATCTGGCGCTATTGTGAAGTCCTCCATTGGAATCGGGCTTTTGCTCAACGAGGGCATCGGAGATACGCTCCGGGTTTCATTGACCGGGGATCCCAGAGAGGAAGTCCACGTTGGCTATGGGATATTGAGGGCCTTGGACATTCGTAAACGAGGTGTTGAGATCATTTCCTGCCCCACCTGTGGGCGCTGCAATGTCGACTTAGCTCCGCTTGTGGCAAAGGTTGAGCGAGGGGTTAAGAAGATCTCTACCCCTCTTACGGTAGCCATGATGGGCTGCGTCGTCAATGGACCGGGCGAGGCCAAGGAGGCAGACATTGGAATTGCTGGCGGGAAGGGAGTGGGAGTCCTTTTTAAGAAAGGAGAAGTGGTCAGAAAATTGAAAGAGAAGGATTTTGTTCCAGCCTTGCTGAAGGAAATCGAAGGGATGGTTGGAGATAAATTCTGAAGGAAAAATCCGAAGCGCGCCTGCCCGTGGTTACGCTTCCCGGGCGAAGGCATGCGAAAAGAGGCTTTAATTTCGGTATGAGAAGTTTAGTTTTTTTTCTCTCGGCAGGCAGGATCAAGAAAAATTGAAATTCCTGAGCCAAGGGATAAGGTATTGGGGTGATTTGAAGTGGGGAGACGAGATTTATTTTGGGTTTGAAGTCTAAGATTTGAAATTGTTGTTCTTCGACGTAGAACGAAGCCTGCTCCAGACATAATAGATTCGCTGCAGCACAGTGAAATGGGTGAAGATGGCTAGAATCCAGAGAATGGGTTCCATCCGTTGGAGGAGGGCCCCTATGGAGAGAAGGATGATTCGTTCGGCCCTTTCCATGAGCCCGACGGTGCATGGAACTTGCAATGCCTCTGCCTTGGCTCTCACGTAGGGAATAAGCACCGTCCCCATACTGGCAAAAGAAGCGAGGATGACGAGTCTGGAATCTCCTTTTCTTAAGCCATCGATTACGAGGGCGAGAAGCAGCAGGAGATCCGAATATCGATCTAAAACAGAATCCAGGAAGCCCCCGAAAGCCGTCACCTTTCCCAGTTTTCTGGCGGCCACGCCATCAAAAAGGTCAAAGAGGCCTGAAAGAATGATCGCCAACGCTGCAGGCAACCAAAGCGCCCTAAGAACAAGAATGGACGCAACAAGGGTTGTGACAAAACCCAATATCGTGAAGAAATTGGGGTTCGTACGTTCGCCTAAAATGTTTTTAATGAGGGAGTAGAGGTAAGGGTCGAGTCGGTGTCCGATTCTGTTGCCAATCATCTTCTGATGTGTGTTATCCCGATGTGTGATTTTAAAGGACAAGATAACATTTCTGAGAGAAAAGTCAATCGCGAGGGTGAAATGAGCCCATCATTCTGATAGGTTAAGGAGGAATTCTATGACAACCCCTGTAGTCTCTATGACTGAGTTCAAATCCCTGACGTTGAAGGGGAGGGGGAAGGTGAGAGACATTTATGACCTCGGGGACCGGCTTTTGATCGTTGCCACCGACCGAATATCGGCCTTCGATGTGGTCATGCCCAATCCGATTCCGGATAAGGGAAGAATACTGACTCAATTATCTCAATTTTGGTTTAACCTGACGAAGGACATTGTTGCCAATCATGTCCTTTCCGCCGAAGTGAGAGACTATCCAATGGAATGTCAGCCTTACGGGGAAATATTGAGGAACCGTTCCATGCTGGTCGTGAAGACGGAGGTCCTCCCTGTGGAGTGTGTGGTCAGGGGTTACCTTTCGGGGTCGGGCTGGGAGGAATATCGGAAAACGGGGAAGGTTTGCGGCATCCCATTGCCTAAAGGGTTGCAGGAGTCCGCAAAGTTAGAAGAGCCGATCTTTACTCCGGCTACGAAAGCAGAGATGGGACTTCATGACGAGAATATTACGTTTGAGAAATTCAAGGATACGATCGGCAAAAATCTTGCCCAGAAAGTCAGATCGATTTCCCTGACCATCTATGAGAAGGCAAGAGATTTTGCCGAGCAGAAAGGAATCCTAATCGCTGATACGAAAATGGAGTTTGGAGTGAAGGCTGAAAAATTGATTTTGATCGATGAACTCCTCACCCCGGATTCGTCGCGGTTCTGGCCCAGAGACGAGTACCAGCCCGGTGGTCCTCAGAAGAGTTTTGACAAACAGTTTTTGAGGGATTACCTTCTTTCCATCTGCTGGGACAAGAACCCGCCAGCTCCTCAACTACCGGAGGAAATTGTTAAGAAGACACGAGAAAAATACCTCGAGGCTTATGAGAAACTGGTGGGGAAGCCTTTGTCAAAGAAATGAATCCACGCGAGGGTAACGGAGATGGAGCACGGGCTGGCCAAAAGAATCACCTTATTTGTTGTCACCTTGGCGGCTTTCCTCACGCCCTTTGATGGATCGGCCGTCAATATTGCACTTCCATCCATCGGCAAGGAATTCTCGATGGATGCCGTCTCTTTGGGCTGGGTTGCGACGGCATATCTTCTAGCCTCCGCGATGTTTCTTGTCCCGTTTGGGAGGGTTGCAGATATCTACGGGAGGAAGAAGGTTTTTACCCTCGGGATACTTGTGTTTACCGCGGCGTCCTTCTCCATGGTACTTTGCGGTTCGGGAGCCATGCTGATTTGCCTTCGGATCGCACAAGGCTTCGGATCTGCAATGATCTTCGGCACCGGGGTCGCTCTTTTGATCTCGATCTTTCCTCCCCAAGAGAGAGGTAAAGCCCTGGGAATAAACGTCGCGGCCGTTTATCTGGGCTTATCCGTCGGTCCTTTTTTGGGGGGACTTCTGACGTCGCACTTTGGATGGAGAAGCATTTTCTTGGTCAATGTTCCCTTGGGGCTGCTGGCGATGGCTTTGGTTTCCTATAAATTGAAAGAAGAATGGGCGGAAGCCCAAGGCGAGAAGTTCGACCTGTCGGGCTCCATCCTCTATTGCCTTGGTTTGATCGCGATCATCTATGGTTTCTCGAGTTTCTCCCAGTGGGGGGCAATGGTAAGCTCAGGCCTCATTCTCTTGGGTGTCTTGGGGATTTTCGCATTCATTGCATGGGAGATGAAGGTGAAAAATCCCGTTCTAAATATAGAGCTGTTTAGAGGGAACAGAGTCTTCGTTTTGTCGAATCTGGCCGCGTTTATTCATTATGGCGCCACCTTTGCAGTCGCCTTCTTTCTAAGCCTTTACTTGCAGTATATACAAAAGCTCAGCCCCCAGAGTGCAGGAACGATCCTGGTATTCCAGCCTGTGGTGATGGCTGTTTGTTCGCCTTTTGCAGGGAGGCTTTCGGACAGAATAGAACCAAGAATCGTAGCCTCGATGGGGATGGCGCTGACGGCGGCAGGGCTTTTCCTCCTTGCTTTCTTAGGGGGAAACACCCCCTTGGAGTTTGTCATAGGAGATTTAATCCTTCTCGGCTTAGGCTTTGCCCTTTTTTCTTCCCCGAATACCAATGCCGTGATGGGTTCTGTTGAAAAGAGATTTTACGGAGTCGCCTCGGGAACACTCGGGACGATGCGATTAACGGGGCAAATGCTGAGCATGGGAATAGCTATGTTGATCTTTGCCGTTCACATCGGGCACACACAGATTACGCCAGAATATTATCCGCTTCTTTTGACGAGCACGAGATCGGCATTTATCCTGTTCGGAATTCTTTGTTCGGGGGGTGTCTTTGCATCGCTCGCTCGAGGCAAAGTTCGCTTGGGACATTAGATTCCTTTTAAAACGGCCGTCCTATGAAACGACTGTTTTCTGACGAATTTTTTTCAGGCTCTTATGCTCAATCTTTTGTCCCGGGAGATTCTTCAAGATAAATTCAGAGGGGCCGTCCTGGGATGCTTTTTGGGAGACGCCTTCGGGTCGGGCTTTGAAGGGATGACTCCCGGTGAAGCCCGGTTTCATATCGGTAATCTCTCAAAGGCATTTACAAGATGCTATACCGACGATACGGACATGACACTTGCCCTGGCTGAATCCATCATTCAGCGCGGTCAAGTTGATCCCGAGGACATTGCCAGGCATTTTAGCCTCCACTGTGATCTTACGCGCGGGTATGCAGCAGGAACGATCCATGCTGTCCTTGCTCTCCGTACTGGTTTGAAATGGCACCAAGTGGCGAGGCTCGTTTTTGAGAACGGGTCCTTCGGGAATGGGGCGGCCATGCGAGTTTCGCCCATCGGACTCTTCTATCATCAGGATCCAGCTGCCCTTCAAGAGGCGGCTGTGAAACAGGCAACTATTACGCATGTTCATCGTTTAGGCCAATGGGGAGCTGTCATGCAGGCTTGCTCCGTAGGATTGGCAGTAACTCAGAGTTCCAGAGAGGCGTTTCAGGCGGAGGCGGTGATTGTTCACCTTCGAGAGGTGCTTTGGCGTGGCCCCATGGAATACGTCAGAGCCCTAAACAAGATTGAAGAGATGGTGGCGTTGGGAAGAAAACTCGGTGCCCAAGAAGTTGTCCGGGCCCTCGGGAATGGGGTGGAGGCCCACTTGTCTGTTCCCAGCGCATGCTATATTGCGTTTACTTACAGCCCGGATTTTTGTGATGCAGTTCGCGCCGCCATTTCTCTCGGAGGCGATACCGATACGATTGCGGGGATGGTTGGGGCAGTCGTGGGGGCCCATGTGGGTGAAAAGAGACTTCCGGCGGAATGGATAGAGCAATTGGAAGAGGGGCCTCGCGGGCGTTCTTTTGCCAGGGGCTTGGCAGACAGACTTTTTGAAATGTGGTGCAAAATTCATCAAACCTCCTCAGCCCAGACTGGCGGGTGATCCATTAGCTACAAGTGGTGTAGAATTGTCGTGAGTTGACAAAATTTTGATATTGTTGGGATAATAAAAACCACCTCTATTCTCTTAAGTTTCCTGGATTTTCTCTTTTTTCCTTAGATTTCGAATAGATTCAATTCAAAGATCATTTGTTCCGTAGGAGTTTCGGCTCTTTGGCACTCAATTTGCTCTCATATGACAAAGGATTTACCCGATGTGGGGGGAGTTCCATGATGTTTCGAACCATTCGGTTCAAGCTGTTTCTCTTTGTCTTCGTCCTTCTCATATTCACTACCGCTATATTCTTTCTTGCTACGGTTAAGATTTTGGATTTGGTTATTCGCAACGAAATTATCAAAAGGGCTGAATCCCTAAGCAAAAACTCGGCCGCGTCGGCGGCCTACAGCCTGATCTCCGGTGACGTCCTGGGCATGGATCATCTCGTCTTCAAGGGAAAAGAATCGAATCGCGATGTGGAGTATATCGCTATCATTGACAGGCGTATGAATGTGATGGCCCATAGTGACATCAAAAAGAGAGGAGAGATTCTCAAAGGGGTGGAAGGAGAATTTTCTCAGAAGAATGGGGACACGACGATTGTAAAAGAAATTTCGCTTTCTTCCGGAAAATCATTTGAGGTCTCCACGCCTATTGTTTTTAAAGGCAAGGTACTGGGAACGGTTATCGTTGGGGTGAACCAATCCGTCCTTTTAGAGGCCCAGCGGTTAGCCCGTCAGCGAATTTTCTTAATGTTCGCAGTCGTCCTATCCCTGGGTCTCATCGGCGTTTTGGGATTATCCTTCTTCATCACACGACCCATCAGAGAACTCTCGGCGGGGGTGGAGGAACTCAGAGAGGGGAGAAGAACGAGACCTCTGAGAATCTATTCGAAGGACGAACTTGGAAGATTAACAGGAAGCTTTAACGACATGAGCCGCTTGATTACGGACCAAAGAAAAGAACTCTTCAAATACACTCAAGAACTGGAGGAAGCCTATATTTCAATCCTCAAAGTCCTAGCCATGGCCATTGACGCTCGGGACTCCTATACCCTCGGTCATTCGGCGAGGGTCGCCTCGCATTCCTTGATGATCGGAGAGGAGATTGGTCTCAAGAAAGATGAGCTTGAGGAGCTTGAAATCGCCTCTCTTTTTCATGATGTCGGAAAACTCAAAACCCCCGATGCGATCCTGTTTAAGAACAAGTCTTTAAACTCCACAGAGTATGACGAGATCAGACACCATCCGGAGGATGGTGCCGAAATTCTGAAGAAAGTAAAACCGCTCCAGAAATATGTCGAACCGGTAAAGCATCATCATGAGCATTACAACGGGGAAGGATACCCAGACGGACTGGGCGGAGATGGAATCCCGCTTTACGCGGCGATTATCTCCATTGCGGATACCTACGATGCGATGACTTCGACGAGACCCTACAGAAAGGCGCTGTCGAAAGAAGAAGCCTGCAAAGAATTGGAGAGGGGAGCGGGAAAACAGTTCGACCCCGTCCTGGTCAAGGCCTTTTTGAGGGCGATGGAGCATGGGACAAAACCGTCGCTCCATCCCACTCTGCCGAAAGTGATATGAGAAAAGACTCGCGAGAAAGAGTAATTCTCTTCGGGGGGATTGGGTTGCTTTTGATCCTTTCTTCCTGCGCCTGGTTGAGGAAAGAGCCCGCAGAGAAAGAGCAGGCACAAAAGGAGCAGGCGGGGAAAGAATACGTACAGAAGCAGCAGGTACAGAACCAGACGAACTCCGTCCGCCGGCAGGCGCAAACAGAGATCGAGGCCGGGAGATTCCAAAGGGCCATCGATCTCTGGAAAGAGATCTATCAAGAATATCCAAAGGATCCCAACGTCCGGACCGGCTATGTCAAAACACTGGAATCGATCAAGAGCAGGGGCGACCTTGCCTTTGAAACAAATGATTTCAGACTGGCGGAAAAAATATATGAGGTCTTAACGAGGAACTGGGTCCATTTTTCAGATTTTAGTCAATCCATTTCATTTAGGAAGGACGTTCTAGAGAAAAAGATAAAGACAAGCAGATGTTTATTCACCGAAGAACAGGTTGCCTCACATTTGAGGGCAGGGAAATTCCGAAAAGCTGTCGACCTTTGCAAAGAGATGTATTATAAATATCCTCAGGATCCCGTCGTCCTGATCGGCTACATCAGAACACTGGAGTCGATCAAAACGACCGGGGACCGAGCTTTTGAAGGAAGCGATTTTGCCCTGGCCGGATCTGTCTATGAAGTCGTGTTGAGCAACGTCACTTCCGCGAGTCGTTTGAATGGTTCTCTTTCTTTTAGCAGAGAGGGTTTAACTGCAAAGATTAGAGATTGCAAGAAGATCCTTTTTGAAAATGGGCTCAAACAGTATCGGTCCGGCAACTTGAATCAAGCCATTTTATTATGGAAGAGCATCCTCACCTTTGACCCTGAAAATCCAGAGATCAAAAGAGCAGTGGAAATGGCGACCTTTCAGTCTATTAATCTTCAGAAGGCCAAATAATAATAAGGCGTTTCTTCCGTTTCTGCTGGTTTTGTGAACTTCTTTCCCTGCGTTAGAGAGATTCGATTCAACCTTGCTCCCTCCTGAAATTGGCCACGTTAAAAAAGATTAGTCCCGGCTTAAAGACACTGCCTGGCCACTCGCTCCTGGAACGGATCCCCACGATCTCTTTCGCTTGCGTCTGAAAGGATGCGCCTCTCAAGGAGAACTTCGTGGTGACCGCCTCGGGAAGCGCGGCCCAAAACTGGAGATGGGAGAATTCTGAAGACAAAAGCAATCCTAAAAAAAATTGAGGACCGAGAGCTATTTTTCTTCCGGGGGCTTGATCGCTTTGAAACTACGGTAGAGCAACAGGTCGTAGACGATTTTAAGGCCACCGGACAGAAAGAAAGGCACGTTCAACAGCGCTGCTTGAGCAAGCAAAGGCCCAGTAAAGACGGGCGATAAGGAGGCGCCCGTTGTCCGAGCAATCCCTGTGATGCCAGCGGCGGCGGAACGTTCATCCGGTGCGACAACCGCCATGGTGTAGGATTGGCGGGTTGGCACATCCATCTGCGAGATGCTGAAACGCAATAACAGAACCGCTATGGCCGAAGGCAAATTCGGCATGAGCGGCACCAAAATTAATAAAATATTCGAAGGAATGTGCGTGAATACCATGGTTCTGATCAAACCGATCTTAGAAGCTACCCAGGCAGCTGTCAGAGCTGAAATGCCAGCAAGAATATTTGCTCCAAAAAAAATGCTCCCGAGGAGGCCTGGCTGCACGTTAAAACGTAGATGAAACCAATAGGCCAGGATACTTTGAAGGACGAAGCCGCCCGCGAAGGCATCGATAGAAAACAAAGCCGATAACTTGAGCACCACCCCTCGTGAACGATGAAGACCAAAGCGATGTTTGAAAAGAGAAACGGGTTGGGGCGGGCCACTTATGGTCGGGACTTCCACCGCCGAGGAGAGACGGATAAATAATCCGCCCAGCATCACTCCTATGACCGCATACCCGATCACAATTGTGCGATAGCTTGCAAGCGCCGATACACCGTTATCCAGAAGCGCTTGAACCAAACTTCCTCCAGCCAGGGCTCCAAACGCTGTGGCAAATGAACCGACCAAATTGTACCAGGCGAAGATCTGGGTCCTTCTCTCGTTTGAAACGATCTGAGAAAGGGCTGCTTGCTCGATAGACAGGAACGGGCCGACTTCGTACCCGCTTGGA
>Ga0335084_10000542_pt1 | contig 32284 bp, 31 predicted proteins | sample Lox_Sample_44_FD_206721 | JGI IMG/M metagenome (GOLD analysis project Ga0335084, IMG submission 206721) | Soil microbial communities from Loxahatchee National Wildlife Refuge, Florida, United States - Lox_Sample_4.4 | ecosystem: Environmental > Terrestrial > Soil > Wetlands | place: USA...
GACCACAGCACTCCAATGCGCGGCAGGCGGCCCGCCTGTTCGGCATTGGCCAATGGCGCACCGACGAGCTCTATCTCGACCATGACGAGTAAGCAGAGTGCCCGAGCCAGCATAGTCACAATCCTCACGTAGCCGATGGCGGTTACTTAATATCGTTTGCGGATTCTTATTGTGCCAGCGAAGGAGCAGTTTGAGTCGACCTAGCTCTAATATCGGAAGGGACACTTGGCAACCTGCAAGAAACCGTAAGTTTTCCGACGGCAACGGAGTGGACCAAATCTTATGTTGCTCTCGTTGTTGCGTACTGAACGTCGGCAGTCTTGACCAGAGCCGGAGCTGCTATTCGCTCATCTCTGCGCTCAGGAGTATGATCTCAATCTCCTCAGTGATCTCCTCCTGGCGCAATGCGTTGCCGCGCAGGGTCAACTCTTCGCGCGTGCGCTCTACGCGGCGTAGCGCGCCTTCCAGATGCTGCAGGCGGCGTTCGTTCTCGGCGAGCAGCGCGCTATAGAACAGCTCGTACAGCCCGGCGAACAGATAGTGGTCCGTAAGCTCGCGAAAGAAAGCGAGCGGGTCCAGGTACAAGCGCGGAGGATCGGCGAACTCATCCCCCTCGCTGGCGAAGGCCCGGAACGGTTGCTTCACCTGCACCTCGCTCGAGTGGCCGGCGACCTCGTGGTAGAGCACAGTCAATGTCAGAGGCAACGGCCTGGCGCTCGCAGCAGGCAGGCTCTGCAGCGACGCGATCAGCCGCGTGATCACGGGCTGAACTTCGTCGGCCACGCTCGGGGCCTCAACCACTGCGGCGAGTTCCATGCGCTGCGACAGCCGCGACGCGAGCCGACGTCCGACCACAACGACCGCCGCATCGGCTGTCCCCCGGCTTGTCTGCTCCCGTTCGAGCGCTGCCGCCAGCTCCTGATTGTAGCTGCCGCAGAACCCGCGTTCGGAACCGACGATGAGAAAGATCTCACCCGTAGCCGCGCCCGCGTGCAGCGACTGCGGATAGTGCGTCAAGAAATCCTGAATTGCGGCCTCTATCGTGTGCACGACCCGCTGCTGAGCGGGCACGTAACGCCGCAGCCGGATCGCCTCGACCGAGGCGGCGTTCTTGAGCGCCCCCATGATCTCAGCCACGTCGCCCAGTGTCGCCAGGCGGCGCGCGATCTCCCGGCGCTCGCTCATGAGCTCGCTGCCTGGAGCCAGGACTTCACGGCCCTGGCCCACACGGCCCGCTCGTTCTCGAGCGAGAGCGGCTCACGCGCAAGCCCATCGGCGAGCGTCTGAAGCTTCTCCGCCACGCGTTTCGGCTCGGAGTCCTCGAGCAGACCCTCGTTGAACGCCGTGAGCCACGCCATCTGAAATTCGATCGACAGCGGCGCCAACCGGTCCTGCTTGAGCGCTTCGCGCAGCGCGCGGCCGCGGCGGATGCGCTTCTCCATCGCTGGCTCCAGGCGCGTGCCGAAGCGCACGAACACCTCAAGCTCGAGGAACTGCAGATAGTCGAGCTTGGTGCGCCCGGCCTCCTGCTTGATACGCGGGTGTTGGGCATTGCCGCCGATGCGAGACACCGATCGAGTCACGTCGATCGCGGGAAGCGAGCCCGCATCGAACCGAGCCTTGTCCAGATACACCTGACCGTCGGTGATCGAGATCAAGTTGGTCGGGATGTACGCAGCGATCTCGCCCTGCTTGGTCTCGACGATGGGAAGCGCGGTCATGCTGCCGCCACCAGCGAGCGGCGCGAGGCAGGTCGCACGCTCTAACAGGCGCGAATGCAGATAGAAGATGTCACCCGGATAGGCCTCGCGGCCGGGCGGCCGCTGCAACAGCAGCGACAGCTCGCGGTAGGTTTGCGCATGCGTGGTGATGTCATCGTAGACGACCAGCGTATCGTCGCCGAACCGCATCCAGTTCTCCGCCACGGTACAGCCGGCGAAGGGCGCCAGGTATTTCAGACCGGGCAGCGCGGTTGCCTCGGCCACCACGACCGCCGTGTGCTCCAAAGCGCCATGCCCGCGCAATACATCTATGGTGTTGACCACTGTCGAGCGCTTCTGGCCCACCAGCACGTACACGCACTTCACGTTCTTGCCGCGCTGATTGATCACCGTGTCGATCGCAAGCGCGCTTTTGCCCAAACCGTTATCCCCGATCAGCAGCTGGCGCTGGCCTTTTCCGATCGGGATCATGGTGTCGATGATCTTGTTCCCCGTATACAGCGGCCGATCGACGAAGGTGCGATCCACGATCGGCGGGGCCGCCGCGTCGAGTGCGCGTGAGCTCTCACAGCGCGGCGGTGCCTGACCATCGAGTGGCGTGCCAAGCGGGTCGACCACGCGCCCGAGCAGCGCGTCGCCCACCGGCAGCTCAAGCCGGCGTCCAGTCAACGCTACCCGCGTTCCGGCGGTGAGGCGCTCGGTCTCGTACAGCAGGATCGCGCCCAGCCGCTCAGTCTTCAGATGGAATACCAGCGCGCGACTGCCGTCCTCCAATTCGAGCAGCTCGTCCATCGCGGCCGTCGGCAGCCCGTCGATCCACGCGATGCCATCTCCCACTGAGAGCACGCGTCCCTGCTCGGACACGCGCAGCCCGGGACTATAGTCCTGCAGCCACTGCGCCTGGCGCTGGAGCGCGCTGGCATTCCGAACCTCAGCGTCCATCGCTCGCCGCAGCATCGAACAGGCTCAGCTCTTCGCCCAGGTTAGCCTGCAGGACCCAGGGTCCGACAGTGATGCGCACGCCGGCGAGCAACTCGGGATCCTCGCGGAAGCGACATTCACGCGCACTGTCTAGAACGCGGCGCAGCGCCTGACTCAACGCCTCGCGCTGTGCCGGCGACAGCGGATACGCACTGTATATGGTCGGCGGCTCGGTCGCTGCACCGAGCGCTTCGCGCAGCGCGCTGTTGCGCGGTTCCGGCAGACGCTGCAGCTCGTCGATCCCCAGTTGCACCAGCTTCGACTCGAGCTCGGGGCCGGACAGTCCCACCAACAGGCGGCGCACGAACGCAAGCGCCTGCTCGATGGCCTGACGCTCGTTGCGTGAGACTTCCTCCATCCGGCGGCGCTCGTCGAGCACTGCGGCCTTGCGGCGCTCCTGCGCGAGGGTCTCATGCAAAGCAGCGAGCGCGCGCTCGCGTTCGCCCCGCAACTCTTCCATCAACGCCTCGCGCGCTTTAGCGCGCTCCTGCTCCCAGTTCTGCAGCCGTGCTTCGTACTCTGAGCGCAGCTCGTGCGCCTTGGACTCCATTTCCCGGGTGTGCCGGGAAGCTTCGTCGATGGCAGCCTGACGAGCCGCGACCACTTTCAGGATCGGTTTATACAGGAAACGTTGCAGCAGCCAGACGAGCACCAGGAAGTTGACGATCTCCAGCACGAGTGTGGACCAGTCGAGCTGCATAGACGCTGTCCTCCTCGGTCTCCGCTCAATTCTTCCTGCTGCTCACTTGAGCACGTACTCGAGCAGCGGGTTGCGAAACAGGATGATCAGCACGATCACCAGCGTATAAATGGCGAGCGACTCGATCATCGCCAGGCCGATAAACAGCGTGCGCGTGATGGAGCGCTCGGCCTCTGGCTGCCGCGCGAGCGAGTCGAGCGCCTGGGCAATCGCCTTGCCCATGGCCAGCGCCGGAAGCACGGTTCCAAGCGCGATGGCGAGCGCCGCCACGACGGTCGAGGCGAGCACAATCCAGCTGAGGTTCATGATGGGTTATCTCCTTGTTGCGATTCGACGCTGGACTCCCGGACCTGCAGCGCCCCGCCGATGTAGACCAGGGCCAGCATTCCGAAGATGTACGCCTGCACCAGCGCCTCGACGATGTGCAGCATCAGCAACGGCACCGGCACCAGGAAGCCGGCCACCAGCAGCACTAATAACGCTGCCATCTCCAGGCTCATGATGTTGCCGAACAGACGCATCGCGAGCGCCACCGTGCGCGTGAGCTCTGAGATCAGATGAAAGGGCAGCAGAATTGGGCTGGGCGACAGGTAATGGCGTAGGTAGCCGCGCAGGCCGTCCGTGCGGATGCCGAACCAGTGGACCGACAGGAACACGATCAGCGCCAACGCCGAAGTGGTGGACAGATCCCCGGTGGGAGATTGCACGCCCGGGACTACGCCCGCGAGATTGGCCGCTGCGATGAACAGCCAGAGCGTCCCCACGAACGGCAAAAGCTGAGTGCTCCGGTCCGGGACCACGTCGTCGATCGCCTTGCGGATCGTGAGCACGATGCCCTCGGCTGCGCTTTGCAGCAGTCCCGGACTTTCGACCCTCAGCCGCCGCGTGATCAGCACCGCAACAAGGGTAAGGACCAGCATCACGCCCCAGGTCGTAGCCACAGTGGCGGTGATTCCGATCGGGCCGAGGTGCAGCAGTGGGGAGGAGGGACCCATATCCTTTCAGTCACGCAGAAAGAAGTAGACGTTGAAGGCGCCGAGCGCGATACCCAACACGATCAGGCTGATGGTCCAGCGGATCGAGTATCCCGTGGCCAGGCTGTCGAGCCACTGGCCAAGGTAAGCACCGCCCACCGCCGGCAACACCAGCAGCAGGCCGAGCGTGCCGAGATAGACCGTCTGCGCCATCACCGAACGCCGCTCACGCTGGGCCTTGTCGATGCGCTTGGCCTGTCGCTCGACGCCCTCGCGTAGACGCTGCCGGTCGTCAATCGGCTCGCTCACGGCCCAGCTCCCAGAGGCGCTTGAACATCTCCTCCTCCATCCGACGCAGGCTCTCGCGTACCTGCTTCAGCTCGTCTTCTTCGCCGCGCAGCCGGGCGGTGAGGGCATCGCTCATACGACGGTAATCGCGGTCGCGAAAATAGCGACGCGCGCTCACGTACAGTTCGCCTTCGAGCATGTAGAGCAGCGCCCGGGGCAACGCGATGTATTGCCAGGGCTCCCCAGCGACGCGGTAGCGCGCGAGCCCGAACACCAGGGAGGTCATGAGGCGCTCGTGGCCAGCCTGAACACCGAAGCTGCCGGAGTCGTCCGCGCCCACGAAGCTCTCGACGTGCTCAATGCGCTCGTAGCTGGTGGCGTCCTGCAGGTGCATCACAAAAGTGTTCACGTCACCGGCGCCTTCATCGACCCGCGCATGTAGCACTGGTCCTCGGTTAGGTCTTCGTACTGGCCGAGCAGAAACGCCTCGCAGTCGACCAGCGTGTCCGCGAGCGGTACCGACACACCCTTGATTCCGCTATGGGCCGAGATCACGTGGAACGGCTGGCTGAGATAGCGCTGCAGCTTGCGCGCCCGCCGCACGGTGCGCTGGTCCTGCTCGGAGAGCTCCTCGATGCCCACCATCGCGATGAGGTCCTCCAACTCGTGGTAGCGCGAGAGATGCTCGCGCACACCCTCGGCTATCTGATAGTGGTGGTCGCCCACCACGTGCCGGTCCATCATCTGGCTGCCCGATTGCAGCGGGTCGACCGCCGGATAGATGCCCCGGCTCGCCTGGGCGCGCGAGAGCACAACGCGCGTATCGAGATGGTCCAGGATCGCACTCACCGCGGGGTCGGTCATGTCGTCTGCGGGCACGTACACCGCTTGCACCGATGTTATCGCTCCACGCGTGGTGGAGATGATGCGGTCTTCCAGCTCGGCCACCTCGGTCATCAGCGTCGGTTGGTACCCGACCGTGGCGGGCATGCGCCCGAGAAGCCCGGAGATCTCACTGCCGGCCTGCACGAAGCGGAACACATTGTCGACCAGGAACAGCACCTCCTTGTGGAGGGTGTCGCGCAGGTATTCGGCATAAGTCAGCGCGGTGAGCCCGACGCGAAAGCGCACGCCGGGCGACTCGTCCATCTGACCGAACACCATCAGCGTGTCCTGCATCACGCCTGCGTCGCGCATCTGGTGCCATAGCTCATGGCCTTCGCGGATGCGCTCGCCCACCCCGCCGAATACGGAAACACCGCTGTGCAGGGCGACGATCGCATGCATGAACTCCATGATAAGCACCGTCTTGCCTACGCCCGCACCGCCGAACAGGCCGGTCTTGCCCCCGCGCACGAATGGGCAGAGCAGATCAATCACCTTAATACCCGTTTGCAGAATGTCTCCACCCGCCACCGTCTCGTGCAACGGTGGCGGCGCTGCGAGGATGTTGCGGTACGTTTCGGTGGCGAGTGGTGCACCCCCGTCGAGCGGCGCGCCGAACACGTTCAGCAGGCGCCCGAGGCAATCGGGCCCGACCGGTACATGCAGCGGCGCGCCGGTGTCGAACACTGGCATGCCGCGCCGCAGACCGGAGGTGCGGTGCAGGGTGATGGCGCGCACGTGGTGCTCGTCCAGGTGACGATGCACTTCGAACAGGCATTTCTCGCCATCCAATGCGCTGCTGAGCGCCTGATGCAGGGGCGGGAGCGGCGAGCAGCGAATGTCCACCACCGGACCGTGGACTTGCGCGATGGTTCCGATCGGTTGCTCCGCTGATGCGGGCTCGGCCGCTGCGGTTTCCGTAGGCGTCATGATCATCGAGCGCTGATCAGAGCGTGCCGGCCACTATACGGTTTCGCCTCGGTTGACCCGGGCATCGAATGGTCTCGGACATGATTTGGGCAATGATAGGGGAGCCGGCAGCGGGCAGGGTTGACCTGTGTCAAGCAGCGCGGCAATGATCCCGCGCCGGCAGGCAAGCCGCCCTGACTCATTTCAACGGTCCTTGATCTTCATCAATTGTCGCTGTAAGGGTTCGCAGTACCGTACGCGTGAACATCCAGGTCCCGGACCTGCGTACCCATGAAGCCAGAAATCATCGAAAAAACCACCGTAGCGGGAGCGCCGAAGCCGAATCTCGCGGATTACGAGGCCGGGCGTGCGAGATTTTCGTGGGAGAGTGCGCGCGCAGAGCTTGCCGGGTTGCCAGGCGGCGGATTGAACATCGCGTACGAGACCGTGGATCGCCACGCTGCGGGCGCCCGCGCGCAGCAAATTGCCTTGCGATGGCTTGGCCGAGACGATCGACGCCGCGATTTCACCTACGCCGACCTGCGTGCAATGACCTGTCGCTTCGCCAACGTGCTCACCGAGCTCCGCGTGAGCCCAGGCGAGCGCGTCTTCTTTCTGTCCAGCCGCATGCCTGAGCTCTACATCGGCGTGCTGGGCGCGCTCAAATGCGGCTGCGTGGTGTCTCCGCTGTTCTCGGCCTTCGGCCCCGAGCCGATCCAGACGCGGCTCACCATTGGGCAGGGTGCAGCGCTGGTCACCACTTCGTCCCTGTACCGCAAGAAGATCGCGCCGATTCGCTCGCAGTTGCCTTTCCTGCGCCACATCCTGGTGGTTGCGGACGAGTCCGATGCCGAGCTGCCATCCGACGTGCTCGATCTGCCCGCACGGCTTGCGGCAGCGAGCGATGACTTCACCATTGTCCGAACGCAACCGCAGGATCCGGCGCTACTGCACTTCACCAGCGGCACCACCGGCCGACCGAAGGGTGCGATCCACGTCCACGAAGCGGTGGTCGCACATCGCATCACCGGCAAGCTGGCGCTCGATTTCCACGATGACGACGTCTTCTGGTGCACGGCCGATCCGGGCTGGGTCACCGGCACCTCTTACGGCATCATCTCGCCGCTTGCCAACGGCGTCACCATGTTCGTCGATGAAGCCGATTTCGATGCGCAACGCTGGTATCGCAATCTAGAGCAGGAAAAAATCGCCGTCTGGTACACCGCGCCCACTGCCGTGCGCATGATGATGAAGGGCGGCGCAGCCGCCGCCCGCGATCGCCAGTATCCGCGCCTTCGCTTCATCGCCAGTGTCGGTGAGCCGCTCAATCCGCAGGCAGTGTTCTGGAGCGAAGAGGCATTCGGACTGCCGATCCACGATAACTGGTGGCAAACGGAGACCGGCGGCATCATGATCGCCAACTACGCCGCCATGCCGATCAAGCCGGGCTCGATGGGCAAGCCACTCCCCGGCATCGACGCCGCTATCGTTGCGCGGCAGGCTGACGGGTCGATCGGTGTGCTGGAGCAGCCTGGCGTACAAGGCGAGCTCGCGCTCAGACGCGGCTGGCCGTCGATGTTCCGCGGCTATCTCAACGAAGACGAGCGCTATCGCAAGTGCTTCGCCGGCGACTGGTATCTGACCGGCGATCTCGCCAAGTGCGACGCGGACGGTTATTTCTGGTTCGTGGGCCGCGCCGACGATGTCATCAAGTCTTCCGGGCATCTGATCGGACCTTTCGAGGTCGAAAGCGCGTTCCTGGAGCACCCCGCCTGCGCGGAGGCCGGCGTGATTGGCAAGCCAGACGCTGTGGCGGGGGAAATCGTGAAGGTGTTCGTCGCGCTCAAGCCCGGGTTCGAAGCCAGTTCTCAGCTCGAGCGCGAGCTGATGGCGTTCGTGCGCCGCAAGCTTGGCACTGCTGTCGCACCGAAGGAGCTCGCGTTTGTGGCAGCGCTGCCGAAGACGCGCAGCGGCAAGATCATGCGGCGCCTGCTGAAGGCACGCGAGCTGGGGCTGCCAGAAGGCGACACCTCCACTCTGGAGGCAAACGCATGAGCCTGCCGCAGGACATCAGCATCGCGCTGCTGCATCAGATGCTGCGCATCCGCGCCTTCGAGGAGAAGTGTGCGGAGTTGTACAGCGCCGGCAAGATCCGCGGCTTTCTGCATCTCTATATCGGCGAGGAAGCCGTCGCTGCCGGCATCATGCCGGCGCTCACTCTGGAGGATGCCGTGGTCGCCACTTATCGCGAGCACGGGCATGCCCTCGCGCGCGGTTTGAGTGCGCAAAGCGTGATGGCCGAGATGTTCGGCAAGCAGGAGGGCTGCAGTAGCGGCCGTGGCGGCTCGATGCATCTATTCGATGTGACGCAGCGTTTCTATGGCGGCAACGCAATCGTCGGCGGCGGGCTGCCGATCGCAGTCGGACTCGCGCTCGCGGACAAGATGCAGAAGCGCAACCGCGTGACGGTCTGTTTCTTCGGCGAAGGCGCCGTGGCCGAAGGCGAGTTCCACGAATGTATGAACCTCGCACAGCTTTGGAAGCTGCCGGTGCTGTTCCTGTGCGAGAACAACCTGTACGCAATGGGCACCGCGCTGTCGCGCTCGGAATCGGACACCGATCTGGTGACCAAGGCCGCAAGCTACAACATGGCCGCCGCCACCGTTGACGGCATGGACGTGGAAGCGGTCTATCGCGCCGCGCAGGAGGCGGTAGGAGCGATAAAACACCTGGGCATCCCGTATTTTCTCGAGCTGCGCACCTATCGGTTCCGCGCGCACTCCATGTTCGATCCCGAGCTATATCGCCCCAAAGCGGAAGTGGAGCAATGGAAGCGGCATTGCCCGATTACAACGTTCGAGCAGCGCATGAGAGATGCCGGGCTGCTCGACGATGCTCAGCTCGTTGCACTGAAGGCCGATGTCGCGCACGAAATTGCGCATGCAGTAGCCTTCGCCGACGCTGGCACCTGGGAACCGGCAGAGCAACTGGAACGCGACGTGTACACGCGCCAAGTTTCGGGAGCATGACCGTCATGAACCTGAACGAGCCCGCAGCGAAGATTCGCACGACCTATCGCGAGGCGTTGCGCATGGCGCTGCGTGAAGCGCTGCAGCGCGATGACCGCGTCTTCCTGATGGGCGAGGATGTAGGCCGCTATGGCGGCAGCTACGCGGTGTCCAAAGGCTTGCTCGAAGAATTCGGGGAAGAGCGCATCCGCGACACGCCGCTGTCGGAGTCGGCATTCGTCGGTGCCGGCATCGGCGCGGCGCTCGGTGGCATGCGGCCGATCGTGGAGATCATGACGGTCAACTTCAGCCTGCTGGCGCTGGACCAGATCGTCAACAACGCGGCGACTTTGCGCCACATGTCAGGCGGGCAACTGTCCGTTCCGCTGGTGATCCGCATGGCGACCGGCGGGGGACGCCAGCTCGCCGCGCAGCATTCGCACAGCCTCGAGGGCTGGTACGCGCACATCCCAGGGCTGCGTGTTCTCGCACCCGCGACGCTGGAGGATGCACGCGGCATGCTGTGGACCGCGCTGCAGGATCCCGACCCGGTCATCATCTTCGAGCACGCGATGCTGTACAACCTGGAAGGGAATCTGGCCGCCGATGCCGGCGCCGTAGAAATCGACCACGCCGCGGTGCGCCGAGCGGGAGACGACGTCACGCTGATCACCTATGGCGGCAGCCTGGGCAAGGCGCTGCAGGCCGCCGAGCAGCTGGCAGACGCCGGTATCGGCGCAGAAGTAATCGATCTTCGCACGCTGCGTCCGCTCGACAGCAACGCGATCCTCGCTTCGGTGAAGAAGACACATCGCGCTGTGGTAATCGATGAGGGCTGGAAGAGCGTCGGGCTGTCCGCAGAGGTGAGCGCACGCATCATGGAAGGCGCGTTCTACGACCTCGATGCACCGGTGCTGCGTGTGTGCTCGCGCGAGGTGCCGATTCCCTACGCCAAACACATGGAAGAGGCGGCGCTGCCGCAAGTCCCCGCCATCGTGCAGGCTGCGCGTGAGGTGCTGCACCGTGCCTGAGTTTTGCATGCCCTCGCTCGGTGCCGACATGGAAGCCGGGACGCTGGTGGAATGGCTGGTGAAGCCCGGCCAAAAGGTCAAACGCGGCGACGTCGTCGCGGTCGTCGAAACCCAGAAGGGCGCGGTCGAAGTCGAGATCTGGGAAGATGGGGTCGTCGATGCGCTGGTGATCGAACCCGGTACGCTGGTGCCGGTTGGCGAAGTGCTTGCGACGCTGCACTCCGAAGGTATGGCCGCAGCAAGCCCGGCCACGCAACCGACGTCCGCACCGCGCACGCCCGCCGCCAGCGCGCCGCCGACGGCAGCCGCTGCGTCTGCGGAGCGAGGCAGGATTTCGCCCGCGGCTCGCCGCCGTGCGCAAGAATTAGGTGTCGACATCTCGAAACTCGCCCCGAGCTCTGCGGACGGCATCATCTCTATCGCCGATGTGGAGCAGGCGGCACACCAGATCGCGCCAGCCGTGAATAAACAGGCTGCGATGCGCCAGGCGATCGGCGCAGCGATGGCCAAGTCGAAGCGCGAGATCCCGCACTACTACCTCGGCAACAGCATCGATGTCACGCACGCTCTCGGCTGGCTCGCGCAGGAGAACACGAAGCGCAGCGTGAAGGAGCGCATCTTGTTCGCGGCGGTTTTGCTGCGTGCGGTCGCGGTCGCGTTGAAAGAAACGCCCGAGCTGAACGGATTGTGGATCGATCAGCAGTTTCGGCCCTCCACAGCGGTCCATCTCGGCGTCGGGATCGCCCTGCGCGGCGGCGGTCTGGTGGCGCCTGCGATTCATGATGCACAGGACAAAGGCGTGCCCGAGATCATGTCGACGCTCGCCGATCTGGTGCAAAGATCGAGGAGCGGCGGCCTGCGCAGCTCTGAGCTCACTGACGCCACGATCACCGTCACCAATCTCGGCGAGCAAGGCGTGGAGACCGTGTACGGCGTGATCTACCCGCCGCAGGTCGCGCTGGTCGGCTTCGGCCGGATGGTCGAGCGGCCCTGGGTGAGAGACGACGCGGTGCAGATTCGCAGCATCGTGCAGGCGACACTGTGCGCCGATCATCGTGCAAGCGTAGGCCATCGCGGTGCGCTGTTTCTGACGGCGCTCGAGCGATTGCTGCAGCAACCGGAGAGGTTGTGATGAACCGAGACGAACTGCGACGTGCCTTGCTCGAAACTTTGAGCGATGTCGCGCCCGAAGGTGATTTCGATCGCCTCGCCCCCGAGCGTCCGCTGCGCGATCAGCTGGACATCGATTCCTACGATTTCCTGCAGTGGATGGTGGCGCTGCACGAGCGCCTGGGGATCGACATCCCCGAAACCGACTACCCGCGGCTTGCGACCTTGAACAGCGCAATCGAGTATCTCGCTGTGCACGTCGCAGCGTCCCAACCTTAGGACATCCCATGACCGCCAAGACCCTTCTCTTCCATGATTCGGCGCGCGACAAGATTCTCGCGGGCGTCAACATTCTCGCCGATGCGGTGAAGATTACGCTCGGGCCCAAAGGACGCAACGTCATTCTGCAGCGCTCGTACGGAGCGCCGCTCGTAGCGAGCTCCGGTGTGGTGGTCGCCAAGGCGATCGAGCTTGCCGACCCCTGCGAGAACATGGGCGCGCAGCTCGTGCGCGAGGTCGCAGCGAAGACTTCCGAGGTCGCCGGTGATGGCACCACGACCGCCACGGTCCTGGCACAGTCCATCGTGCGCGAAGGCATGAAGTACGTCGCCGCCGGGATGGGCCCGATGGATCTGAAACGCGGCATCGACCGGGCGGTGAGTGCGGTGGTGGCCGAGCTCAAACGTTTGTCCAAACCCTGCTCGACCGGTGAGGAAATCGCCCATGTGGGATCGATTTCGGCCAACAACGACAAAGCGGTGGGCAGCATCATCGCGCAGGCAATGGAGAAAGTCGGCCGCGACGGCGTGATCACAGTGGAGGACGGCTCCGGTCTGGAAAACGAGCTGGAGATCGTCGAAGGCATGCAGTTCGATCGCGGTTATCTCTCGCCGTACTTCATCAACAACGCCGAGAAGCGCATCTGCGTGCTGGAAGATCCCTATATCCTGGTGCACGACAAGAAGATCGCGTCGGTGCAGGACCTGCTGCCGATCCTGGAAGAGATCACGCGCGAGAGCCGCCCGCTGCTGGTCATCGCCGAGGAAGTCGAGGGCGAGGCACTCGCCACCCTGGTGGTAAACTCCATTCGCGGCGTGCTCAAGACCTGTGCGGTGAAGGCGCCGGGTTTCGGCGAGCGCCGCAAGGCGATGCTCGAGGACGTCGCGGTGCTGACCGGTGGCAAGGTGATAGCCGAGGAGCTGGGTCTCAAGCTGGACAAGATCACGCTCACCGATCTGGGACGCGCCAAACGGGTCGAGATCGACAAGGATAACTGCACCATCATCAACGGCGCCGGCGCGCCGAGCGCAATTCAGGAGCGCATCCGGCAGATCAAAGCCGAGGCCGCCGATTCCAAGAGCGATTACGACAAGGAGAAGCTCAACGAGCGGGCCGCGAAGCTTTCCGGCGGCGTGGCATTGATCAAAGTCGGCGGCGCCACCGAAACCGAGATGAAAGAGCGCAAGGTGCGGGTCGAAGATGCGCTGCACGCGACGCGAGCCGCGGTCGAGGAAGGCATCGTGCCCGGCGGCGGCGTGGCGCTGGTCCGCGCCCGGAGCGCGCTGCTCGGACTGCACGGCGAGAATCCGGAGCAGGATGCGGGCATGCGCATCGTACTGCGTGCGCTCGAAGAGCCGTTACGCCAGATTGTCGCCAACGCCGGACTGGAAGCTTCCGTGGTGCTGAGCCGGGTGTCCGAAGGCGAAGGCGGCTTCGGCTGCAACGCCGCAACGGGCGAATACGGCGACATGATGCAAATGGGCGTGATCGATCCAACCAAGGTTACTCGCCACGCGTTACAGAACGCGGCGTCGGTGGCGGCGCTGATTCTGACCACCGACTGCCTGATCGCGGAGATTGCCCAACCCAAGTCCGGCCGGGGTGAGCCCGCGGACATGGAGATGTAGGAAAATTTGATCCGCGTCAAAGCAGTGCACCCCAGGGGGCATAGACTTGCAGCGTGCGCGGGGTTGTTGCCCGCGTTTGCTGTCCACGCAAGGAGAAACCATCATGGCCAACATTGCACGTTTCGACCCGTTCGGCGATTCCATCGACGATATGTTCCGCCGCGTCCTGCGCCCAATGCGCTGGGAAGTGGAAGAGCAGCCGCTGCAGATCAAGCTGGATGTCACCGAGAACGACAAGTCCTACACCGTCAAAGCCGAAGTGCCGGGCGTCAAGAAAGAAGACATCAACGTCCAGATCGACGGTAACCTGGTGTCCATCAGCGCCGAAGCCAAGCGCGAGAAGGACGTCAAAGACAATGGCAAGGTGATCCGCAGCGAGCGCTACTATGGCTCGCTCTCGCGCAGCTTCACCCTGGCCTCCGAGGTCGATCAGGCCGGCGCGAGCGCTAAGTACACCGACGGCGTCCTGGAGCTCACGCTGCCGAAGAAAACCACGGCGGCGGCGAAGAAGCTGACGGTTCAATAGCTTTAACCGCCTGCTCCCCGCCCTCGCGAGGAGCAGGCCCTACCACAAGGCGCTGTCATGCCGATCGGAACCATACGCAACCGCGAAGTTGTGACCGCCCATCGCGGCACCAAGGTCAGCGAAGCGGCGCAGCTCATGCGCAAACATCACGTCGGCGATGTCGTGGTCGTGGACCAGGTCAACGGGCGGGAGGTGCCCTGCGGCATGGTGACCGATCGCGACATCGTGATCACGGTCATTGCGCAGGGTGTTGATCCCGAAGGCGTTATGTTGGGCGACATGATGTCGTCCGACATCGTGGTCGGCCGCGAGACCGATGGCGTGGCCGATACGATCCAGGTGATGCGGACCAAAGGCGTGCGCCGCCTGCCGATCGTCGATGCGCTTGGTGCGCTGGTCGGCATCGTCACCGCGGACGATCTGCTGGCGCTGCTCAGCGAGGAGATGAATTCGCTGACCACGCTGGTCGCACGCGAGCAGCGTCGCGAGCTGGTACTCCGCAGGTAAACCGTCAGTTCGCGAGCGGCGGATCGGCAATTGCCCGCTGAGCAGCGCTTTCGGCTGCAATTCCTCGGAGCAACCGGCACCGTCACCGGCTCCAAGTATCTGGTATCGACCGCCAACCAGCAGCTTCTGGTCGACTGCGGCCTGTTCCAGGGTTTGAAGCAGCTGCGGCTGCGCAACTGGGACCCGTTGCCGATCGATCCGAGAACGATCGACGCGGTCATTCTCACCCACGCCCACATCGATCACAGCGGCTATCTGCCCCTGCTGGTACGGCAGGGATTCAGAGGGCGCGTTTACTGCACCCAGGCCACTCGTGACTTCTGCGAGATCCTGCTGCCCGACAGCGGTTATCTGCAGGAAGAAGAAGCCGACTACGCCAACCGCCACGACTATTCCAAGCATAAGCCGGCGCTGCCGCTTTACACGCGCGCCGACGCCGAGCGCAGCCTGTCATCGCTGTTCGCGCTCGATTACGGACATGAGGTGCAGTTGCGCGATGGTCTCAAATTCCGCTTGATCCCCGCCGGACACATCCTCGGTGCGTCCCAGGTGATGATGGAGCACGCCGGAACCCGGCTGCTGTTCTCGGGCGACCTCGGGCGTCTCAACGATCCCATCATGGTGGCGCCTGCCCCCGCGGCAGAGGCCGACTATCTGGTGGTGGAATCGACCTACGGCGACCGGCTGCACGATACCGTCGACCCGAAGATCAGGCTCGGCGAGATCATCAATCGAACGTGCGCGCGCGGCGGCACCCTGGTGATCCCTGCGTTCGCGGTCGGTCGCGCGCAACAGCTCATGTACTACATTGCTCAGTTGAAACAGGAGCACGCCATCCCCGACCTGCCGGTGTTCTTGAACAGTCCCATGGCGGCGGACGTGACGGTGCTGTACCGCAAGTACCACGGTGAGCATCGCCTCGAGGGACATGCCTGTGACGCAATGTGCCGGGCCGCGAAAATCATCAATACGGTCGCAGAGTCGAAGTGGCTCAACACACGCACTTTTCCCATGGTGATCATCTCGGCGAGCGGCATGGCGACAGGCGGGCGGGTGCTGCATCACCTGCGCGCGTTTGCGCCCGATCCGAAGAACACGGTCCTGTTCGCAGGATTCCAGGCGGTGGGAACGCGCGGGGCCGCGATGCTGGCCGGGGCGAAGGAGATCAAGATCCACGGCCAGTATGTTCCGGTCCGCGCCGAGATCGCCTCGATCGAGAATCTGTCCGCGCACGCGGACTACGCTGAGATCCTTACCTGGCTGAAAGGCTTTTCCACCCCGCCACGGGAGACCTTCGTGACACATGGTGAGCCGGTAGCGGCGGACGCGCTCCGGCATCGGATCGAAGAAGAGCTTCGCTGGAGCTGCCGAGTGCCCGAGTACCTCGAGACGCAGGTTCTGGGGTGACTTGCGCAAAAGGCCGCGAGCGTATCTAATCGCTGTAAGTTTGATCCTGCGCAAATGTCCCTTCCGCGGGCCGGTGCAGCATAGCAACTGCGACCAATATTTCGGGCGGACACCCACTATGTTCAATTCGCCGCTGCAGTACTGTCCCATATGCAAGCAATACGTCGAGCTCGATCAGACGAGGGAAGAGTGCGCGGCCAAGCATGGCTGCGAAGCCGAGAAGTGTCCGCTCGCACAGCAGTTCGCTCCGCCACCGCCGTCTCAGGAACCGCCGCCCGCTCCGCGCAAACCATAGCCCGGCGGGAGGTACCCGCTGGGGTAGCGGCGAACGATGCACCAGGAATTCCTGCACGAGCCGCGCATCGCCTATTTCTCCATGGAGATCGCGCTGCGCGACGACGTTCCAACCTATGCCGGCGGTTTAGGCATACTCGCCGGCGACACACTGCGCTCCGCCGCCGACCTCGATGTGCCGATGGTCGCGGTCAGCTTGATCAGCCGCGCGGGTTATTTCCGCCAGGAGATCGATGCGCAGGGGCGACAGATCGAGCACGAAGACCCGTGGGATCCGCGTGAGCACGCCCAGGCGCTCAACGCCAAGATCGCACTGGACATCGAGAACCGCGAGGTGTGGGTGCGCAGCTGGCTTTATGTGGTCGAGGGCCTGCGCGGGCATCTCGAGCCGGTCATCCTGCTCGACACCGACCTGGATGAAAATCACGCGGAAGACCGGCGCATCACCCATTACCTCTACGGCGGCGATCAGACTGATCGCCTCAAGCAGGAGATGGTGCTGGGTATCGGCGGCGTGCGCATGCTGCATGCGCTCGGTTTCGAGGTGCGTCAGTATCATCTGAACGAAGGACACTCGGCGTTTCTGGCGGTCGAGCTCCTCCGGCGATTTTCGCGCTCGACGCAGGAGGCCGGCGTCGGCTCGATTTACGACGTGCCGCGCGTGCGCGAGTTGTGCAACTTCACCACCCACACACCGGTCGAGGCGGGCCAGGATCAATTTCCCTACGATCTGGTCGAGCGCATCATGGGCAGCGTGATCGATGCGCACCAACTGGAGGCTCTGGGCGGTGAGCGGCGGCTCAACATGACACGCCTGGCACTCAACTTGAGTGAATACGTGAACGGCGTGGGCACGCGCCACGCGGAGGTGTCGCGGCGCTCGTTCCCGGGTTATCGTATCCATGCGGTGGCCAATGGCGTGCATCCTGGCACCTGGGCTTGCGCGAGCTTCGCCCAGCTTTATGACGAGCGGCTGCGCGGATGGCGTCACGAGCCCGAGCTTCTGAATCGCATCGATCAGGTCGGCGACGAGCTGTTGTGGCAGGCGCATCGAGCGGCCAAGCAGATCCTCATCGAGCGCGTGCGACGGTCGACTGGCGCAGCGTTAGATCCCGAGCTGCCGATTCTCGCGTTCGCGCGGCGCATGACCGCGTACAAACGGCCGGACCTGCTGTTCTTCGACGTCGAGCGGCTGCAGCGCCTCGCACGTGCGTTTCCGTTCCAGCTCGTGATCGCGGGCAAGGCGCATCCGCAGGATCAGGCCGGCAAGCAGCTGATCGAGCTGCTCCACCGGCATCGCACGCAGTTGTCTTCGTCGATTCCGATAGCGTACCTCCCCAACTATGGCATGCAGGTCGCGCTCGAGATGGTGTCCGGCGCGGACGTCTGGATCAACACGCCGTTGCCGCCGCTCGAGGCCTCCGGCACCAGTGGGATGAAGGCCGCGTTCAACGGTGTGCCGAGCCTGTCGGTTCTCGATGGCTGGTGGATCGACGGGTGCATCGAGGGCGTCACCGGATGGTCGATCGGCAACTCGATGCCCTCCTCGCCGGCGGACGATGCGAAATCGCTCTACGAGAAGCTGGAATCGCGCGTGCTGCCGCTCTATCGGTCCGGCATCCCGGGCTGGATGACGGTCATGAAGGGTGCCATCGGCAAGAATGCGGCGTACTTCAACAGCCACCGCATGATGCGTCGTTACGCGACCGAGGCGTATATCCGTTAGCGCGCTTCGCGATCGACGCGCTGTGCATCGAAGACTCAGTGAGCCGGTTTGTCTCGCGATACGCGCGGCGGTGGGCCGTGATGTATCAGCTGAGGCGCATCGGTCATCGCCACGACTCGTCTGAGCTTGCCGCTCACCGGATGACGTTGCAGGGCGCATCGCTCGATGTCGAGCTCGACGTCCGGCAGACCTTGGGTACGCAGAAATCGCCTCAGCGTCCGCCGGCACCGCTGCACGGTATGGGCATCCGCCGCTGGTGGGTCCAGGTTCAGAGCCAAACTCCTGGCGCCGGTCTGACGCAGCTGAAACCGGAACACGCCGGCTTCATCTTCCAGCACGGTCGCGATGGCAAGTGGCAGCAGCGTTACGCCTCGGCCGGACGTATCTTGCAGCACGATGGCGTCGTCGCAGCGGCCTTCGACGCGGATTGCCGGCAACGCACTGCCGCACTCGCAAGAGCCTTCGAGCAGCGTCACGCTGTCTCCAAGGTCGTAGCGAATCAGCGGCTGCACGAGATTGGCGAGGTTGGTCAGCAACACGGTATGCGAGCGCACCCCGGCCGGCACGGGTCGATGGCGCTCGTCGACCGGCTCGAGAATGACCCAGTCGGCATTGCAGTGCATCGCACCGCGGGCGCATTCCCAGGCGATGGCGAGAAACTCCGATGCGCCGTAATCGTCATGCACCGCGCAGTCAAACGCTGTGGTGATGTAGGCGCGCTGTGCCGGCGACAACTGCTCGCCGCCGGTCCAGATTTCACGGGGCTGGATCGCCAGCCGGCCAGCGCGCTGCTCATTCGCGAGCAGGCTCGCGGCCGTTGGATAGGTCGCCAGCAGCATCGGTTGATATTGGTTCAGCTGCTCCACAAGGAGCGGAGTCGAATCCAGAACCGAGAACGCACGCACGCTTTGCGCAAGCCAGGGGTGCAGGCGGCGAATGCGCTCGACTGTGGCATTGCCGGCGAAGTGACCGCCCGTCGCCCCGACCAAAGCATAGCGATCGCGCCCCATCATCGTCGCAGCGAGAGCCAGCGGGGACTGCAGCCGCCGGAAGCGCACCACTTCGAGCGCCTCATACACGGCAAGCGCGCGGCCGTCGTGCAGGAAGATGCCCGGTTCGCCCGTCGTCCCGGAGCTCGACCACACCGCGTAGCGGTCGAGCAGCGGCCTACCGGCGCGGCGTTCGTCCGCAAGAAATTGATGCACCATCTCACCGCTCAGTTCGGGATCGGTCAGCACGCGATCGAAGTTCGCCATCAGCTCACGCTTGGTGACGACCGGCAATTGCACGATTCGGCACGCGTCCGCGGGCATGTCACGATACAGGTCCTGGTAGAACGGTGAACGGTCGCGAGCAATTGCAACCAGGCGTTCGAGCCGATGCTGCGCCAGCCGCTCGATGTGCTGCGCGCCAGCCTGCATGGAAAACCAGACGTCCCACGCGGCAGCGGCCGATTGGCTCGCGTCATAGAAGGCGGGCGGCTCGGGGTCGCTTGCGCCAGAAGCAGGGGGTGCCACGATCAACTCGAGTCATGCACGCCGGGAATAGACGACCGACCCAGCCGCACGCTCACAGGTCTTCCACCGTATGGTCCGCCACGTCCCCGTCGATGATGGTGCGCGCGAAAGCCAGAGCGGATTCGAGCGCCTCTTCGGAATCGCTAAAAAATCCATCTGGCGAAGGCGGCTCGAAGAGCTTGGTGTTTCCCGATCGTGAGCCACCTATTCTGGCGATGAGCAACGACGTGACGAAACGGCCGGTTCCCGCCACTTCGAAAGCTGCCACTCTGATGGTCATCCCGTTGTATTCCACTTCCCGCACAGACATGGTGTCGTACCTCAGTGGGCGAGCGTCGAAAGGAGGCTTCGCCACCACCCCTTGCGTCCCCATTCTGTTGCAAGCGGTGCTCATCATCACGCGTCCCCCCGCGCGACCCATTGATCTCGATCAAATGGGATTCTCAATGGGTGATCAGGCTGCGCAGGCCAGAGATACTCACGATGCGCACATGCTTACCCTCGATTTCCATCAGTCCATCGCATTGCAGCTTGGAAAACACGCGGCTTACGGTCTCCAGCTTGAGGCCCAGCAAACTCCCGATCTCGTCGCGGGTCATGCGCAGCAGAAACTCGGAAGCAGACAGCCCGCGCGCGGAGAAGCGCCTTGACAGATCCAGTAGAAACGTCGCGATACGTTGCGCAGCGTTCATTGTGCCCATCACAACCATCGCGTCCTGCCTGCGTACGATCTCCTGCGAGAACATACGGTACAGGCTGCGCTGCGCAGCGGGCGCCGCGAGGCTGAGCTGCTCCAGATTGTCGTAGGGGATGGCACAGACGTCGGCATCATCGAGGGCGATCGCGTCGTTCGCATGCTGGCCGAAAGCCATGCCGTCGACGCCGAACGTATCGCCGGGCATGTAGAAGCCGGAGACCTGCTCGCGGCCATCTTCGAACCGTGCCAGGGTCTTGACGAAGCCGGCTTTCAACACATAGACCGACGAAAACGAATCGCCGGTCCGGTACACGGCCTGGCCGGCCCTGACGCGCCGATGTGCAAGCACCAGATCGCCAAATTCTGCATGACTCGGGGCTAGGAAGCCGCTGGTGAGGCAGTGGCTCCGCAGATTGCAGTTTGCGCATCCTTGAGGCCTCGGTAGCGACGTGCTCATACCGATGGGCTGAAGTCTTTGCGCTGAGCGGCTGCCGGCGGCGGGATTCGAGGTCACGACTGTGGATGTGAGCATTTGCGTCCCCTTGTTGTATCTGTTCAGTGTAATTGAGCCACGATGCCCGCGAGTTGATCGAACTCGTAGGTCTTATCCAGGAAATGCTCGGCGCCCGCGGCAAGGTATTTAGCGCGATATTGAGGCGCGGAAGAGTTGCTCAGAATGATGAACTTGATGCCCGGCGCACTGCGTTTGACCGCCATGAGCACTTCCATCCCGGTCCCCGATTTGAGCGAGATGTCGAGCAAAACGACGTGCGGATTGGCTAGTGCGATCTCTCGAATTGCATCCGCGGCGCCGTCAGCGTGACCGACGACACGAACACCCGGGATCGTGCAGAGCATCAAAGAGATCCGCTCGCGAACCTCCGCGGAATCTTCCACCAGGAACAGTTCCAAAGTGCGATCCGGCTCCCCCGGCAGATTTCGTGCCCCGTTCATGGAGCCACTATAGGGCGCGCGGTTTGATTAAGAAATTGGCGGAACTCTGAATCGAGCTATGGGCGAAAGATGAGCGAGCGTAGGAATATTCCTATTCCTGCCCGAGCCCCGGCCGTCGTTTCTCTTTGGCAGCAGCGCTCAAGGCTGCAATGGAACGAGCATTTCGATCGAAGTGCCGGCGCCAGGTTCGCTCTCGATCGTCAAGCTGCCTCCGGTCATGCCGGCCCGCTCGCGCATGCCGAGCAACCCGAACGTTTTCGTGGCCTGCGTCGCAGAAGCATGGAAGCCACGGCCGTTGTCGCAAACCCGGAGCCGCATGTGTGTATCGGAGCACTCCACCAGTATCTGCACGCGATTGGCACCCGAGTGCCTGGCCACATTGGTGAGTGACTCCTGCAGGACTCTGAAGAACACCGTCGCCAGCTTCGCGTCGACAACGGTGTCGGGATCGGGGAGGGTGACATCTACGGCGATGCCAGTACGCTTGGAAAAATCATTTGCGAGCCAGCCGATCGTAGGAATCAACCCCAGGTCGTCCAGCATCAGCGGGCGCAGCTGAGTAGCGATTCTGCGTACCGCAGCCACCGTGTTCTCCAGCAACCGCGCCATGTCGCTCGTCCGATTGATCGCCCCCACCTGCTCCGGCGACAACTCGCCCGCAATAGCGGCGACATCCATCTTCAGCGCGGTCAGCGCCTGCCCCAGTTCGTCGTGCAACTCGCGCGCGATGCGCTTCTGCTCCTCTTCGCGAGCGGCCTGCAACGCCGCCGAAAGCTGGCGCAACTGCTCCCGCGATTCGCGCAGCTCCTGCTCGGCAACCTTGCGCGCGGTGATTTCGTGCACAACCGCCAGGAACGCGACCGCGCCTTCGTCGTGAAACGAGGTCTCCGCGATTTCCACGTCCTTGTGCTCGCCCGCCAAAGTGACGATCCGCTTCTCGACGTACGCATTGCGCTGCGGATCGACCAGCAAACGCTGCCGTCGTGCGATCGCAAGGGAGCGAAAGTCGGGATGGATGAACTCCAGCGGCGAGCGGCCGAGCAGTTGCGCAACGGAGTCGGCCCCGAGCAGCTGCAGGCAGGCGCGATTGACGAACGCAATGTGGCCCTCGCGCTCGATCCAGATCGCGTCGGGGACGAGCTCCACCAGGCGCTGATAGCGCTCGGCACTGTCCCGGAGCGCTTCGTCGGCCTGCTTGCGATGCATGACATCGCGCAGGATCACGGAGAAAAGCTTCTTGCCGCCCACCACCACTTGGGAGATGGACGCTTCAACGGGAAACTCCTCGCCGTTCGCGCGCAAGCCGATGATCTCGGATTGTCCCCCCATGCGCCGCGTGGTCACGCCGGTCGCGCCGAATTGATGAATGTGAGCGCGATGCGTATCGCGAAATCGCGAAGGAATGAACTGATCGAGCGGCGTGCCCAGGACGTCGCCCGCGGCACAACCGAACATCTTCTCGGCCGCAGGATTGAAGATCACGATATCCTGATGCTCGTCGACCGTGATGATCGCGTCCATGGCCGACTGGATGATGCCGTTCAGGCGCGCCGCGGTTTCGCGCATCGCGACCACCATGCGATCGGCGCTCGTCTCGGCGCCGCGTTCGAGTTCTCTATCCATAGCGACGCTTCCCTGGCACACGACAGTCCGGGAGCTCGGTGGCAGCCCGCCTCATCCTTGAGCTATACGTATGCACAGCGCGGGTTCTGCTGCTCCTGGGCTTTGATGCTGGGGACGTAGCGGTGCAGCGTGCCGCAGCGGTCGGCCAGGCATCTTGTTGTCAGCCGTCAAAACTTTACATCAACGTCCCCGCGGATAATTCTACACAACGGGGCACGCGTTTGCGAATGATGAGGGGAGACCAATTCCCTTTCGTCGAAAATTGTCTTTCTTCAAACCGTCACGTTTCGCAGGGAACGCCGACGCAAGCATTTGGAAGCTCACCGATGTGAGGCGTTGCATGGGAGATCGGAGAGCGCGCATTGCATGAAGGCTGCGACGTCATCCTTCAGCTTGCGTGCCGACGCGGGATCGGTGTAGATCTGGTGACCCGTCGGATACGCTGCAAAAGTGATGTGGTCGCGCAACTGCGGCGCGAGCCCCATGTGAGCGAAGGTGTACTTCTGCGCGAGATAAGGCGTCGCGAGATCGAAGTAGCCGGCCCCGGCGAACACGCGCAAGCGGCTGTCGCGCGACATCGCTTCGGCGAGCTCGTCGGCCACATAAACGTAGCCCTGCCCACCGGAGAGCCATTTCCACGAATGGTTAGCTTCGCGCGACAGGAATTCATAACGCAGATCGCTGCGATACTGCAGGTCACGCTGCAGATAGTCGTTGATCGCCTCGACCAGCGGGCCGGTGACGAGGAAGAAAGCGGGGTCGGAGTCGGCTTGGTCCGACCCGGGGACTGCGGCGGTGGTAACCCGGCTGTCCAGCCGGCCGAGGATCAGCTCTTCGTCGCGCAGCAGTCGCCTGCCGAACCGCGCCGGCCCGATCCGCAAGCGATTGCGCTCGATCTCACCCTGGGGAAGACCGATGTACTGTGCGATCTGCAGTGCCACACGATTGCGCTCCGGCTGCGACAGCGTATCGCCCTTGGCCAGCGCAACCAGATAATCGCTGATGGCCCATTTCTCCGCGCGCTCGAGCGTATCGGAGAGCTCCGCCTGCGATTGCATCCCTTTGCGTTTCGTGTGATACCACGCAGTGGCCGCATACGAAGGCAACACCAGTGCGTACGCGAGATCGTTCGCGGGGTCGAACGAGAACGTCTGGAAGTCGAGCGCGCAAGACACCAGGATTACGCCATTTACGTTGATGCCCGCGACATCCTGCAGGCGATTGACGAGCCCTGCAGCGCGTGTGGTCCCGTAGCTCTCGCCGAGAATGAACTTCGGCGAGAGCCAGCGCTGGTAGCGTGTGATATAGCGCCGGATGAAACTGCCTGCGACCTGGATGTCGCTGCGCACCTCGTAGAACTGCTTGGGATCAACCCCGTCGGCAGCGCGGCTGAAACCGGCACCGACTGGATCGACGAATACCAGATCGGTGAAGTCGAGCCAGGTGCCTTCGTTGTCGGTCAGGACAGTGGAGTTGGGCAGCGCTGTGCCGTCCATCGCCAATATCACGCGCTTCGGCCCGACACCCAGATGCAGCCACATCGACGATGCACCGGGGCCGCCGTTGAAGGCGAAGGTGACCGGACGTGCAGCGCCGGCTTGTGCGCCGGGCCGCGTATAGGCGACATAGAAAATATTCGCCTGCAGCTTTCCGGTATCGTCGGTGATCGGGATGTAGCCCGCGGTAGCGGTATAGGCGAGCTGCTGTCCATTGAGAGCAATCGCGTGTTGCGTCACCACCGGGCTGTGCGGCTCTGCTTCGGTCCTGGAAGGACGGCCTGCTTGCTCCACCGGGCTGGACTTCTGCTCCCCACCGTCGTCCTTCGCGCCAAGTGCAGGCGGCAAGGAAAGCGTAATGGAAAACAGCAGCATCGCGAGGCAAGGCAGCAACTTCGTCATCAACGGGTCCGATCGCTATCGAATGAAAGGTTGCAGCAAAGAGCCTTGGCTAAAGTCTAAATAGCGCCGACGGAAACGAGTTAGAGCGCCGGCGCAAGCCGCAGCATTTTACTGTACAGCCTTGCGCGAGGCGGCGCCGCGATATGGATCTGTCAGATCGCATACCCCGGTTCATACATGAACGCAGCGACTTCGGCGTGCAGGTTCCCGACGCGCGGGCGGGTCGCGATGCTGTGCTCGTGAGCGATTGCAGCGACAGCGACGGCGATCGCTGCCGCGGCCTCGCGCATGCGTGTCGCCGGCGGAAAGATGCGTCCCGCTTGCAGGTCCGCCTCGCTCACCTCCGCGGAGAGCTGGCGTGCCGCAGCCAGGAACATCTCTTCGGTCGCCATGCTGGCGCCTGACACCAGCAAACCGAGACCGACGCCGGGAAAGATATACGAGTTGTTCGCTTGCGCGGGAGAATGCGTGCGTCCGGCGAGGGTCACCGGTTCGAACGGGCTGCCGCTCGCGAACACTGCACGACCCTGCGTCGAGGTGTAGGCTGCGAGCGCATTACATTCCGATTGCGAGGTCGGATTAGAAAGCGCGAACACCACGGGTCTTTGATTCACGCGCGCCATCGCTTCCAGGACGGCTTGCGTAAACACGCCCGGCTTGCCGCACGCGCCGATCAATGCCGTCGGCCGGAACGCCTCGATGGTCGACACCAGATCCGGCAGCGCCGCTATGGCTTGCGCAAATGCGCGCTTGTGCTCCGGCAGATTGCTGCGGCTCTCCACCACTGTACCTTTGGAATCGATGAACAGGCAACGTTGCCGGGCCTGCGTTGACGCCAGTCCTTCGTGCCGCATCGCGGCCACGATCATGGCGCCGATGCCCAGGCAAGCTTCGCCGGCACCGACGAACAGGATGCGCTCGTCGGTGAGCCGCCGTCCCGTGATGCGTCCGGATGAATACAACCCGGCCAGCGCCATCGCGCCTGTCCCCTGCACATCGTCATTGAAGCAGCACAACCGCGTTCGATAGCGCTCGAGCAAGGCAAATGCGCACTTGTTGTTGAAATCCTCGAACTGCAGGACGGCGCCCGGGAATACGCTCTGCGTGGCGGTGACGAACTCCTCGATGAATGCGTCATACGCTTCACCGTGCGCACGCGGATGCCGCTCACCGAGATAATACGGGTCGCCGCGCAGCGCATCATTGTCCGTGCCAACGTCCAGCAACACGGGCAAGCACACCTCAGGCGGAACCCCTCCACAGACGGTGTAGAGCGTGAGCTTACCGATGGGGATCCCCATGCCGTTGGCGCCGAGGTCGCCTAATCCGAGAATACGGCCACCATCTGTCGCTACGATGACACGGATATCTTGCCGCGGCCATTGCTTGAGAAGCTGCCCGATCCGACCGCGATGCTGCATCGAGATGTGCAGTCCGCGCGGCCGCTGCAAGTTACGGCCCCAGTCGAGGCATGCCTGACCCACCGTGGGCGTGTATATCACCGGCAGCAATTCCTGCATATGGTCGAGCACAACGCGGTAGAACAACGTTTCATTCTCGTCTTGCAGCGCGCGTAAGGCGAGATACTTCTCCATCGCCACGGTCTTCGAGCGGACGTAATCGATAGCGCGGGCGACCTGCTGAGCGAGCGTCTCGATGGCGGACGGCAGCATCGCTTCCAAGCCCAGGCGTGTGCGCTCTTCGGCGGTAAATGCGCTCCCTTTGTTCCCGAGCGGATCGCGCAGGCGCGCGATCCCGTCTCGATGATCGGGAGAGCTCTGGTCACCGTGTGGCATCAGGCCATGCTGTTGAAGTTAGGGTTGCATTCGTGTCCATGATCCCTCCGCTCACGCGTTCCCCGCTTGATGCGGATCAACTATTCGTGAGGTTATTTCATCGATAGCGCCCCTCGGCTATCAGGCCCCTGGCCGGGGCGCGACGGGGTCGTTGCTGCCGGGCCCCACACCCACGGCATACTGGGGTAGCATGGAACCGTTGCCGCGCTCGGTTGCGGGCGATTTAATGTCGCTGCAAACGACCGGTGTCGTCCTTCATCGAAGTTCATTCCGGTGGCTGAGGAAAGCGGACTCATCGTTCCGCTGGGCGAATGGGTCCTGTTGCAGGCTTGCCGCCAGGCCAAGGCATGGCAGCGAAGGGGATTGCGGCCCATTCCGGTTGCCGTCAACATCTCGGCGCTGCAGTTCCGTCAGCCCAAACTTGCGGAGACGATCGCGAGGATACTGGAAGAAAGCAACCTTTCCGCGCAGTACGTCGAATTGGACCTCACCGAGTCGATCGTGATGCGGAGACCGGCATGACCTCCATGCAAGATTGAGGCGTATCCGTTGCAGCAGCGACGAGCACACACTGGTGGCGTCACCTCGGTTAGAGTACGCAATCAGCGACCATTTCACAGCGATTCGATCTATGAGGAACCCGCCATGAACGACAACCAAGCCCGTCGTGTGCTCCTGCCCATCGATGGCTCCGCAACCGCAAAACGCGCCGCCGAGTACCTGGCCGGTTGCGGCGGTTCGCTCAATCTTGGTGCCATCTACGTCCTCAACGTCCAGTCGATCGAGGAGCAGGCCGCTCTCGCCGCAGCAGGCGACGGAAACGCTCCAGACTACGAGGAACGAGGGTTGAGCGCCACGGCAAGTGCACGTGCGGTGCTGGATGCCGCGCGACTTCCGAACAGCATGACCACTCGGTTAGGCGATCCGGCGGTCGTGATCGTGCGCACTGCCGAGGAGGAAGAGGTCGATGAGATCGTGATGGGCAGCCGCAGCAAGGAGCAAGTTGGCGACACCATCGGGTCGGTTGCCTACAATGTGATCCATCGCGCACACATGCCGGTCACGGTCGTACCGGCGCCGCGCTCGGATGCGCGGCGTGAGGCGCCTGCCGATACCATCCATCGCATTCTTCTTGCCGTGGATGGGTCCGAGCATGCGGGGCGAGCCGTGCGCTTCGTGTGTCGCCTGCAAGGCGTTTCGAGAGCTGCGGAAGTTCAATTGCTGAACGTGATGCCGTCCATCCCGCAAGGGTATGTGCGCGGCCTGCTGAGCGAAGAAATGCTGGACAACTTTCGCAGCGAGGCGCGCCAGCAAGCACTGGATGCGGCGAGCACGGCCCTGCAAGCGACCGGCCTGAAATTCACCGTGCACGTCGTATCCGGAGACGCGGCGGAAAAGATTGTCGAGACGGCGTCGGGGCTCCAGTGCGCACGCATCGTCATGGGCACACGCGGTCTGAGCTCCGTAGGCGGACTGATTCTCGGCTCGGTAGCGTACAAGGTGATTCATCTGGCGTCGATTCCGGTGACGCTAGTGAAGTAGCTATGAGGGACTCGTCTGGCGAGAGCTGAGGAACTGGTACGAACACATGACGTAAGGCCCTCAAGCCGCCCGCTTCTCCGTCTGCGGATCGAAAAACACCGCTTTCGACACATCGAACACGAAGTCCATCGTCGAGCCGGGCGACGGCGCCTGCTCGGGTCGAACGCGCGACACCACGCGCGTCCCGTTGAGCTGCATGATCACCAGCGTATCGGGGCCGGTCGGCTCCACCATGTCGATCGGCACCGAGCGCTGATGCGCGAATCCGTTCACATGCCGCGCGACCACCGTGTCGGTGATCTGCTCGGGCCGGATGCCGAAGATCAACTCCTTGCCCACCCAAGGCGCGAGCTGATCGGCCAGATGCACCATCGGCAGATGGAAGGTGCCAGCGGCACTGGTGAGTTGCACGCCGACGCTCGAAGCCTGCCGCACCACCGGCGCGCGAATGAAATTCATCGACGGCGAGCCGATGAAGCCGGCCACGAACAGATCGGCCGGGCTGTTGTAGATCTCCTGGGGACGGCCAAACTGTCGGATCTCGCCATCCTTCATCACTGCGATCAGGGTACCGAGCGTCATCGCTTCGATCTGATCGTGGGTGACATAGACGATGGTCGCCTTCAGCCGGTCGTGAAGCTGCTTGATCTCGTGACGCATCTCCACGCGCAGCTTGGCGTCGAGGTTGGAAAGGGGCTCATCGAATAGAAACAACGCCGGATCGCGAGCGATGGCGCGGCCCATTGCCACACGCTGGCGTTGTCCGCCCGAGAGCTGATTGGGCTTGCGATCCAGCAGATGATCCATCTGCAGGATCTTGGCCACGCGCGCCACGATCTCGTCCTGCTCGTGCTTCGGGACCTTGCGCATCTGCAGGCCGAACGAGATGTTCTCGCGCACCGTCATGGTCGGATACAGGGCGTAGGACTGGAACACCATCGCGATGTCGCGGTCCTTGGGGCTCAGTTGATTGACCATGCGCCCGCCGATCCAGATCTCGCCCGCGGTCGCGGTGTCCAGACCGGCGATGATGTTGAGCAGTGTGCTCTTTCCGCAGCCGGACGGGCCCACCAGGATCAAGAACTCGCCGTCGTCCACTTCGATGTCGATGCCCTTCAACACCTCCACCGCGCCGTAGCGCTTCATCACCTGCTTGATGGAGAGGGCGCCCATTTGCTCTTTATCCTTTAATCGCACCCGCGGTAAGACCGCGCAGAAAGTATTTGCCCGCGACGACGTACACCAGCAGCGTCGGCAGGCCGGCGATGATCGCTGCCGCCATGTCGACGTTGTATTCCTTGACGCCGGTGGAGGTGTTCACCAGGTTGTTGAGCGCAACCGTGATCGGCTGCCGCTGTCCGGACGAAAACACCACGCCGAACAGGAAGTCGTTCCAGATCTGCGTGAACTGCCAGATCACGCACACCACGATGATCGGCGGCGACAGCGGCAGAATGATGCGCCAGAAGATGGTGAAGAAGCCGGCACCGTCGATGCGGGCCGCCTTGGCAAGCTCGGCCGGCACGGTTACGTAGAAATTGCGGAAGAACAGGGTGGTGAAGGCGAGGCCGTACACCACGTGCACGAAGATCAGGCCGGCGATCGAGTTCGCCATCCCGAGATAGCCCAGCGTCTGCGCCATCGGCAGCAGCACGACTTGAAACGGAATGAAGCAGCCGAGCAGCAGCGCCGTGAACATCACGTCGCTGCCGCGGAAACGCCACATGGTGAGCGCATAGCCGTTCATGGCGCCGATGAACGTGGAGATGATCACCGCAGGCACCACGAACGTGACGGAGTTCATGAAGTTGCCCTTGAGCCCGCCGCAGAACACGCCGGTGCACGCCGTGCCCCATGCTTTGATCCACGGCTCCAGCGTGAGCGCCTTGGGCAAGGCGATCAGATTTCCGCTGCGGATATCGTCCAGCGTCTTGAGTGAGGTCGTCACCATCACGAACAGCGGCATCAGGTAATAGACCGCGACCAGAATGAGCAGCGAGTAGATGATCACGCGCCCGATCAGCTGCGGCCCTGCGCTCTGGCTGCGCACGTACTCAGCCATGGCCGGCCCGCCGGGTCTCCGAGTACATCATCGGGATGATGATCGCGATCACGGTGAACAGCATCATCATGGCGCTCGCTGCGCCCAGACCGATCTGGTTGCGATTGAAGGCGAAGGTGTACATGAACGTGGCGGGCAGATCCGATGAATAGCCGGGCCCGCCGCCGGTGAGCGCCATCACCAGATCGAAGCTCTTGATCGCGATGTGCGCGAGGATGATGAGCGCGCTGAAGAACACCGGACGCAGGCTCGGGACGATGATGCGCGTATAGATGCGCACCGGCCCGGCGCCATCGACTTGCGCAGCCTTGATGATCGCATCATCGACCCCGCGCAGTCCGGCTAAGAACAGCGCCATGACGAATCCGGTCGATTGCCACACGCCGGCAATGACCACCGCGTAGATCGACATGCCCGGCGTCACGATCCAGTCGAAGGTGAAGGTTTGGAAGCCCAGGCTGCGCACCAGGTGCTCGAAGCCCAGTCCGGGGTTGAGAATCCAGCGCCACGCCGTGCCGGTGACAATGAAGGACAGGGCCATCGGATACAGATAGATGGCGCGCAGGAACCCCTCGGCACGAATGCGCTGATCGAGCAGGATCGCGAGCAGCAGCCCCAGGCCCAGACAGATACCGATGAAGAGCGACCCGAAGATGCCGAGATTCCTGAGCGCGGTCCACCAGCGATCGTTCTCGAACAGCGTGATGTACTGCGTGAGGCCGGCAAATTCGTAGCGCGGCAAGAGCCTGGATTCGGTGAACGACAGCCATCCGGTCCACAGGATGAAGCCGTAGACGAAGACCAGCGCAGTGAGCAGCGTGGGCGAGAGCACGAGCTTGGGCAAGGCGCTCTGGACAGCGTCCACCCATCGTCTGCCAGGGGCAGCGACACGGCCTGTTGGAGCAGCCGCGGTGTGATTCACGATTCGCGTCAGTCGAGCGAGGACGAACAGCGTCCCCGCCGCGAATGCTGTTGTCCTGGGTTACTTCTTGCCGGCGGCGGCCATCTTCTCGGCGGCCGCTTTCGGCGTCATGCTCGGATTGCTCATGAAGCTCGCGATCACGTCGAACATCGCACCCTTGTTGGCCGGGGGCATGGCCATCTCGTGCGCCCAGCTCGGTACCAGCTTGTTGCTCTTCGCCGAGGCGGTGAATTCCATCGCCGAATCCTTGGCGCACTGGTCGAACTTGTCGAGGTTCATGCCCAGCCGCACCGGGATCGAGCCTTTGTTCAGGTTGAACACTTCCTGGAACTGCGGCTCCATGATGGCAGCGGCCAGATGCGCCTGTGCGGTCTTCGCACCGGGATCCTTCTGCTGGAACATGATGAAGCTGTCGATGTTGAAGGTGAACGCGCCCTTGGTACCGGGCGCGGCCATGCACAGGTAATCCTTGCCGGGCACCTTGCCGGCCGCGCTGAATTCGCCTTTGGCCCAGTCGCCCATGAACTGCATGCCGGCTTTGCCGTTGATCACCATCGCGGTCGCCAGATTCCAATCGCGATTGGCGGCATCCTTGTCGATGTACTTCTGTACCGTGCGCAGGGTCGCGAACGATTTCTCCATCGCCGCGCTGTTCAACGCTTTTGGATCCAGCTCGACGAATGCCTTGTGGTACCACTCCGCACCGCCGATCCCCAGCGCGATCGATTCGAACAGCGTGGCATCCTGCCAGGGCTGGCCGCCGTGCGCGACCGCGATGAAGCCTGCCTTCTGAATCTTGTCCGCGGCCACCGCGAACTCGTCCCAGTTGGTGGGCGGCTTGGCGCCGGCTTTTTTGAACACTTCCGGATTGACCCACATCCAGTTCACCCGATGCACGTTCACCGGCACCGCCACATAGTGGCCTTTGTACTTCATCACCTGGCTCACCACCGGCGGCAGCAGCGCATCCCAGTTGCCGGCCTTAGCGGTGTCATCGAGATTGGCCAGCACGCCTTCGCTCGCCCATTCCTGAATGCCGGGCCCTTTCACCTGCGCCGCGGTCGGCGGCTGGCCCGATACCACGCGCGACTTGAGCACGGTCATTGCAGTCTCACCGCCGCCGCCGGCCACGGCGAAATCCTTCCAGGTGTCGCCTTTGCTCTCCAGAATCTTCTTCAGCTCGGCGACCGACTTCGCTTCCCCGCCCGATGTCCACCAGTGCAGCACTTCCACCTCGCCAGCCAGCAGCGACGATGATGCGGCCAGCGCGCACGCGCCAAACAGGGTTGTCACAAGTGA
>Ga0335084_10000543_pt1 | contig 32280 bp, 30 predicted proteins | sample Lox_Sample_44_FD_206721 | JGI IMG/M metagenome (GOLD analysis project Ga0335084, IMG submission 206721) | Soil microbial communities from Loxahatchee National Wildlife Refuge, Florida, United States - Lox_Sample_4.4 | ecosystem: Environmental > Terrestrial > Soil > Wetlands | place: USA...
CAGGTCATCGCACCGGAAGGCGAATCGCTCGAGGGCACGGACATCCTCGATACGCTCAAGAAGGAGCATGACGAGGTCAAGTCCCTGCTCACGCAGTTGCAAAGTACCGATGGGTCAGCCGAGCGCAGGAGCCTGGTGCAGAAGATCAAAGCAGCGCTGGTGCCCCATACCAAGGCTGAGGAAAAGGTCGTCTACGATGCGATCATCTCGAGCGCAGAGGAGCAAACCGAAGTGCATGGCCTGGAAGGATATCTGGAGCACGAGTGGGCATCGAAGACGCTACAGCGCCTGGAGGGTGCTGATCCACAATCGGCGGAGCATGTCGCAGCTGCCAAGGTTCTCAAGGAGCTGGTGGAGCATCACATCAAGGAGGAAGAGAGCACCATCTGGGACGACGTGCGAGAACATTTCGACGCTCAGGACCGCGCGCAGATGAACGTCAAGTTCGAGGCCGCGAAGCAGAAAGTGAAATTGTCCTCATAAAGCGGTTTGTCGGGCAAGTGCCGGCCTGAACAAAGCTTTACGGTTTCATAGGCATTGAATAGCAGGCTGCACGGGAATTGTGCTGGGGATCTGCATCGCAGCTCCTACGGCTGTCCGTCGGTGTCGCCTCCTCACTGACGAGCGCGCCGCTGCGGTGTCTTTGGATGGTGCTCGTCGGGCAGCTGGCGGTCGCACTGTGTTTCATGGAACTGGCTGCGAAGTATCCGATCGCGGGATCCGTGTACAACTGGTCGCCATCACATCGGTACGCTGGCCGCGCACGCGGCTCAAGGTGATGCTGAGATCTGATTGCAGCATCGGCCCGGGGGGAATGGTGGAAGCGCGTGCGAGTGGCTTGCGATGGTGCTAGCACGACGGCGGCCGTTCGGCCGCCGGATGCAAGGGCAGGGCACGCGACTGTGCAACCCGTGCGATCGCGATTGCTACGGGCCTGGATTACCTCACGATCTATCGCAGGCTGATCGACGCAGCCCGTGAGGAGCCGAATGATATGAGGCGCCAGCGCAACCACCAGCGGACTGGCATGCACAAGGCCACGGTAGATCTCCTTCTGAAGAGCCTGGGGTGGCGATGGGCCTCAACGACTCGTCCGAGCAAGCGGACGAGCGCCAGGCTCCTTGCCAAGGATTTGCCACCCGGCAGGATCATCGTGGTGCTCGCACGGCACATATGTACGATCGTGGACGGGGTCATTTACGACACCCACGATCCCTCGGCCAAGGGAAGCAGGCCGGTATACGGTTACTGGCTGCCGCCAGCGTCTAACTCTGGACTGCGTACGCGCCTCACGTCGCCACGGCCGGGAATTCCGCGATCGCTCAGTGCATGATGCCCTTCGAGTCAGCAATCTTTTGGATCGCGGACAGGTGCGATTGCACCGTCGGAAGCACCTTCTGGGCAAAGGCCTTGGCATCGGCATCGTGACCGGACGAGATCTCCTTGTGCAGCAGATCGACGGTGTCCCTGTGGGCCTTGACCTGGCTTGACACATATAACTTGTCGAACTGCTCGCCGGAGAGCGCCTTGAGCTCCAGTTTCTTCGCATCATTGGCAGTGCCCGGCCCGCCCGGCAGCTTGATGTCCTTGGAGGCCGCGAGCTTCTTGAGCTCCTCGTTAGCCTGGGAGTGGTCCTTGACCATCATCGCGGCAAAATCCTTGACGCTGTTATCCGCCGCTTTGGCCTGCGCGAGCTTGCCGAGTTCGACCTCCCCCATGCCCGCTTCAGCAGCATGTTTGTAGAAGGAAGAGTCGGGTGAACTGGCGCCGATGGCCAACGCGGGGAGAAACAGGAGTGGCAGCAGCATGCGCTTGTCCATAAGGCACCTCATAGTTGCGACGTGTATACAACTCCCCGACACGCCCGCCCACCGCTGCGTTGGTAGACTTGAAGTCAGTATTACCCTACCGTGATGAAGTTGCCGGGGGCGGGCTCTTCCCAGAGACGTGTCGCGGTCAAGACGAGGCTGTGCAGCTTCTGCGGCGGTAAGTTCCCGAAGAGGGTGCAGGTTCAAACGGCGGCGGTATCACGCGCGCCGAAATTCAGCTTGCTGATCGCAATGCGCCGACGAGCGCATTCGAATCCGTCCGGCGCGGCTGCCCGCTATCGCGACGGAGCTGTCTTTGGGGCGGTGGGCAGCCCTGCGAGCTCGCGAATCTTCTCGTCCAGGTATGCGAGCACGCGCTGGTCGCGCTCGGTCTCCTTGTGAGTGAGGAAGCTGATCGCCATGCCCTCGAGGACGTAGCGCGACAGATCCAGCGCCAGGTCGAATTTCTCACCCCGGCCGCGCCACTCCGGAAAGACATCAACCGCAGCCTGGTGCCACTCGCGCTCGAATGCCTCCTGCGCGGGGCGCAGGATCGAGGCCAGCTCCTTGTCCGATCGGGCGGCCACGGCAAGCTCGAAGAAAGCGACGAAGAGGGGATGCCGTACGTGCGCCCAGTACGCTTCCACGCTCTGGCGCACATGATCTCCATACGCAGCCGGCTTGGTGACGGCCTTGCGGAACGCGCGCAGGCGTTTGGAATGCAGGTGCTCGACCGCCGCGCGTACCACCGCGAGCCGGGAGGGAAAGTGGTGCAGCATGGCACCGCGTGAGAGGCCCGCCTTCTGCGCGATCAGCGTCGTCGTGGTCCGCGAGTAGCCGTACTCGACGAAGCATTTGATCGCGGCTTCCGTAATCTGGGTACGCGTGGAGGCGCTCTTCTGCGCCTGCCAACCCAGCGCCTCGGCGGGTTCTTCAGCGTCATCGACCGAGGTTGTCGAGGGTCGTTCCACTTAAATTCCTTTGCATGACAAGGATGTAGGCTCTGCTCGAAAAAGTCAAAATTGATTGAAACCGGACAGGTTGACTGCTAGCGTGCCCTCTCACATTACCCGCGCCGGGAGATAGGCCCATGAGTCGCCTCGAAGGTAAAGTCGCGATCGTCACCGGCGCCGCTTCCGGTCTCGGACGCGCGGACGCGCAGGCGCTGGCCCGCGCCGGCGCGAGGGTACTGCTCACCGACCTCAACGAGCCGGCCGGCGATTCCGTGGCCGCGGCACTCAATACCGAGCTTCCCGGCTGTGCCGCGTTCATGAAGCACGACGTGCGCGAGGAGCGGCGCTGGATCGAGGTCGTGGGGGAGGCGCAGCGCCGCTTCGGCGCGCTCAATGTGCTGGTGAACAATGCAGGCGTCGTGGTGGTGGCAACCCCGGAGAGCACTACCCTCGAGCAGTTCCGCTTTGCCAACTCCGTGATGTCCGAGGGTGTCTTCCTCGGCTGCCGCGCCGCCATTCCGGCCATGCGCAGCAGTGGCGGCGGCTCGATCATCAACATGAGTTCGGTCGCCTCGCATCTCGGCTACCCGGTGTTCTTCGCTTACAGTGCGGCCAAGGGAGCAGTGCGCGCCATGACCAAGAGCATCGCGGTGCACTGCCAGATGAATAAGTACCACATCCGCTGCAACTCGGTGCACGCGGGCGCCATCGACACGCCGATGGTGGCCGCCGCCAACGAGGTGCTCGGCATGAAGATGAGCGATTACGAGGCGGCTCCCTGGGGGCTCGGCAAGCCGCAGGACGTGGCGAATCTGGTGGTGTTCCTGGCCTCCGACGAGTCGCGCTTCATTAACGGCACCGAGATCGTCATCGACAACGCACTCACGATCCAGTGAGGCGGTGCGCGCCGTGCGCTACTACGAGGATCTCATCGAGGGCGAGCGGCGTTCCTCGGGCACACGCACTGTGAGCGAGGACGAGTTGGTTGCCTTCGCGCGGCAGTACGACCCGCAATGGTTTCATACCGACCGCGAGGCCGCGCGCGGTTCTGCATTTGGTGGCCTGATCGCATCTGGGATCTTCACCATGGCGCTCTGGCGGCAGCTCGACCACGAGATCGCCCATGACATTGCCTGGATCTGTGGTGTGGCCTGGGATGAGGTGCGCTTCCCGGCCGCGGTGCGTCCGGGGGACACGCTGCGAGCGCACGCCACCTGCCTCGCCAAGCGTCCCTCGGCCAAGCAGCCGGACCGCGGCGTGGTGACCTACCAGTACGTGCTCGAGAACCAGCGCGGCGAGACGGTGTTCAGCTGCCGCAGCACCAATCTCATCCGCTGCCGCACACCCGCGGCATCCTCAGCCCCTTAGTCGCCGCCGTGGTACAGCTGCCAGTTGGGGAGGGATTCGGGGTAGTCCGCCGGACGACGGTCACCGTAGGCACGCATGCGCATGCGGTCACCGAGACCCTGGGCGTACTCTTCGACCGGCAGGTAGTAGAGAAAGGAAAGCAGCCGCTCGGCAAAGCACCAGCGATCCTCGTGCAGGCGGTAAGTGTCCTCGTAGCGCAGCGCGGCAATGAGCGCGCGACCGTTGCGCCACACCTCGGCGTGCGCGGTGACGAGCCCGTGCGCGGCGCCGCGTGGCTTGCCCAGGGTGAGGATCCGATCGTGCGAGAAGTGGTTGCTGACCGCGAGCGCGCGAAAGCGCCCCTGGAACTGCTCGAGCACGGGTCCGCGGCCGCGCGCGTCCATGACCCCGTCCTTGGAGCGGAATACGCCGTCGGGGGTGAAGAGGGCGCCGAGCGCGTCCAGATCGCGATCATCGACCGCGAGCGCGTAGCGGGCGATCAGCTCACCGATGGCAGCAAGGTCCTCGAGCCGCTGCAGGCGTGCCGCGAGCGAGTGGCTGGGTTCAGTCATGCAGGTTCTCCCACGGGCCCCGGGCGGGCCGGAGTAATTGGATGAGTCGACTGGCAGGCAAGGTGGCGGTGGTGCTCGGCGCCGCCGGCGTGGATAACATGGGGCAGACGATCGCGCGACGCTTCGCGCGCGAGGGGGCACGGGTGATGGTTGCCGGCCGCAGGGGCGAGCCGCTCGCCGCGCTGGCCGGCGAGCTCGGCGGCCGGAGCGTGCTGTGCGACATCACGCGCAAGGCGGACCTCGAGTCGCTCGCACAGGCTACGCTCGATGCCTTCGGACGCATCGATGTCGCCGTTAACTGTACGGGCTGGGGACTGCTCGCCAGGCTGCGCGACACCACCGAGGGGCAGATCGATGCCCTGATGGACCTGCAGTTCAAGGGGGTCTTTTTCTTCTTGCAGGTATTCGCCGAGCGGATGGCAGCAGGCGGGGGCGGCTCGATCATCACCATGTCCTCCGCCTCGGTCTACGCACTTCTCTACAGCCACGCCGCCTACATCGGTACCAAGGCCGGGGCGGATGCATTGGTCCGCTGCTTCGCCAACGAGTACGGCGCCCGTGGCGTCAAGATCAATGCGCTGGCGCCGGGACTAACCGCCACGCCGATGACCGAAAAGGAGATGCAGATGCCGGGCTTGCGCGAGGCGTTCCTGAAGGAGTACCCGCTGGGACGCATCGGCACCGCGGACGACGTCGCCGACGCGGCGTTGTGGCTGGCGAGCGCTGAGAGCTTCATGACGGGGCAGGTGCTGCAGATCAACGGCGGCCTCACCCTGCGCCGCAACCCAAGCCCCAAGGAGATCAATGCGAGCCTCGCGGCGGCGCAGACGAGATCACCAGGGGCTGCTTGAAAAAAACAATCATGACTGATTGTATCTTAGCGGTCTTTGCCTATAATTCAATCGGCTGCACCTGAGATTGCCGCGCGCGGCAGGATTGCGCACGCCGGAGGGGGACTGCGATGGATCTGGGTTTGCGGGGGAAGAAGGCGATCGTCACGGGTGCGACCAAGGGCATCGGCCGCGCGGTCGTGGAGCTCTTTGCCCAGGAGGGCGCGGACGTCGCGCTGTGCGCCCGCGCCGAGGATGAGGTCACCTCCACAGTGCAGGACCTCCAGGCACGCGGGGTGCATGCCTTCGGCGAGGCGCTCAACGTGCGCGACGGCGAGGCCTATAAGGGCTGGCTCGAGCGCGCCGCAAGGGATCTGGGCGGCTGCGACATCTTCGTCCCCAACGTCAGTGCGGGCGGCGGCTTCGACAGCGAGAAGAACTGGGTGAAGAGCTTCGAGGTCGACGTGCTGCATACGGTGCGCGGCTGCGAAGCGCTCATGCCGCACCTGGAGAAGAGCGGCAGCGGCTCGGTCGTCATCATCGCGTCCACCAATGCACTGGAGACCTTCGGGGTGCCGCAGGCTTACAACGCCATGAAGGCCGCTCTCATCACCTATTCCAAGCAGCTCGCGCAGCACGTCGGCAAGAAGGGCGTGCGCGTCAACTCGGTCTCACCGGGTCCCATCTACTTCGATGGCGGTGCCTGGGAACTCGTCAAGGGCACCATGCCCAAGCTCTACGACTGGGCCATCAAGCAGATTCCCGGCGGCCGCATGGGCACCCCGGAGGAGGTGGCACGCGTGATCGCCTTCGTCGCCAGTCCCGCCGGCTCGCTGCTCTCCGGATCCAACATCGTGGCGGATAACGGCTTCACCAAGCGCGTGCAGTTCTAGCAGGCCAGCGCGCATGGGCTCGGACGAGGACTTCCTCAAGCGCTCGCGGTCACCGGCCTTCAGGCCGGTACGGCGCGTCAAGCCCGAGGACAGTCCGGAGACTCCGGCCGGAAAGGCCCCGGACCCGGAGCTCGGCACCGCCACCATCGATCAGCGCCGCTACACCTCGAGTGAGTTCATGCGGCTCGAGTGGGAGCGCATGTGGAGTCGCGTCTGGCTGCTCGGCGCGCGCCTCCTCGACATCCCCGAGCCCGGGGACTACGTGGTCACGGAGATCGGCCGCGAGTCGATCCTCATCGTGCGCCAGGCCGATCAGCGGGTGCGCGCCTTCTATAACGTCTGCCAGCACCGCGGCAACCGTCTGCGGGGCTGCGGCCTCGGCAGCACCGGCGCAACGCGCTCATTCGTCTGCGCCTACCACCACTGGGAATACGAGCTCGATGGCCGCTACCGGCGCATCCCGGATATCGACACCTTTCCACAGGGCGCACCACCGCGCGGACTGGTGGAGGTGCATTGCGACACCTGGGGTGGCTTTGCGTGGTACTCGCTCGCCGACTCGCCTGAGCCGCTGCGCGAGTTCTTGGGGCCGATCCCGCAGCACCTGGATGCCTACAACTTCGATCGCATGGTGCAGACGCGCGATATCACGGTGGAGTGGAACTGCAACTGGAAGACCTCGGTCGATGCCTTCAACGAGAGCTACCACGTTCAGGGCATTCATCCGCAGCTGCTGTGGTACCTGCACGACCTGGACATCCAGATCGATTGCTACGAGAAGCACAGCCGTTATCTGATCCCCTTTGGCACGCTCTCGCCGCGGGTGCGGGTACCGCCCGGCATCCCGGAGCCGATCAAGACCATCATGAAGGGCGCCGGCATGGATCCGGCGGACTACGACTCACCGATTGCCAACATCCGTGGCGACGTGCAGAGGCACAAGCGTGCGCTCGGCAAGGCGCAGGGACGCGACTACTCGCGTCTCAACGACGATCAGCTGACCGATGACTACCATTACCTGATCTTTCCCAACCTCTCGCTCAACGTGCATGCGGATGACTTCTGGATTTTCCGTCAGCGCCCGCACCCGACCGACCCCGACCGCATGTTCTACGACATCATGACCTACGAGCTCGTGCCTGAGGGGGTCGAGTGGCCCGAGCGCGTCGCGCACCGTGCCTGGAAGCACGGCGACAAATCCATCGGCACCGTGCTCGACCAGGACGCAGCCAATCTCCCCGGCGTGCAGGCCGGCATGCACTCGCGGGGATTCGGCGGACTGTGGCTTGGGCGACAGGAACTGCGCATCCGGCACTTCCACAAGGTGCTCGACGGCTACGTCTATGGGCCGGCGGGCCCGCCACCGGGGGCTCCCTGAGGGCGCAGGTTTAAGGAAATGACCATCTCACTGTCCCCCGAGCGGCTGCGCCATGCGTATCGGCAGATGAAGACCATCCGCGAGTTCGAGGAGCGGCTGCACGTGGAAATTGCCACGGGGGAGATACCGGGCTTCACGCACCTGTACGCCGGTCAGGAGGCGGTCGCGGTCGGCGTATGCGAGCCGCTCAGCGACGCGGATTACATCGCGAGCACGCATCGCGGCCATGGGCACTGCATCGCCAAGGGCTGCGATATCAGCGGCATGATGAAGGAGATCTATGGGCGCCGTGACGGACTCTGCAAGGGCAAGGGCGGCTCGATGCACATCGCCGACTTCGAGAAAGGCATGCTGGGCGCGAACGCGATCGTCGGCGGCGGCCCGCCGCTTGCTGTTGGGGCGGCCATCGCCTGCAAGCTGCGCGGCGAAGGCAATGTCAGCGTCGCCTTCGGCGGTGACGGCAGCTGCAATCAGGGCACGGTCTTTGAGGCCATGAACCTGGCCGTGGTGCTCAAGGTGCCGGCGATCTTCGTGTTCGAGAACAACGGCTACAGCGAGCACACCGGCGCATCCTATGCCGTGGGCTCCAAGGACATCGCCGCGCGCGCGCGTGGCTTCGGCATGCCGGCCGAGACCGTCGACGGTAGCGACTTCTTCGCCGTCAACGCCGCCATGCGCCGCGCCATCGAGCACGCGCGCTCAAGCGGTGGGCCGGCGGCGCTCGAGGCCCTCACCACGCGCTTCTACGGTCACTTCGAGGGCGACCCGCAGCGTTATCGCGCCAAGGACGAAGTAGCGCGCCACCGCGAGACCATGGACTGCCTCAAGCGCTTTCGCGCCAGCATGGGCGAGTCCGGGGCACTCAGCACGGCGGAGCTCGATGGCATCGACCGCACGGTGCTCGCCGAGATCGATGCGGCAGTGGCGGCTGCCCGGGCGGCGCCGTTGCCGGGTGAGGAAGAACTCACCACCGACGTGTACGTGCGCTACTGAGGCCTGCGAGCGATGCCTCAGCTTTCCATGCGCGATGCCATCAACCAGGCGCTACATCAGGAGATGGCGCGCGATCCGCGCGTGATTGTGCTCGGCGAGGACGTGTCCGGTGGTGCCGGCGGCTCCTCCGGTGAGCGCGAAGCCTCGGGCGGTATCTTCGGCGTCACCAAGGGACTGCTGCCCGAGTTCGGTGCGGAGCGCGTGCTCGATACCCCGATCAGCGAGTCCGCGATCGTGGGCGCCGCGGCGGGCGCGGCGCTCGCCGGCCTGCGGCCGGTCGCCGAACTCATGTTCGCCGACTTCGTCGGCGTGTGCATGGACCAGATCTACAACCAGATCGCGAAGTTCCGCTACATGTTCGGCGGCAAGAGCACCTGCCCGGTGGTGATCCGCATGGCGATGGGTGCCGGCATGAACATGGGGGCACAGCACTCGCAGTCGATCTACGCGCTGCTCACTGCGGTGCCGGGCCTGAAGGTGGTCGTGCCCTCGAACGCCTACGATGCCAAGGGACTCATGATCCAGGCCATCCGCGATGACGACCCGGTGATGTTCTTCGAGCACAAGGCCCTGTACCCGCGCAAGGGCGAGGTCCCCGCGGAGGCCTACACGGTCGGCTTTGGTGAGGCCAACGTGGTGCGCGAAGGGGATGACGCCACCGTGGTGGCCATCGGACGCATGGTGAGCTTCGCGGAGAAGGCGCTCGATGCGCTCGCCGCGGAGGGCGTGCGCTGCGATCTCATCGACCCGCGCACCACCTCGCCGCTGGACGCAAAGACCATCCTGCAGAGTGTCGAAACCACCGGCCGGCTCATCGTGGTGGATGAATCCCCGCCACGCTGCAGCCTGGCGAGCGACATCGCCGCGCTCGTGGCCAGCCAGGGGTTCGAGTCGCTGCAGGCCCCGGTCGAGCTCGTGACCGCCCCCCATGCTCCGGTGCCATTCTCCCCGGGGCTCGAGCGGGCCTACGTCCCCGGGCCGCAGAAGATTGCGGACGCCATCCGGCGCAGCCTGCAAGGGCGCGAATGAGCGCCTCGATCTTCGCGGTCACGATGCCCAAGTGGGGCATCGAGATGACCGAGGGCACCGTGAGTGCACTCACGGCACGCGAGGGGCAGCGGGTCGAGAGGGGCGACGCGCTGCTGGACGTTGAGACCGAGAAGATCGTCAACACCGTCGAGTCACCGGCCGCAGGCACCCTGCGCCGGATCCTGGTCGAGCCCGGGGAGGTGAGGCCGGTGGGCGCGCTCATCGCCGTGCTGGCCGATCCTGCCGTCGGGGACGCGGAGCTGGCCGCCTTCATTGCCAACTTCAAGGGTGCAGCCGTCTCGTTCGAGCCCGACGCCGCGCTGGCAGGGGTCCCCCCGGCGGCGGGCGGCGCGGCAGCGGCGCAGCAGCTGGTGAGCCCGGTGGCGGTGCGCCTCGCCGAGAGCCTCGGCATCGATATCACCAAGGTCGCAGGCAGCGGCCGCAACGGCCGCGTGATGAAGGAGGACGTCGAGGCCTACGCCGCGGCGCGCGCGCCGACCATGGAGGAGAACCCGGTCAAGCGTGTGCGCATGTCCGCCGCGCGCCTGGTCATTGCACGCCGGCTGTCCGAATCCACGCACAGCATTCCGCACTACCGCCTGGTACGCGACATCGACGCGGGCGCGCTCGTGACGCGCCGCGCAGCGCTCGCCGCCGCGGGCACGCGTGTGACCCTGAACGATCTTATTATCGAGGCCACGGCTGCCGCGCTGCTCGAGCACCCCGCCTTGAACGCCCAGCTCTCGGGAGAGGAGATCCTGGAGTTCCGCCATGCGGACATCGCCGTCGCGGTTGCCACGCCACAGGGACTGCTTACTCCCATCCTGCGGCGCGCGGACACGCTCGCGCTCGCAGAGATCGCGCGCCGCTCGGCCGAACTCGCGGCACGCGCGCGGCACGGGAGCCTGAAGCGCGAGGAGATCACTGGCGGCACCTTCACGGTCTCGAACCTCGGCATGTACGGTCTCGACAGCTTCGATGCCATCATCAACCCGCCGCAGGTCGCCATTCTCGCCGTCGGAGCCGTGCGCGAGCGCGTGCGGGCGCGGGCAGGAGTCGTGGTCGTGGCCCCCTCACTCACTCTCACGCTGTCGGCCGACCACCGGGTGGTGGACGGTGCGCTGGCCGGTCAGTTCCTCGCCACCCTGGCCGCGGCACTCGAGAAGCCCGTACCCGCCTGACGAATTGCCAGCAGACGATTTCTTGGGGGATCAATCGTGAATAGCCGCGTCGGGAAGTACGCCTTCGTCCTCGTTGCCGCCGTGAGCGCGGTGCTGTCGGCGGCGGCACCACCCGAACCGGCGCCCAAGGAGCCGGTCGCGGCATCCTCGTCGCTCCACGATGTGAGTGAGCTCTCCGCCAACAAGTCCGCGGTCGACCCGGAGACGCTTCCGGGCGCACCGGTTTATCAGCGCGTCTGTGCGAGCTGCCACGAGGGTCAGGTCGCCAAGGCACCCCACAAGATGTTCCTGCAGATGATGCCGGCGGCGAACATACTCGCGGCGCTCACCACCGGTCTCATGAAGGATCAGGGCGCGGCGCTCAGCACCACGGAGCGTCAGCAGGTGGCCGAGTACCTCGCCGGTGCCCCGCTCGCCGCAGCGGCGGCGCCTGCCGCGCCGCGCTGCAGCGGGCACAGCGCCCAGTTCGACCTCGCGCGCACCCCGGCAGCGCGCGGCTGGGGACATGAGAACTCTGGCTTTACTCCCGCTGCCGTCGCTGGCGTTGCCGCACGAGATCTGCCGGGACTCACGCTCAAGTGGGCGCTCGAGTTCCCGGGCGCGATCCGCGCACGCTCGCAACCGGCGGTCGCCTATGGCGCCGTGTATGTCGGCAGCCAGGACGGGACGGTATACGCACTCGATCTGGCGAGCGGCTGCGTGCGCTGGACGTTCCAGGCATCGGCCGAGGTGCGCACCGCGATCATCGCGCAGCCGGACGCCGAGGCTGCCGGACCGCGCCGGCTGTTCTTCGGTGATGTCATCGCGCATGCCTATGCGATCGATGCGCTCAGCGGCAAGCTCCTGTGGAGCGCCAAGGTGGACGAGCACCCGAATGCGACACTGACCGGTACGCCTGCCTATCACGCCGGCGTGCTGTACGTGCCGGTTTCCTCGCTCGAGGTGACGAGCGCGGCGGATCCGAAATATGAGTGCTGCCGCTTCCGCGGCGCGGTGGTGGCGCTCGATGGCGCCAGCGGCGCGATGCGCTGGAAGGCCTACACCGTCGCCTCCGAGCCGAAGCCGGTGCGCACCACCGCCCAGGGCACGCGTGTGTTCGCACCCTCGGGGGCGCCGGTCTGGGCAAGTCCGACGATCGATGCCGCGCGCGGACTCATCTATGTCGGCACCGGCGATAACTACAGCTCGCCGGCCGATGACAGCAGCGATGCCGTGGTGGCCTTTCACCTGAAGGACGGCACGCGTGCCTGGTCGCGGCAGCTCTCGCACGGGGATGCCTGGAACGTGGCCTGCATGATGCAGCAGAATCCGAACTGCCCCGAGGAGAACGGTCCGGACGTCGACGTGGCCGCGAGCGTCATCCCATACCGCACCGCGCAGGGACGCGAGCTGTTGCTGGTCGGGCAGAAGAACGGCGTCGTCTATGCGCTCGATGCGGATGCGCAGGGCGCGGTGGTGTGGCAGCAGCGCGTCGGCCGGGGCGGCATCCAGGGCGGTGTCGAATTTGGCATGGCGCTCGAGGGCGGCCGGCTGTTCGTGCCCATCGTCGACCTTGCCGACGGTCACGACGGTCGTCGCTACGACAGCGCACCACAGCCCGGGCTGTACGCGCTCGATGCGGCCAGCGGCGCGCGGCGCTGGGCGGTGCCGGCAGCCGATGCCTGTGGCGCGCGCAAGTTCTGTGATCCGGGGATCCTCGCGGCGGTGAGTGCCATCCCCGGAGTCGTGTTCGCCGGGCACCTGGACGGCTGGCTGCGCGCCTACGATGCCGCGACCGGGAAGATCCTGTGGCGATACGACGCCAATCAGCCGGTGCGCACCGTGTCGGGCGCGAGCGCCCACGGCGGCAGCTTCGGCGGCCCGGGGCCGGTGGTGCGCGCGGGCTATCTCATCGCCACTTCAGGGTATGGGCTCTACTTTCACATGCCGGGCAACGTACTGCTGGTGTTCGCCCGGCGGCCCTAACACGGGCTCCTCAGGCGAGGCAGTCAAAGAACTGCAGGTCCATTTCCTTGGCGAGGCTGGCGAGGATCGGGGGCACCAATCGGTCGTGGAAGGGGGCCTTCATGTGCGCCTGAAACGCCGCCTCGTCCTTGAAGCGCGCGTATACCACGTAGGTCTGCGGCTCGCTGCGGTGACGGATGAAGTCATAGACGAGGCAGTCAGGCTCGCTCCCCTTGGTGATCTTGGCGAGTTCCTTCTGCAGCCGCTCGAGCTCGGCCTCCTGGCCTTTCTTCACGATCAGTTTGGCGATGAAGGTGGTCGACATGTCTTCCCCATTGTTGGCCCTAGGCGGACTTGCCGAGCTCGAGTTCCCGCACCAGCTCATCGCGCAGCCGGAACTTCTGGATCTTGCTGGCCGACATAGGCCACTCGCTTACGAAGCGCACCTGGCGCGGTACCTTGAAGCCGGCGATCTCACGGCGACAGAAATCGATGAGTTCCTGGGCTGCGACCGGCTGCCCGGCGGCACGCTCGATGAACGCGGCCGCCACCTCGCCCAAGCGCGCATCGGGGATGCCGACCACCTGCGCCAGCTTGACGCCCGGGTGGCGCTGCAGGCAGCTCTCGATCTCGGCGGCGGCGACGTTCTCGCCGCCGACCTTGAGCATGTCCTTCAGTCGGCCGTGGAACATCATCGTGCCCGCCGCATCGAGCGAACCGATGTCGCCGGTGTGGAACCAGCCCTCGGCATCGATCGCCGCGGCGGTCTTGGCCGCATCCTTGTAGTAGCCCTCGAGCGTCGAATAGCCGCGCACCAGCACCTCCCCGTGCACGTCGGTCGCGGCCGCGGCGCCGCTCTTGAGATCACGGATGCGCACTTCGACCCCGGGGAGCGCGCGCCCCAGGCGCTTGATGCGCTCCTCGAGCGGGTCATCCAGCCGGCTCGTGCTCACGGTGCCGGCGGTCTCGGTCATGCCATACGTGCCCACGTAGGTCGCGTGCGGCATGGCCTTGAGCATCGCGGCCGCGATACCCGGCGGCTGCACGGCGAAGTTCGAGTTCATGAGCGTGATGCGCGAGAGGTCGGTGGTGGCGAAGTCGGGATGGTGGATGAGGTCCGACATGATGGTGACGAAGCACGGATAGGTGGCGGTCACCTTCTCCTGCGCGAGCATCTGCAGAGCCGCGCCCGCATCGAAGTAACCCATGGTGGCGTAGGCACCGCCCACGTCGAAGATCGCGCACAAGGGCAGGATGGCCGCGATGTGGAACATCGGCAGCGGCGACCAGAACACGTCCGCGTGCGTGAGCGCGTAACGCTGGCGCCCGAGGGAGATGGAGTTGCGCACCATCGCCTCATGCGTGAGCAGGCAGCCCTTGGGGTTGGCCGTGGTACCCGAGGTGTAGAGCATGATGGCAATGTCGCGCAGCCGCACCCGCAGGCGCGTCTCGTGCACCCGGTCCTCGGCCACCCCGTCGGCGTGCCGGGCGAACTCGAGCTCGGTGAGAAATCCCGGCACGCGCGAGCTGCCCAGCAGCACCAGGTTGCGCAGTCGTGGAGTCGCGGCGAGCTGCAGCCGCTCGAGGTCGGGCTGCGTGGCGAGCCCGGGCAGCGCCTGCGTGAGCCGTTCGGCAAAATTCACCTGCTCGGCAACGCGCTCGGTGGTGACCAGCGTCACGAGGTCGCCGTTCTCGATCGCGTAGGCGAGCTCGTTGTGCTTGTAGCGCGCATTCAGCGGCACCGCCACCGCCCCGCACAGGGCGATTGCGAACAGGAACTCGACAAACTCGACGGAGGTCGGCAGCAGCAGACCCACGTGCTCGCGCGGGCGCACGCCGAGAGACTGCAGACTGCGCGCCCGCGCGATGGCACGGGCGGCGAGCTCGGCGTAGCTGACGCGCGTCCCGGGGAAGATGAGCGCCGGGGACTGCGGGTAACGGTCGGCAGCGATCAGCAGCAGGTCGCCGAGGGTCGTGACCTGGATGCGGGCTTGTCGCAGCGACTCACTACGCAGCGCGGACATGGGTGCAGCTCTAGGCGAGCGGGTCGAAGTACTCGCGCTCCCAGGTCCCCTCGAGGCACCCGGCGATCTTGGGGGCCAGTTCCGCGAGCTTGGCTGAGCTCATGTGGCGGTGCTCGCTCGCCTCGTCCTTGAAGGATTCGAACACGGCGTAGCGGCTCGGCTCGCGCAGCCGGAAGAACTCGTACGCCAGCACCTCGGGCTCGTGCTCCCGCACGTGTTTCTCCAGCTCGCGGCAGTAGCGCAGGAACTCGGCATCGCGGCCCGGTTTTACCGTCATCCGGGCAATGAACGTGATCTTCGGCATCACCGCCCCCTCAAGCGCAGTGGCAGTCGATGGTAGCACCGGCCTCTTTGGAAAAGAAACAGTCACGACTGTTTTTTTCTGCCAGCGGCCGGTAGAGTCACGCAGGTCTCTGGCCGAACGCGTCAAGCCGTCACACCATCATCGTATGAGCGAGGAGTTCGTCAGCGCATTGCCGCTGGAGGATCTGCCACCCGGCTGCATGCGCGCGGTGCAGCTGGGCGCCCGCGAGGTGCTCCTGTGCCATACCAAGGAAGGCGTCAGCGCCTTCGACAACGTGTGCTCGCACGCCTATGCGCGCATGAGCGAGGGGCGGCTGCGCGGCACGCGCCTCATCTGCCCGTTGCACGGGGCCTCCTTCGATGCGCGCGACGGGCGCGTCCTCGCCGCGCCCGCCACGCTGCCCTTGTGCCGGCACGCGGTCCGCATCAGCGCCGGCATCATCGAGGTGGCGCTCACCGCCGCGCCGCTGGTGCGCGTCGGCGTGTGAGCGCGTCAGCGGCGCTGGTCGAAGCGGCGCCCGACGAGCGCGGCGGCGATGTTGACCTTCTGGATATCGATCGCGCCGCCGGCGATACCCCAGCCCCAGGCGTCGCGCATGCGGCGTTCCATAGGGAACTCGCGCGAATAGCCGTAACCACCCATCAGCTGCACGGCATGCCCGCATACCTCGCGCGCGATCTCGTTGGCAAAACACTTGGCGACCGAGGACTCGAGCACGTCCGGCAGCCCCTGCTGGGCATTGCTGGCGGCGCGCCAGATGAGCAGTCGCGCCGCCTCGACCTTCATCTTCATCTCCGCGAGCCGCAGCTGCACGGCCTGGAAGTCCACCAGCGGCTTGCCGAACTGGCGCCGCTCCTGCACGTAATCGAGCACGTCCTCGAGCGCCCCGCTGGCCTGGGCGAGCCCCATGGTCGCGTTGCCGCAGCGCTCGAGGTCGAATGCTTCCATCAGCTTCTTGAAGCCGCCGGCGCCGACGACGAGATTGTCCGCCGGCACGCGGCAGTCGTCGAAGTAGAGATCGCTGCTCGGTACGCCGCGAAAGCCCATCAGGCTCTCGGGTGCCCCGTAGCTCAGTCCCTCGGTGCCGGCCGCGACGTACACCGCGCCGATGCCTGCCGCCCCTGGTGCCTCGCTCATGCGGCAGTACACCACGTAGCCGCCGGCATGGCCGCCGCCCGAACACCAGCGCTTGGTGCCGTTGAGCACCAGGCTCTGGCCACGCAGCTCCGCGCGTGTGCTGAGGTCGGTGAGCGCCGAGCCCGCGTGCGGCTCGGACATCGACACCGCGACCACCAGCTCGCCGGCGCATACCTTGGGCACCACCTGCTGCCGCAGTGTCTCGCTCGCGAAGCGCTCGATGGCGCGCACCGGTCCCACGCAGGACTCGAACACCGGGAAGGCCAGCGCCGCAGAGACCTTGGCGAGCTCCTCGAGCACCAGCAGCGCTGCGATGTTGCCGAGCCCGAGTCCGCCGTAGCGGGTATCCACGTTGATACCGAGGAAGCCCATCTGTGCGTACTCGCGGAGCAGCTCGCGCGAGGGTGGCTCACCACTGCGTTCGGTCTCGGCGGCGAGCGGAGTGAGCCGCTCGCGGGCATACTTGCGCGCCGCGGCCTGCAGCGCGAGCTGGTCATCACTCAATCGGAAGTCCACTTGAGCTCCTTGAGCCACCCCGCACGGGGGCGCCTATGACGGTCCTGAAGGGTATCCGCGTACTCGACTTCGGCCGCTACGTTGCGGGGCCCTACTGTGCCACGTTGCTCGGTTACCTGGGGGCGGACGTGATCCGCATCGAGCGCCTCGGTGGCGGTGAGGATCGCTTCATCGCGCCGGTGACGGCTGCGGGCGAGGGTGCGGTGTTGCTGCAGACCGGCTGCAACAAGCGCTCGCTGGCATTGGATCTGCGCCAGGCCGCGGCGCGCACGGTGGTGCAGCGCCTCGCCGCAAGCGCCGATGTGGTCGTGGCAAACCTGCCGCCGCAGACGCTGCACGCGCTGGGCCTTGACTACCGCACGCTCTGCCAGCTGCGCCCCGACATCATCCTCACCACGCAGACCGCCTTCGGCGATGCCGGCCCCTATCGCGACCGCGGCGGTTTCGATGGCGTGGCGCAGGCCATGTCCGGTGCCATGTACATCAGCGGCGTCCCGGGTTCGCCCGCCAAGGCCGCAGCCCCATACGTCGACTACAGCACCGCCGTGCTGGCGGCCTTCGGTACGCTCGCCGCGCTCATGCACCGCGCCGCCACCGGCGAGGGCCAGGAGGTAAAGACGACTCTGCTCGGCACGGCACTGGCGGTGTTCAACTCGCACCTGATCGAGCAGTCCGTGACGCACATCAACCGCGTCGGCACGGGCAACCGCGTGCAGACGTCGGCCCCTTCCGACGTGTTCAGCACGCGCGACGGGCAGCTGCTCACGCACGTCGTGGGCGGCGCGCTCTTCAAGCGCTGGGCGCAGCTGATGGGCGATGAGGCGCGCTGGCTCAACGATCCGCGCTACGCCAACGACCAGTCGCGTGCCGATCACTCCGGAGCGATCCTGGAGCGCATGCGGGCCTGGTGCGCCGCACGTACCACGGCCGAGGCGGTGCAGGCTCTGGAGCATGCGGGCATCCCGGCGGGGCCCGTGCTCAGCCCGCAGCAGGCGCTCGATGACCCACAGGTCGCGGCGATGGGCTTCCTCAGGAGTGTCGCGGACTATCCGGGGCTTGAGCGCGCGGCGCAGGTCGCCGACCTGCCGGTGCGGCTTTCCCGCAGCGGCGGCGGCATCACCCGCCGCCCGCCCACGATCGGCGAGCACAGTGCGGCGATCCTCGGTGATCTTGGCTACACCGCGGCGGAGATCGCGGCGCTCAAGGCTGCAGGCGTGACCGCCTGATGCGCGGGCGGCGCGTCGTGGCAGGTCCACGGCGCGCCGCCCCTCCGATGAGGCTCTACTTGAACTTGATGCCGACTTCGCCACCAAAGTAACGCGGCTCGCCGTAGAACGTCCATACCCACAGCGGGTCGACGTTCTGCGAGGAGGAGACGTAGGTCTTGTTGGCGAGGTTGCGTCCGAGCGCCCGCACGTACCAGCGGTCGTCCGCGGCCGCGTAGGTGATCGAGGCATCCACCAGCGTGCGCGCCTGTGCATAGGTCTGCGTGAAGGGCACGTAGGGCTGTGCGATCGAGTAGGTGTCGAGGTTCTTCGAAACGTAGTTGGCCGAGGCATCGAAGACGAAGTGCCCGCCCAGATCGCTCACCGGCAATGTGTAGTTAAGGTCGGCCGTCGCGGTCCACTCCGGGCAACGGTTAACCGGTAGGCCCGACAGATCGACGAAGGTGGCGCCCTCGCCGCTGGTGAACTCGTTGTACTTGCAGTGCTGGTAGCTCAGGGGCAGGTTGAGCATGAGGCCCCGGGCCAGCTCGGCGGTGAGCTCGCTCTCAATGCCGTACACGGTGAGCTTGGCGGCGTTGCGGAACAGGGTCTCTTCGCCCGGCTGGCCGTTGGAGTTGGTTACCGGGGCGACCACCTGGCGGATGGCATCCTTGTACTGCACGTAGAAGAGCGCCTCGTTCAGGCGCACCCGCCGGTCGGCGAGCTCGCTCTTCAGGCCGAGCTCGAAGGAATCCGCCTTCTCCGGGTTGGTCGGCTTCTTCTCGTCCGCAGTGATCGGATTGCCCGAGGTGCCGGTCTGGTCGTTGTAGCCGCCGGCCTTGAAGCCGTGGGAGTAGTTGACGTAGCCGAAGATGTCGGGATTGAACTGGTGCGAGAGCGTCAGGCGATAGGTCGGCTGCGTCCAGGTGTGACTGTCGCCGACCACGCCGAAGGGGTAGGCCGTGAAGTTCGCGGCGTTCATGAGGTTGCCGAGCTGCTGCCAGGTGAACGCCGGATCGAAGGCGCCGGTGGGGGAGGGCAGCTGCTGCACGAACACCTGCTGGCGACCGGTCCAGTCCTTGCTGTCGCGGGTCATGCGCGCGCCCAGGGTGAGCGTGGTCGCCTCGGTGAACTTGAAGTTCGTCTCACCGAAGATCGCCGCGGATTTCTCCACCTGGGCGTTGCACAGCACCTGCGGGTTGTTGTTGTAGCCCCCGGGCGTGGCACCCGGAGGCGTCGGCACGCCGAACAGGTCGTAGATGCCGAGGATCTGCGCCACGCAGAAGTCGGTATCGTCGTGCTGGTAGAAGGCGCCCAGCACGTAGTTGAAGCGCCCCTCGGTGTTGGAGGCGAAGCGCACCTCCTCCTGCCAGGTCTTGCGGTTGTCCGAGCGGTTGGCATCGAACACCGACAGCGGCCCGACCACGCCGGTGTAGTTGGAGGGCAGGCTCGACTCCTGCGAGCGGTAGCCCTGCACCCAGGTGATCGTGCCGGCGCCGAGCGTCCAGTCCATGTTGAGATGGAAGCCGTCGGCATCGACCCGATGGCCGCGCGCCGTGTCGATGAGGTAACCCTCGCGCAGAGTGATGCCGGCGTTGTTGAAGGGATCACCGCTGAAGTGACCGGGCAGGCCGAGCTGGGCGAACACGAAGTAGGGGAACCCTGAACCGTTGGGGTTCAGGTCCGTCGGCGTCGTGTTGACGGAGCCCGGAGTCTGCGAGCGATCGCGCAGCGCCTCGTAGGTGAACTGGAAGCGCAGCGAGTCGGTGGCCTGCCACAAGAGCTTGGCGCGCCCGGTGAAGACGTCGGTGCCGCCGACCCGCGCGCCGTCGCCGGTGTAGGTCACCCCGCCGATAACGTTGGAGGCGCCGTTGCGCATCCAGCCGTCCTGGCGCTCCTCGCTGGCCACGATACGCAGCGCCAGGTGATCATTCACCAGCGGGAAGTTGATGGCGCCCTGGAATTGCGCGGCGTTGTAGCTGCCGCCCTGCGCCTGACCCTCGAAGCTGGTCTCGTTCAGCACCGGCGCCTTGGTGTGCACCACCACCGCACCGCCGGTGGTGTTCTTGCCGAACAGGGTCCCCTGCGGGCCGCGCAGCACCTCGATCGAGCTGACATCAAAGGGGTCGAGCAGCTGCGTCTGCACGCTCGGCATCACGAAGTCATCCAGCAGCACCGCGATCGGCGCTTCGTTGTAGACGATGATGTCGGTGTTGCCGACGCCGCGCATGGCGAAGGCGGCGGCATTGAAGCCGTTGATCCTGTTAGCCGAGAAATTCGGCACTAGCTGCGCGATGTCCTGCAGCGTGACCGGTGCCAGCTGCTCGATCGCACGGCTGTCGATCGCGGTGATGGCGATCGGCGTGGTCTGCAGATTGGACTCGCGGCGCTGCGCGGTGACCGTGATCTCCTGCAGCTGCGCCTCCGTTCCCGGGGCAGGGGCATTCTGTGCCAGGCCGAGGAGTGGCGTGGTCGCCGCTGCCAGGATGAGAACTTGGAAGTGCGAGCGGCGCAGTGCAAACCAATCGGGTGCCTGTCGACTCATATTTCCCCCTTATTAGCTGCGGTGCTGGTAACCGCAGCGCATCGCCGCGGCCGTGACCCACGCGCAACGTACCCGCGCGCGCTAAAAAAAACAAGCATGATGGTTTGTTTTAACGAGTCTCAATCGGCCGTAAACCCCGGTGCTCCTGCACTTGAGATCCCCCTCCCTGAGGAAGTGCCAGGCCGTGCGGATGTTGCTTCCAGGCATCAACCGGGAAACCTGTGGGAGTGACAGCGTGCAGGAAAAAAACAGTCAGGCCTGTTTCTTTTTTGAGGCCACTCTTATAATAAGAATCGGCTGATTTCCGCCGGCTTCGCTCATCATCGGCTGCGAGAGACGATGGACAAGTCGACAGTGCAACGCTTCCTGGACGGCATGAAGTACGAGGCCGAGCGTACTGCGCCCCCGTCTGACTTCCCGCAGCTGCCGGACATTCCGGCCGGGCGCTATACCGATCCCGCCTTCCTCGCGCTGGAGAAGGCGCACCTGTGGAGAAAGAGCTGGCTGTACGCCTGCCACGTCGAGGAACTGCCGCGCCCCGGCAGCTACCTGCTGCTGCGCAAGACGGGCTCGCCGGTCGTCGTGGTGCGCGACAAGGAGGGGGAGATCCGCGCCTTCTATAACACCTGCCGCCACCGCGGCGGGCCGCTGGTGAAGGAGGGCCACGGCTGCCTCGAAGGCTTCGTGTGCGGCTATCACGGCTGGACTTACGCTCTCGACGGGCGGCTGCTCAACCTGCGCGACAAGCGTGACTTCGTCGGGCTCAACATGTCCGAGCGCGCGCTCATCGGCGTGCGCTGCGAGCGCTTCTACAACTGGGTGTTCATCAACGAGGACCCGCAGGCCGAGCCGCTGCTCGGCCACTTCGCGCCCTTCACCGCATACTTCGAGCAGTTCCAGCCGGCCACCTGGCGCTACGTCACGCAGGAGGCGTTCGACGTCAAATGCAACGTCAAGGTGCTGATGGATGCGTTCCTCGAGGTTTATCACCTCAAGTCGATCCACAGCAACACGGTGGATCGCTTCCTCGACCATCGCGGCACGACCATCGCACTCTATCGCAATGGCCACTCGCTCATGGTGACCCCGAACCGCCGCCCCGACTGGGTCGACCCGGGCACGCGCGGGCTGCCGCGAGTCGCGACCGCCACGGAGATCTCGGCCAAGAACAATCCGTCGTTCAACTTCTTCCCCAATCTGGTGACGCCGGTCGATCCGGCCGGAGCGCCGTTCTTGCTCTTCTGGCCGACCTCCGATACCAGCATGCGCATCGAGTGTCACTGGTTCGCGCCTGACTGGGGCGATGGACCGCGCTCGGAACGCTGGCAGATGCGCATCGAGAACTTCGATCGCATCCTCGCCGAGGACCTGCAGTTTGCCGAGGCGATCCAGCAATCGCTGCAGTCGCCAGGTTTCCGCGGCATCCCGCTCAACTACCAGGAGCGGCGCATCTATCACTGGCACGAGGAACTCGACCGTCGCATCGGGGTTGAGCGCATTCCGCCAGCGCTGCGGGTGCAGCCGCGGCTTGAGCGCTTCTGGGAGAACTGAGCTGCCCGCCCCGCTCGGCAGCGTGCTCTCCTGCGGCGCCTACGTGCCGCGCCTGCGCCTGCCGCGCGCGGTGATCCAGGAGGCGATGAGCTGGCTGGCGCGGCCGAACCAGCGACCGCAGGGCGGCTCACGCGCCGTGTGCAACTGGGACGAGGACGCGCTGACGCTCGGCGTGGAGGCCGCGCGCGGCTGCCTCGCCACGGCGCGCCAGCCGCCGGCGGCGCTGACGCTCGCCTCCACCACACTGCCCTTTGCCGATCGCAGTAACGCGACGCTGCTCGCCGCCGCCCTCGACTTGCCCGCCGCGTGCGAGACCCTGGACGTGACCGGGACGCTGCGGGCAGCCACGACCGCGCTCGCACAGGCCAGCCGCCGTGCTGACGGGGCCACCACGCTGCTAGTCGCGGCCGACGCACGCGGTGCGCGGGCGGGGAGCGAGCAGGAGCTGCAGTTCGGGGCGGCCGCCGTGGCGTTACTGCTCGCCCCCGGGGGCACCGAGGCCGGCCAGCCGCTCGCACACCTGCGCGCCGCCACCCACCTGGCCGCCGACTTCGTCGATCACTACCGCATGAGCGGTGTTGATTTCGATTACGCGCTCGAGGAGCGCTGGGTGCGCGACGAGGGCATCGGCAAGCTGGCGCCCGCCGCGATCAGCGCGGCGCTCGAGGCAGGCGGCCTCAGGGCCGCTGACATCCGCCACGTGCTGCTGCCGCTGCCGCGTGCCGCGGCGCAGCGTCTGGCGCGCGCCATGGGGCTGGATGAGGCGCGCCTCGGGGCGGATCTGCGTGAGGACTGCGGCGAGGCCGGCGTTGCGCAGCCGCTGCTGCTGCTGGCGGCGGCGCTCGAGCGTGCAGCCCCTGGTGAGCCGATCCTGCTGCTCGGCTTCGGACAGGGGGTGGATGCGCTGCTGTTCGAGGCGGCACGGCCGCCCGCGGCACGCCCGGGTTCGCTCACGGGGGCCCTGGCGCGGCGGCGCGAGGAGCCGAGCTATACGCGTTACCTTGCGCATCGCGGGCTGCTGCGGGTGGACTTCGGCATGCGCGCCGAGCGCGACAACCGCAGTGCCCCGAGCGTGATGTGGCGCAAGGAGCGCCAGGTCACCGGCTTCGTCGGCGGTCGCTGCGGCAGCTGCGGCACGCTGCAGTTCCCGCGCAGCCGCGTGTGCGTGAACCCCGATTGCCGCAGGACCGATACCCAGGAGGATTTCCGGCTCGCGGACACGCGCGGGCGCGTCAAGTCCTTCACCGAGGACTGGCAGGCCTACTCGCCGCGACCGCCGCTCGTGTACGGCAACGTCGAATTCGAGGGGGGCGGGAACCTGCTTATGGAGTTCACCGATACGGACGCCGGCGAAGTGCAGGTGGGCATGGCGGTGCGGTTCGTGTTCCGCATCAAGGATGTCGACCCGCTGCGCGCCTTCCGGCGCTACTTCTGGAAGGCGACGGGAGCGTAGCGTATGGCGAGCGGAATCCGCGACCGGGTGGCGATCATCGGCATGGGGTGCACCCGCTTCGGCGAGCGCTGGGACTTAGGTCCCGAGGACCTGATGGTGGAAGCCTTCGGCGAGGCGCTCACCGATGCCGGCATCGCGCGCGATGACATCGGGGCCGCCTGGCTCGGGGTGTTCTTCGACGAGCAGAGCACCGGCAAGAGCGCACTGCCGCTGTCGTTCGCACTGCGCCTGCCCAACGTCCCGGTTACCCGCGTCGAGAACCTCTGTGCCACCGGCACCGAGGCGCTGCGTGGCGCCGTCTATGCGGTCGCCGCCGGCGCCTGTGACATCGCCCTGGCCCTCGGGGTGGAGAAGCTCAAGGACACCGGCTACGCTGGCCTGCCCGAGCGCACCAAGGGCACGTTCGAGGACCTCTACCTGCCCGGCAGCACCGCGCCCGGGGCATTTGCGCAGCTCGCGGGCGCCTACGCCAGCCGGCACGGCCTGCCGATGCAGAAGCTGCGCGAGGCCATGGCGCACGTCTCGGTGAAGAGTCATGACAACGGCGCGCGCAACCCGAAGGCACACCTGCGCAACCGCATCACCGCCGAGCAGGTGCTGCAGGCGCCGCTCATCTCCTATCCGCTCGGAGTCTATGACTGCTGCGGGGTCAGCGACGGGGCTGCCTGCGCCATCGTGACGACGCCGGAGCGGGCGCGCGCGCTGGGCAAGCGCGATCTGGTGACCGTCAAGGCCCTGCAGCTGGCGCCGAGCAACGGCGTGGAGATGGCGCACCAGTCCTGGGACGGCAGCTATACCCTCACCACGCGCCTGGCCGCGCGGCGCGCCTACGCCGAGGCGGGCATCCGGCAGCCGCGCACCGAGATCGACCTTATGGAAGTGCACGACTGCTTCTCGATCACGGAGCTCGTGGTGATGGAGGATCTGGGGCTCTCGGAAGCCGGCCGTGCCCCCTATGACGTGCTCGCGGGCCGCTACGACCGTGACGGCGCCATACCATGCCAGATGGACGGTGGACTGAAGTGCTTCGGCCATCCGATCGGCGCCACCGGTCTGCGCATGGCGTACGAGATCTACCTGCAGCTGCTCGGCCGCGCCGGGGAGCGGCAGCTGAAGTCGCCGGCGCTCGGGCTCACGCACAACTTGGGCGGCATTCCCAACCGCAACGTCGCGAGCGTGGCAATCTTGGGGTTGACGGCGTGAAGACACAGGTGGGTCCGTGAACGACACTGCGAACACAAACGTCACTCCCAAGCCCTGGGGCATGAGCGACGAGGAGCTGGCCACGCGCCCGCTCGCGTTCCGCGACGAGCTGTTTGCCGGTCAGACCTTTCTCGTCTCCGGGGGCGGCAGCGGTTTCGGGCGTGCCATCGCCTACGTGTGCACGCGCCTCGGGGCCGACGTCATGATCTGCGGGCGCCGCGCCGAGAAGCTGGCGGAGACCGCGAGTGGCATCCGCAAGCACCTGAAGCGCGACATCGGCACTATGGCCATGAGCATCCGCGAACCGGAGGCGGTCACAAAGCTGATCGAGGCCACCTATGCGCGCTTCGGCCGGCTCGACACGCTGGTCAACAACGCCGGCGGGCAGTTTCCGCAGGCGGCCATCGACTTCAGCGTCAAGGGCTGGCTGGCCGTGATCGACACCAATCTCAACGGCACCTGGTACATGATGCAGTCGGCGGCCCGGCGCTGGCAGGCGGAAGGGCGCCGCGGCAACATCGTCAACATCGTGGCCATGGTGTGGCGTGGCATGCCGCAGGTAGCGCATACGTGCGCGGCGCGCGCCGGCGTCATCTATCTCTCCAAGACGGTGTCCACCGAGTGGGCGCCGCTCAAGATCCGCGTCAACTGCGTGGCCTCGGGCTCGATCGACAGCGAGGGCCTGAACGTCTACCAGCGACGCGACGCGGATCTGTTCCGGTACTCCAACCCCCTGCACGAGCTCGGCGACATGTTCGACATCGCGCAGGCGGTGGTCTATCTGTCCGCCCCGACGGGCAAGTTCATCACCGGCGAGGTGCTGGTGGTGGATGGGGGCAACAATCAGTTCGGCGATGTGTGGCCGGCAGGCATGCCGGAGTACTACAAGGTCCCCCGAGCTTAGCGCACCGTATCGCCAGGAGTCGCAACATGAGTGTTAACTACAAGGTCGAGTGGCCGATGTCGCTCAACGCGCCGCGCGATTCGCTCGAGGCCAAGCAGCCGCCCGTTGACGACGGGCTCGACGTGCCCGACCCGGTGCGCTACTACTCGCGCGAGTTCATGGCACAGGAATGGCAACGGTTGTGGCCACGGGTATGGCTGCTTGCCGGCGTCACCAGCGACCTGCCGGAGGAAGGCGATTACAGCACCTTCGGCATCGGCCACGAGCAGTTCGTGCTGGTGCGCCAGGCAGACGGCGGCATCAAGGCCTTCTACAACGTTTGTCCGCACCGCGGTAACCGCGTGGTACTCAACGAGCGGGGCAGCGTGCCGCGCTTCAGTTGTGCCTTTCATGGCTGGCAGTTCGCGTGCAACGGCGCGCTCGAGCGCATCACGGACGAGGAGACCTTCAACCCCAGGCTCGTCGCCCACCGGCCGGGTCTTACCGAGGTGCGCTGCGAGAGCCTCGGGGGAATCATCTTCATCAACATGGATGGCAAGGCGCCGCCGCTGCCGAGCTATCTCGGCCTGCCGCAGGGCTACATCGAGCGTTACCAGATCGACCAGATGCACGTGGTCCACCACGTGCGCAGCGAGTGGAAGGCCAACTGGAAGACCGGAGTCGATGCCTTCTACGAGACCTACCATCTGCCGTGGGTGCACCCGCAGACACAGGGAGTGATGGAGGACTTCAGCCAGTACGATCTGTACCCGAACGGGGCGAGCCGCATGATCGTGCCGATCTGCGTGAAGTCGCACCGCGTCCAGGACCAGGAGACCGTCGATCCGTACCTGCAGTTCATGCTCAGGGAGGGCGGCATCGATCCTGCCAGCTTCCGCGGCAGCGCCCGTGAGGTGCGCGAAGCCATCCAGAAATCCAAGCGCGCGCGCGCCAGGCGGGTGGGACTCAAACACTACGAGAACTTCAGCGACGGGCAGCTCACTGACAGCTGGGCGACCGGACTCTTCCCCAACGTGCAGATGGGCATGCACCCGGAGGGCGTATTCATCATGCGGTTCCTGCCGCACCCGACCGATCCGGAGACCTTCTTCTACGACACCATGATCCTCTACCGTTACGTGGACGATAAGGACTACACCGTGCCAGCCTGGATGGGCCTGCCGCCCGGGATCGACGTCACCGGCGAAACCCGCCCGGCCGTCATCCACGTGCCGGTCGGCCAGAAGCCCAATCTCGGCGACGTGCTCGATCAGGACTCGGAACTCTTGCCGGTGCAGCAGCAGGGCCTGCGCTCGCGCGCCTTCAAGGGGCCGTTGTGGAGTGAGCAGGAACAGCGGGTGCGGCACTTCCACCGCGAGCTCGACCGCTACATCCAGGGCCAGAAATGACATGGCGGCCGGCCGCCTCAACGTGCATTGCGTGATCGGCGGCCGCTACCATGACTTTGATTTCGCGCGCCTCGAGCTGCTGAAGCTCCTGCATGCGCACGAGCGGCTGCGCGTCACGGTATGCGGCGACTACGCCGACACGGACGCGCTCGCCACGGCGGACGCGCTCGTCACCTATACCTGCGACCTGCGGCCCTCCGAGGCCGAGCAGGATGCGCTCATCGGCTATGTCGAGCGTGGCGGGCGCTGGCTGGCCCTGCACGGCACGAACTCGCTCATCGAGTTCACCGCCGACGGCCATGTCATCACCCCGCGGGCGCTGCCGCGCTTGATGGCGCTGCTCGGCAGCCAGTTCATCGCCCATCCGCCGCTGATGGACTTTGAAGTGCAGATCACCGAGCCCGAGCACCCGCTGGTGCGTGACCTCGCTCCCTTTACCGTGAACGACGAGCTGTACCTGTCCGAGCTGCACGGAGCCAACCGCGTGCTGCTGCACACGCACTACAACGGCAAGGCACAGCGCGGCTTCGTCGAGCGCGAGTGGTTCTCGGATGAGCCGCGCCCCGTCATGTACCTGCACGCGCATGGGCGTGGCGAAGTGCTGTACTTCACGCTCGGGCACTGCCGGGGACGCTACGACATGCAGCCGCTCATTGAAGACTACCCGGCCGTCGAGCGCTGCAGCTGGCAGTCCCCGACGTACTACGAGCTGCTCGACCGCGGCATCCGCTGGGTGGCGCGCCTCGAGGCGGGGGCCTCCAACTAACATGGAGCACGATTTCGGCCCGGTGATGCAGAACGCCTTCCTCGTGGAGGACGTGCCGGCGGCCATCGAACACTGGGCCCGGGTGCTGCACGTGGGCCCGTTCTTCGTCTTCGAGCGCGTGCCGTTCCGGGAGGCCTGGTATCGCGGTCAGAGCGCCACGGACATCGATCTGATGGTGGCCATTGCCTACTGGGGCGAGGTACAGATCGAACTCATCCGGCAGCGCAACGCGGTCCCCTCCATCTACACCGACTTCCGTGCCCGTCATGGCACGGGGCTGCAGCACATGGGGGTGATGAGCGCCGATCTGGCCCGTGATCTGGCGCGGCTGCGCGCCAAGGGCATCGAGCCGGTGCAGCACGGCAACGCCGCGGGCATGCGCTTCGCCTACGTAGCAACCGATTACCACCCGGGCGGCATGATCGAACTGATCGAGTCGACCCCTAAGACCGTGGCGTTCTTCGAACGCATGCGCAGCGCGGCCCGTGACTGGGACGGCCGCGATGCGATCGTCACTTCCAGTTGAAGCAGTCGGTCACGCCCGGCGTGGCCGCACAGGAGGAGACCATGACCGAGACCCTGATGACCCGAACGCAGCGCGCGCAGCTTGCGCCGCAGTGGCAGCCGGCCTGGGACATGCTCAACGGGCTGACCGGCTCGGCCACGTTCGTGGAGGTATTCGCGCAGGCGCCGCAGCTGCTGGAATTCGTGATGGGCGCGTTCTACCAGAAGCTGTTTTTCGGCGGCCAGGTTGCGCAGCGCTACAAGCAGCTGGCGCGGTTGCGGCTGTCGCTGCTGCACGGCTGCCAGACCTGCAACCGCCAGAACATCCCCGGAGCGCTCGAGGCGGGCTTCGCGCAGGCGCAGATCGAGGCGCTGATGCGCGAGGACCTCTCGGTCTTCACGGCCGCCGAGCGCGCGGTGATCGGCTATGCCTCGCAGGTGGCGCTCACCAACATGGAGGGAAAGTTGACGCCGGAGCTCTACGCGGCCTTGCGCACCCACTTTTCCGAGGCCGAGATTCTCGAGCTCGGCACGGTGATGGCGGTGATCTCGGGGATGGCCAAGCTGTCCTTCGTGCTCAACCTCGTCGATCGCGAGGACTACTGCCCCTTCGGTCGCGCTTGAGAGGGCTGCCGCACACGCGGCCCCGGTCTTTGCGGTAGGCCGCGCTTATTCGCGTGCGGGCGTGGCGCGCTGCCCTTACCGGTCAGCTTATGGGGAAGCTGGGACCGTCCTGCGCACCCACATGCAGAAAGGCCTGTAAGGCGCCGAGGGCATTGCGGATCTGCGCCGCGATCTCGCCTGAGCTGACCATCTGCTCCTCGGTGGTGCAGCGCCCGAGCAGGGGCAGCGTGATCGATGCCTCCGGGACCGGCGTCGCGGACATCGTCCGGAGCACCTCGAGCGTCGCCTCGTAAGCGTGATGAGCGCGCGGCGAGGTATTGATGAGCGCGACGGGCTTGCCGATGAAGGCCTCATGGCTCACCAACCAGTCGAGCGCGTTTTTCAGCACACCGGACATGCCGTGGGCGTACTCGGGACTGGCGATGATCAGCGCATCCGCTTTCCCCAGTGCGTCCCGGAACTGCCTGACCGTGTCCGGGGGGGCCGCCTCGAGGTCCGGGTTGAAGAGCGGCAGGCTGCCCAGACCGGCGCGGTAGGGAGCAATGCGCATCCCGGCCGGGGCCAGTCGGGCCGCGGCCCGGCAGAAGGCGGCATTGATCGAGGCGGACCTGAGGCTTCCGGCGAGGGCAATAACATCCATGGTGAGCCACTTTACCGCGCAATCCCATTCCCGCGGCCGACCGCTGCCGCGCACGCCGTTCCGCCACCGCTCAGTGAGTGGCGGCGCGGCAAGTCTGCGGTAGGATCTGGGCGTTCCCACGCCAACCCCCGGGAGGGAAAAGAGCAGCCATGCCCGTCGCACGTCGCTCGGTCCTGAAATCATTCGCCGTCCTGCCGTTGGCGGCGCTGCTGCAGGAGACGGTGGAGGTGGTGCTGCACAACGCACGCATTTACACGGGCAACGAGCGGCAACCCGAGGCGCAGGCGCTGGCGGTGAGCGGCGGTCGTATCGTGGCCGTGGGCGCGAATCACGAGGTCCTCGGCCTCGCCAGCCACCTGACACGCAAGGTGGACCTCGGGGGTCGCCGGGTGCTGCCCGGGTTCATCGATGCCCACGCGCATCCGGCGCTCTCCGGACTCGAGCACCTGACGAAAGTCGCCTGTGACAAGAGCTCGATCGAGGAGATTCTCGCGGCGCTGCGCGCGCGTGCTGCCGACACCCAGCCAGGCGAGTGGCTGCAGGGCTTCCTCTACGACGACGGCAAGACGCCCCGGCCGCTGAGCCGCCACGACCTGGATCAGGCGATACCCGAGCACCCGGTACTCGTGCAGCACCGCGGTGGCCATACCGCATTCGTCAACACGCTGGCCCTGACACTTGCCGGGGTCGATTCCACCACTCCCGACCCGGCCGGTGGCCGGTACGGACGCGACCAGCAGGGTCAGCTCACCGGCTTCGTGGCCGATGCAGCCATGAATCGCATGCAGGAGTTGCTGCCGAATACTTACAGCGCCGAGCAGCGCCGGGATGGGGCCGCACTCATCAGCCGCATGTTCGTCAGCCGCGGCATCACGTCTGCCTGCGATGCGGACGCGACGCATGCCGACCTCAAGGCCTACCAGGACGCTCACGACGCCGGTGAGCTCAGGATGCGCAGCTACTGCCTGATCGCAGCTCCCGACCTGCCCAACCTCATCGCCAGCGGGCTGCACACCGGCTTCGGGGACCGCTGGCTGAAGATCGGCGGCGTCAAGCTCTTTGCCGACGGCTCGATTTCGGAGCGCACGGCGTGGCTGTCCACGCCGTACCTGGACATGCCCGGCGCGTACACCGGGCTCGCACTCAGCACGCGCGAGGCTCTCTACGAGTCCGCACGCACCGCCTGGCTTGCGGGGTTCCAGGTCGCGACCCACGCCAACGGCGACCTCGCGATCGACCGCACGCTCGGGGTCTACGAACAGCTGATGACCGAGGCACCACGCCGGGACGCGCGCCCGAGGCTCGAGCACTGCACGCTGGTCAACGAGGCCCTGATCCAGCGCATGAAGGCCGTGGGCGCGGTGCCGGTGCCCTTCGGCGGCTACGTCTACTTCCACGGTGACGTCCTGCACTTCTACGGCGCGGCGCGCACTGAGCATATGTTCGCGATGCGCAGTCTCATCGATGCGGGCCTCAAGGCCGCCTCATCCTCCGACTACACCGCCAGTCCGGCGGATCCCCTGCTGTGGATGCAGTCGCAGGTCACGCGCACGGATCCAGCCGGCCATGTCTGGGGCGCGAATCAGAGTATCAGCGTGGCGGAGGCCATAACTTGCGCGACGCAGAACGGCGCTTACTCGCAGTTTGCCGAGCACGAAAAGGGCACGCTGCAGCCGGGCAAGCTCGCCGATCTCGTCGTGCTGCAGCAGGATCCATTCGCCGTATCCCCGCAGGAACTCGCCCGCATCAGGGTCGAGCGCACCATGCTCGAGGGTCGCTGGGTGTACGAGTCCTAGCCAGCGCCGCAACCCGAGCGCTTGCCGCGGCCCCGCCTCAGCTTCGTCACGAAGCCGAAGATGCGTACATTTACTTAGGCAATCTGCGCTGAATTGCCGCGGCGACGCGGTACGATGCGACATCGGGGTTGGGCGCCCATTTCCGGGCGGGGTAGTAGTCCGCAGTTCGCCGGCGTTCGCCGGATGCTGCAGGTCAGGAGGAAGATCATGAGCGCTGTGATGAAAGAGGCACCGACATCCGCTCTGAACGCGCAGTTTCTGTCCGCGCCGAAGAAGATGCTGATCAACGGTAAGTGGGTGCCGGCCGTCTCCGGCAAGACGTTCGAGGTGAAGAACCCGGCCACCGGCGAGACGATTGCGCGCGTCGCCGAAGGCGGGCGTGAAGACGTTGACCTGGCGGTGCGCGCCGCACGCGCGGCCTTCGAGTCCGGCCCCTGGCCGGCGATGACACCCTCGCAGCGTGGCAAACTCGTGTGGCGCATCGGCGAGCTCATCGCGCAGCATGCCGATCAGCTGGCCGAACTGGAAACCCTCGATAACGGCAAGCCGTTGGCCGTTGCGAAGGCAGCCGACGTGCCACTGGCCGCGGACATCTTCCAGTACATGGCCGGCTGGACCACCAAGATCGAGGGCAAGACCATCCCGCTGTCCGTGCTGTACACCCCCGGTGCGCAGTACCACTCGTACACCCGGCCCGAGCCGGTCGGCGTCGTGGGTCAGATCATTCCGTGGAATTTCCCGCTGCTGATGGCGGCCTGGAAGCTGGCGCCGGCGCTCGCCACCGGGTGTACC
>Ga0335084_10000544_pt1 | contig 32248 bp, 28 predicted proteins | sample Lox_Sample_44_FD_206721 | JGI IMG/M metagenome (GOLD analysis project Ga0335084, IMG submission 206721) | Soil microbial communities from Loxahatchee National Wildlife Refuge, Florida, United States - Lox_Sample_4.4 | ecosystem: Environmental > Terrestrial > Soil > Wetlands | place: USA...
ACGTCGCCGCGGGTCTCTTTGATGACCTTGCCCATTTCGCGGGTCATGTCGCGGGAGTAGTCTTCTTTACGCTCGATGAGGATTTCGGCGGCGCGGAAGACGATCTCGGCGCGGCGCGGAGCGGGGACGAGGCGCCACTTGGCATAGGCGCGGCGGGCGGCTTCGACGGCGGCGTTCACGTCTTCTTTGTTCGATCGCTGGAAGATGGCAACGACTTCGCGGGTGTCGGCGGGGTTGCGGTCTTCGAAAGTCTGTCCGGTGACGGACTCGACCCACTCGCCGTCGATGAAGTTCTTGAAGACGCGGGTCTTGGTGGTCGAGCCGAGAATGGCGGGCCCAGTCAAAGTATCGGTTGCCATAAAGCCTCCTGGAATCAGTGCCAGTGATCCATGCTAACAACCGAAATTAGGAGGAGCAAGCCGGGCCGCATCATATGATAGGAGTGTGATCTATGACTGCCGGTGAGAAAACAAGAAGGTCAAAGCACAAGGCGTTGTCGGAACGACAGATCCGCTTGATCGCCAAGGCGCTGGCCGATCCGCGCCGGCACGAGATCCTGAAACAGGTCGGCGAGAATTACGCGGGCAAGCTTTGCTCCGACCTCCTCGAATGCCAGCCGATCACCGCCGCCACCATGTCGCACCACTTGAAAGAGCTTGAGATGGCAGGACTTATCCAGATCGCGAGGGAAGGGAAGTTCGCCCGCCTGATCCTGCAGCGAGAGATCCTGCGAGCCTACGTCGACCACCTGCGCTCCCTCTAAGCCGAAATCCGAACCCGAAACCTGGAGGCAATTGAAGTGAATCCCGCGCCGGGTTCCCGCATCAATTAGATAGTTGTCGAAACGTCAAATTGAGGGAGCGAGGGCGGCATGGAGAATTTCCAAGGGAAAGTCGCGGTGGTGACCGGGGCGTCGAAGGGAATTGGCGCCGGTATTGCAAAGGATCTGGCGGCAGCGGGGGCATCGGTGGTGGTCAACTACGCCTCCAGCAAGGGCGACGCCGAGCGGGTCGTCGAGGAGATCAAGAAGGCCGGCGGCAAGGCCATTGCCGTTCAAGGCGATGTGAGCAAAGCGGCCGATGTCACGAGGATCTTTGCGGAAACGAAGAAGACTTTCGGGCGGCTCGACATCTTGGTGAACAACGCCGGGGTCTACGAATTCCTGCCGCTGGAGCAGATCACGGAACAGCACTACGACCGGTTATTCGACATCAACGTGAAGGGCGTGCTGCTCGCCACGAAGGAGGCGGCGAAGTATTTCGGCGACAACGGCGGCACGGTGGTGAATATCAGCTCGCTGGCCAGCCAGGGAAATCTGGCGGGGTCCGCGGTGTATTCGGGAACCAAGGGGGCGCTTGACGCCATCACCCGCGTGCTGGCAGTCGAACTGGCGCCAAAGAAGATTCGTGTTAATTCGGTCAATCCGGGTCCGGTGGTAACGGAAGGGGTGAAGGCGGTGGGTTTCGAAGGCAGCGACCTCTTCAAGGAGTTCGTCGCCCGCACGCCCCTGGCCCGAGTAGGCCAGCCAAACGATATCGCCCAAGTGGTGTCATTCCTTGCTTCCCCCAACTCCGGATGGCTGACGGGAGAAGTGCTGTTCGCAACGGGCGGCTTGCGCTAAATAATCTGGAGACAGGGCTGCCGTGGGCAGCCCTGCATTCCCGTCAGGGGTGCCGCCTTGGTTTCCGCTCAGATTTGTAACCTTCTCTGACCTCATTGGTCACTTTCGTAACCCCTTCCATGCCTGACCCAAGTTCATTACCTCTACGACCGGGGATATCATTGTCAGGAGTTCGAAAATACCCCTATTCTCAGAACTTTAAACAAGGTTCGCGGCGCACGTGTCGAATAAAGGCAAGCCGGGGATTTACGTCGCCTGGAAGACGGTGACGTATCGCAGCGTCTTCCTGATGCTGCTGGCCGGGGTGCTGATTTTCGGCGCGGGAATGCACTTCGCATTCCCACAATTCACCGATTCGACGGTAAAAGCGGCGGGCAATCTCACCTCAAAACTACTGGAAAAAGTTGCCGGCCTCGCGCCTCCGATTCAGAAAAGTTCCGCGGCCGTATCGCAGCAGGCGCACTTCACCGCGCTGGACGGTACGGTGCGGGTGCGCAAGGCAAACGGCAACAGCTGGATTCGCGCCGACTACAACGTCCCGCTGGAAAAGGGCGACGTGGTGCAGACCTCGTCGGAAGGCATGGCGAAGGTTGTGTTCAACGACGGCACGAACTACACGGTGAAGCAGGATTCGCTGATCGTGATCGAAGAGAACTCGGCCAACGATCAGCAACAGACGAATGTCGCGGTGGCGGTCACGACGGGCACGGTCGATCTGACGACGGCGACGTTTGTGCAGGGATCGAAATCGCAGGTGATTGTGGCCGGGGCGAAGGCTTCGCTGGCCCCGGAATCCTCTGCGATGGTGCGGAACGATCCGCGCGCCGACCAGCATGAAATTCTGGTGAAAAAAGGCAGCGGCAACATCGAGCGCAACGGGGAAGTGGTGCGGCTGTCGAACTGGGAGAAAGTGAGCTTCCAAAACCAGTCGAAGACGATGGAGAAGGGCAAGGAGGTGGGGCCTCCGACTCCGATCGCGCCAGGCAACATGATGCCGATATTCATCACGGCGGGAGAGAAGACGAAGGATGTCGAGTTCAGCTGGTCACCGATGACCAACGCGGCGGGATACCGGCTGCGCATTTCCCGCAATCCTTATTTTTCCTCGCTGCTGTTAGACCGGAAAGTGGAGACGGCGGCGGTCGTGGTCACCGGCCTGGGCCAGGGCGCTTATTACTGGGATATTCAATCCTATGACGCGGCGGGGAAGGAATCGGTGGAGAGCGAGAAGAACCGGTTCACGATCATTCCACGATCGCAGGAGAAGGTCGAGTTATCGCTGGACCTGGACCCGTTCATTCAGCACGGGCACGTGATCGAGGTGACGGGGAAGACGGAGAACGGGGCGCGGGTGATGGTGAACGGCCGGGAAGTACCGATCGTTGCCGATGACGGTTCCTTCCACTATTTCACTCCGCCATTGCCGGCGGGCGAGAATATGATCACGGTGACGGCGCAGAACTCCAAGGGCGGTGTGAACACCCGCCAGGAAAAAGTCGTCATCCAGTAGAGATTTGGTGTTCAGTACAACCGAGTGGCAACTGCAGTTCGCAGGTCGCCTGAACATCCAATAAAATAGAAGTATCGGGAACAACCTTTTGCGTCAGGCGCCTGGGTCAGTTCAGGATCCGGTCGAAGAAGCGTCAGTTTCCAAGAGAGAGAAGTCATTCCATGTCGAATAACGGTTTTCACAACGGCGCTTCGCGCTTTCACAATCTGCGCTCGCTATTCAGCATGTTCTCGAGCGACCTCGCGATCGACCTTGGCACCGCCAACACGCTGGTGTATGCGCGCGGGAAGGGAATCGTGGTCAACGAGCCTTCCATCGTGGCGCTGAACAAGAACACGAACGAAGTGGAGGCGGTGGGCAAAGAAGCGAAAGAGATGCTGGGGCGCACGCCCGGCAACATCGTGGCCATCAAGCCCATGAAGGATGGCGTGATCGCGGACTTCAAGGTCACGGAGAAGATGCTGAACTACTTCATCCAGAAGGCGCACAACCGGAAGATGCTGGTGCATCCGCGGATCGTGATCGGCGTGCCTTCGGAGATCACGCAGGTGGAAAAGCGCGCGGTCATGGACTCTGCCTATCGCGCGAAAGCGAGCGAAGTTCACCTCGTAGAACAGGCCATGGTGGCGGCGATCGGCGCGGGCCTGCCGATCACCGAACCCAGCGGCAATATGGTCGTGGATATCGGCGGCGGCACCACGGACATCGCTGTGATCTCGCTGAGCGGCATCGTCTATTCGCGTTCCGTGCGCATGGCCGGCAACCAGATGGACGAAGCCATCATGAATTACCTCAAGCGGAAATATAACCTGCTGGTGGGCGAGCGCACCGCCGAGCAGATCAAGATGGAGATCGGCTCGGCATACCCGTTGGATAAGCCGCTGACGATGGAGATCAAAGGGCGCAACCTGATCGAGGGCGTACCGAAGACGATCACGGTGGATGACAGCGAGATTCGCGAAGCATTGAGCGAATGCGTGTCGACGATCATGAATGCGATCCGCGTGGCGCTGGAACGCACACCGCCAGAACTTTCCGCCGACATCAGCGACCGCGGCATCGTACTGACCGGCGGCGGCGCATTGTTGAAGAATCTCGACAAGCGCATCCGCGAGGAAACCGGGTTGCCGGTGTCGATTGCAGACGATCCGCTGTGCAGCGTGGTGCTGGGAACGGGCAAAATGCTGAGTGACTTCAAGCTGCTGCGGAAGATCTCGATCGAGTGAAATTGCCTTGATCGTTGGTCAGAACTCCGGCTTGTCGCTGCTAGCTTCTAGCGCCTGGCAATCGAGGACCAGGTTACGTTGAAGACAAAGCACTCAGCCATTGTTGGAGCTGCTGTAGGGTTGATAGTCTCGGCCACTATCCTGGGCCTGATGTGGTTCGGGGTTTCGGGCGTCGTGCGACTCCGCAATTTGGACCTCACGACAGTGTTTTGGCCTTCTTCCGTGATGCTGACGACAGGCTGGCGCACTAGTCTTCACGGTATCACGATCACGATCTCATCGATTGCGATTAACCCTGTTGTGTGCCGGAATTGCGGTTGTGATCGACATCTTAGTTCGTGCGATCGCTCGGTTGATCGCGCCTGGGTTGCTAGGAGCTAGCAGCTAGAAGCTAGTAGCTTGATTTATGGAATCCGTCCTCGGCCGCTACCGGAATCTGATCGTGCTGGTGGCGGTGTTGTTTGTCCAGGTGCTGGGGTTGGCCGTGCAGGTGAGACGCACGACCGACACCGATTCTTCCCGACTGATCCGGGTGTGGGCCGTGACCGCGGTTTCTCCTTTCGAGAAAGCTCTGGTGTGGCTGCAGACGTCGACCGGGAATATCTGGCACAACTACTTTTACCTGCGCGGGGTGCGTTCGGAGAACCGCGAACTCAGACAACAGATTGAGCAGATGCGCATCGAGCAGGTGCGCATGAGCCAGGATGCCGACCAGGCGCGGCGCCTGCAGGCGCTGCTGGCCTTCAAGGAACAATTCATCTCGCAAACCATGGCGGCACAGGTCATCGGCTCCAGCGGCAGCGAGCAGTCGCGTTCGATCTACATTGACAAGGGCGAGCGCGACGGGATCAAGTCCGACATGGCCGTCATCACAGCCGATGGAGTTGTCGGCAAGGTGCTGCACGTCTACCGTTCCGTTTCGCTCGTGCTGCTGATCAGTGATCAAACCAGCGGCGTGGGCGCGATTCTCGAAAAGTCGCGGCTGCAGGGGATTTTGCGCGGTATGCCGTCGGGAGAGATCGGACTGGAAAAGGTGATGAGTGACGAGCAAGTAGCGGCGGGCGAGATGGTGCTTACCAGCGGCGGCGACCGCATTTTCCCGAAGGGACTGGCTCTTGGGCGAGTGACGCAGGTCTCGCCGGGAAGCGATCTGTTTCTCAACATCCGGGTGAAGCCGGCGGCGAATCTGAGCAAGCTGGAGGAAGTGCTGGTCGTCACCAGAATTGACGAACGACAGGCGACACCCGACCTGACAGGCCCGGTGCGTGCCGCCGACATTCTGGCAGAACGGCTGCCGACCGTACCTCCGAAGTCGCCTGAGAGTCCGAGCGGAACCCAGGGCCAGCGGGTGCCGGTTCCGGGGACTGCGGACAGTGCGAAACCGGGAGAAGCCAAGCCAAAGACCGCGGTGCCGGGCGGCGCGACGGGCAACAATGCTATGGCACAGAAAATCCCTGCTTCGTCGACTGCCGCAGGGAACTCACCCGAAGGAGGCGCTTCGGGAGCGGTCGTGGTGAAAGTCCCGCAGAAGGCAGCCAAACCGGCAGAAACCAAGGTTCCGAACACTGAACCCGAGCCGCCAGCTCAGGATAGTCCGCAATAACGTGGCCATTACGTACACATCCGGGGAACAGGTTGAGGTCTACCGGTTCGGCATTCCGGCGACGATTCTGGTCCCGTTGGCGGCGGTTTTCCTGCAAGCATGGCTTACCTGGAAGCTGCCTTTCTTCTCGATCTTCGATCTTCCCTTGCTGATCACGATCAGCTTTGCCATGGCTCGCCGCAGCCAGATGGCGGGATTGTTCACAGGAGCGTTTATCGGGCTGTTCCAGGATGCGCTGACGCACCAGCCGATCGGCCTTTACGGCATCGCAAAAACGGTCGTCGGGTTTGGCGCTTCGTCCCTTGGAATCAAGCTGGATGTGGAGAATGCTGGCGCGCGCTTGCTTCTGACGCTGTTCTTCTACGCGGTGCATGAAGTCGTTTACTTCACCATTGCCCGTGGCTTGGTCAGTCTGCATGTGCAGTGGAGCTGGTCGCGCGAGCTCTGGTCTGGCGTGGCGAATGCGTTTCTCGGCGTGCTGCTCTATGCCGTCCTGGACAGGCTGAAGCAAAGAACATAGAGCGCCTCAGCTGTCAGTTCGCAGCAGGAAGTCTCATGGCATCGCGCATTCCTATGTGTTGAGAACGGCAGCAACTCCTGCTGCGGCCAGGGTTCCGAACACGTTCACCGTCTCATTTGTCATCCATCCTTTGCGCTGAAGTATTGCGCCCAGGACGCTGTCTGCCAGCATGCCTGCGATGCCGGCGGCAACCGGGATCCAGAATCTGGTGGAGGGGATCAGGTTGCCTAGTGCGGCGCCGGCAGCGACTGCCAGACCCGCGGCGGCACCGGCGGCAGTGCCGACCAGCGTGATTCCCCCGTCCGTTCCCGCAGGCACGCGTTCCCAAGTTGTGATCAGGAAAGCGGTGCGGCTGCTCGACTGGCCAATTTCGCTGGCGACCGTATCGGTGGCGGCCTCGGCGAGGGCGGCAGTCAGGCCGAGCAGCCAGACGCGGTTACCCGAGAAGGAGAATACGACGGCTGAAGCAGCGGCTACTGCGAGGTTGGCGAGGACTTGCCAGGCATTCCGGCCATCGCCTTGTTCGGCGAGGCCGAGTTCCTGTTTGCGGCGATATCCAAGCCGAGTCGTGACCAAAGTCAGGAGGAAAAGGGCGGTCAATGTGGCAAAGGCGGCCGGACCAGCACTGGCAAACATCAAGAAGCAGGCCATTGCGCCAGCCAGCATTCCTGAGGTTGTGACCCCGCGCAGGGCGCGGGCAAGGGCCGCGAATCCGATCGTGACCGCCAGCACGATGGCGAGACGGCCGGGGGAAGACGCCCACGCACTTTGGAACAGGAGGTTCATGGATCTCCTGCCATACTATATTTCGGGCTCGAGTGAGGCATACCGCTTCCTGTAGTGCTTGGACCTTAGGTTCGCCCGGTAATCTGGCGGCAGACCAGCTGCGCCATTAGGCTACACTTCTGTACGCTAGGGCGAAGTCCGGGCCGGTGACGCTGCGGCCGGGGAATCCTCACAAAAACAGGGGCGAGCCCGGTTTCTACCAATTGCATCTGATGTCTCTGGGGTGAATACATATGGCGGCATCCGTATGGTCGGGCTATCTGACGTTTGGATTGATTTCCATCCCGGTGCGCCTGTTCTCGGGCGCGCGCAGCAGCGGTATTTCCTTCAACCAGCTTCACCGGACTGACCATCACAGGGTCAAGCAGCAACTGATCTGTCCGGCGGACGGGCAGGTGCTCGATCGCAGCGACATCGTGAAGGGATACGAGTACCGCAAGGATGAGTATGTCATCATCGAGCCGGATGAGATCAAGAAGATCGAGCCGAAGACCGCGAAGACGATGGAGATCCTGGAATTCGTGAAGACGAACGATGTGGACCCTGTGTACTTCGAGTCTTCGTATTACATGATGCCGGAAGAGGCGGGACGACGTCCGTACGCGCTATTGACGAAGGCTTTGGAAGAGAGCGAGTACGTAGCCATCGCCAAGCTGACCATGCATAACCGCGAGTACACGGTGTTTCTCCGTCCCCATAAAGGCGGCATGATGCTGCACACCATGTACTACAAAGAAGAGGTACGGGAAGTGGAAGGCTTTGGAGCGCCCGATGTCGAAATCAAGGATGCGGAACTGAAAGTGGCGCACCAGCTGATCGAAGCGCTGGCGGGAGACTGGGACCCGGAGAAATATCACGATAGCTTCCAGGACAATCTGAAGAAATTGATCGAAACCAAACTTGAAGGCGGCGAGATCCAGGAAGTCGAGAAACCCAAGAAACTCGCGCCCGTCATTGACCTGATGGCGGCGCTCAAGGAAAGCCTGGCGCAAACGAAGAAGCCGGCTGCGTCGGCACGGGAAGAAGAGCGGGCGGTGGCGAAGAGAGGGCGGAGATAGTCGTTCGTCGGTGGTCGTTAGTCGTTCGCGATTCGTCGATGATGTCAGCAGCGAATGCTCAAGCCGAACGACCAGCGACGAACGACCAACGACTGTAGGCGGACAACAGTGTCCGCCTCACCTCATTTCCCCAATTCCCATCCTTCCCGCTACAATATCCGTTTCCGCGAATCAACGACATTCTCGATGGAGTAGGGATGAAGCGGTTTGTCTGGCTGGGACTGGTCCTGTTGCTGCTTGCGATCTGGACGGGGTGCGGCGACACCTTCCGTCCGGTCATTATTCCGAATCCTCCGGCATTTCCCGATCCGCGAGCCGCGCACACCGTGCTCGCGCTAAACGACAACAACACGAATCTTGGCGCGGGAAGTACAGATCCGGGGAGTGTGATGGTGGTCGACGTCTCCGGCGATACCAATGTGAGCGTGCGGGACGTGGGGTTGTATCCGGTGCACGCTGTGCAACAGACGGCGAGTCAGGTCCTGGTGGTGAACCACTCCTTGACGGGGTTGATCGGCGATTCGCTGACCAAAGTGACGTTCTCGGGGACGACGATCTCGACGACGGCGACGATCAGCTTGCCGCCGGAGTCGGCGCCGAATTTCATTGCCGCAGCGCCATCAGATTCGCTCGCGTACGTTACCCTGCCACAGCTGATTCCAGATCCGGCCAATTTCCCCAATTTCAATGCAGTCGGAGTGGTCACGATCGCCAACGGCAGCGTGGTGATTCTCAGAGTCGAACGCAACCCGGTAGCGATCGCCGTGACGCCGGACAAGAATAAGTTCTTCGTTGCCAATCACGACAGCGACTCGGTCAGCGGTTTCAATGCACTGGACCGATCGGCGCGGAACAGCCCCGCGCTTGCAATTACTGCGCCGCGATGGCTCGTTGCCCGCTCCGACAATCAGCGAGTCTATGTGTTGCAGGACAACGGCACGGTGGCGACGATCGACACGACGTCGACTTCAGGCCCCGATACGGTGATCGATAGCAGCATTCAGGCGCCTGGGGCCACGTTCATGACGTACGACAGCCTGAAGAACCGCTTGTATCTTCTGGGGAACAATCCTTCGAGCGGCGATCCAGAGGTCGTGGTGCTAAGCGTATCGGGGTCCACGCCGCAGGTTCTGGCGCGCGTTCCACTGCCAGCTCCTGGAGTCGGGGTGGCAGCACTGCCGGACGGCAGCCGGGCTTATGCAGCATCGAATGGAGACTCCCAGACTACGACCGTGGGCACGATTACGCTGGTACAGAAGAGTCAACCGCGAACCGGCACTGCGCTCTACACCTATGATGCCGCCTCGTTGACAGGTCCGGCTCCGCAAGTGGGCATGAGTCTCACGATTACTGGTGGCGGGGATGCTTTTGACGGCACATTTATTGTGACCGGTACGTCCACGGATGGTTCCGGCAATCCCCAATTCATGGCTGCGAATGCGGCGACTGACGACCCGGTGACTGGTTCGCGCACGGCCACGGGAACGAACTTCCTTCCGCAAGTGACCGTGATCAATACGTCAAGCAATGCAGTCAAGACCACAATCGCGATGGCCGCGGTTCCGGCGGCAGGGCCGTATCCGGCTCCAATCTGCACTGCGGCGCGGTTCCCCTTCATGATGGCTGCCGCTGGGGACAGTTCGCGGGTTTATCTGGCGAGTTGCGATGGAGGCGGAGTCAACATCATCAATACGGAAAGCGACAGCTATCTACTGACCCTTCCCGCCCCGGCAAGTTCCCGTGCGGCGATTCCACCCAGCACCCAGCCGCCGCCGCAGAATCCGGTGTTCTTGATTGCCGGGCCCTAAAGGACAGTCGCTAGTCGCTGGTTGTTCGTCACCAGAGGATTCGCCAAGACGACAACCTCGTCGCTGAAGATGGTTTTCTGATCTTCTAGGGCATCGTTGCCCGATATGAAGGAATGCAAAGCAAGAAGGCCAACGACTAACGACCAGCGACCAACGACTTACCCCGCAACCGCCGCATGCTCCGCTACGCCGTTGGGGTGGTAGCGCAGGGCGACGTTCATGAAGACATTGCCGCTGGCGGTGTTGAAACACATGACTAGCGCTTCCGTGTCCTCGCTGCTCTTGGCGCCATGTTCCGAGGTATGCAGGCTCGGAGGATGAACGCGGAAGTGGAATCCCTGGTCGTTGAGGGTAGTGACGGCATTGCCGATGATCTGGTTGGCGAGTTCGCAGACGGTTTCGCGAACGAGATCGTCCGACGACGGCAGCTCGGCGCCGGCAAAGCGGCTGGCGACACGGACGGCGGTGTCGGGATCGAGATCGAAGATGATGCGCCCTTCGATTTCGCCGCTCAGGCATACTTCGGCGGCGATGCCTTTACGGCGATAGGCTTCCTCCTCCATCGTAAGGTGATCGATAGAGGTCGGCGCTTGCAGGCCCTGAGCCAGCACGGCGTCGGCTGAGTTGATGAACGGCTGGATCAACTCCATGCGCATCGCTTAGACTCCTGCCCCGGCGCCGCGCGCCGCCACTCCATCCTCACGCATGACGTACTTGATCACTTCATAGAGCACTTCGGGCTTGACCGGCTTTTGGACAAAGTGGCGGGCACCACGCTGCAACGCCGCCACAATATTCTCCTGATAGCCGACCGACGAGACCATGACAATGCGGGCTTGCGGGTGCTCACGCACGATCTTCTCGGCTGCTTCAATGCCTTCCATCTGCGGCATGGTGATATCCATGAGAACGATATCGGGCGACACCCGCTCGTACTCGCTAATCGCGGTGATACCGTCCCCGGCTTCGCCGGCAACCTGCCCGCCGAACGATTCCACCATCCGGGCGAGGTTTTTGCGGGCGAAAACGGAGTCGTCCACGATCAAGTAGCGCACGGGTTGGCCGTCTTCGCTCCGTTTCACGGGCGCAAACTGTTCCATGACACTCCTCCCCTCCTATCCCAATACCACGGGACATCTACCTTCCGATAGATAACTCTAGTTACTTCCGGCACTGGCCCCCCGATTGCCGTGGTCCAGACCGGCACGATCCGGCGCGCATTGCGCCTGTAAAGTGTTGGGCAAGTCCTCGAGACTCACCACGCGCGTGACATAGCCACGGTCGATGGCGGCTTTGGGCATGCCAAAGACGACGCAGGACTCCTCGCTCTGTGCGATGGTCATACCGCCGGCGGCACGGACCGCGCCCATCCCCGAAGCGCCGTCCTCACCCATGCCGGTCATCAGCACGGCGATACCTTGCGGGCCGAATTCCTCGGCGACGCTGCGAAACAGCACATCGACCGACGGGCGATGTCCGTTGACACGCGGCTCCTCGGCAAGCACTGCCACGTTGCCGAGAGGCAACTTTTTGACCTTCAGATGCCGATTGCCCGGGCAGATCAAAACCCGTCCCGCGGTGAGCAGGTCGCCGGATTGCGCTTCCTTGACGCGGATGGCACAGGTTTCGTCGAGGCGCTTGGCGAACATCTCGGTAAAGCCGTCCGGCATGTGCTGCACAACGAGAATGCTGCCGGGGAATTCCGCCGGCAGCTGCGAGAGCAGGAATTGCAGCGCGTTTGGGCCTCCCGTAGAAACGCCGAGGGCCACAATGCGCGTCGGGGCTGTGCCAGCCTGTCGCAGCGGTTTCGGCGCAGGGGCAATTTCCGGCAGCGGCCGCGTGCGCACCATCTTGCTTTGCGCGGCGGCCTTGATCTTGCCGATCAGCTCTTCCGCAATCTCAGGCATGCGAGCGGAGACGTCAGCCGGCTTGGCGACGAAATCAAACGCTCCGAGTCCGAGGGCCTTCAAAGTGATCGAGGCGCCGGCCGTGCTGTGCGAACTGACCACGATCACCGGCAGCTGCCAGCGGCGCATGATTTCTTTCAGCGTGTCGATGCCATTCAGACCCGGCATCTCGAGATCGAGCGTGATGACCTGCGGCGCGAGATCGGGAATTTTCTTGAGGCCGAAGTTTCCGTCCATGGCGGTGCCGACGACTTCGATGGAATCGTCGCGCTCGAGGATCTTCGGAATCAGTTTCCGCATGAGGGCGGAATCGTCAATCACGAGGACACGAAGGGGTTTTGTCATGCCTGACCTCCCGCCATCGTGCGTACTTGCGGAGGAATAGCGACGCTGCACTGCAACAGCCCAGCGAGGCGCCGTTCCGCAGGATTGGCGCGCGCCTGGGTGAAGCGTGTGACCAGCGCGTTCATGTTCAGGATCAGCACGACGCGCCCGTCGCCGAGGATCGACGCGCCACTGATCAGGTCAGTCGAAATGGACTGGTCGTCCAGCGCCTTAATGACGAGTTCTTCCTCCCCGATCAAGGCGTCGACGATCAGGCCGAACTTGCGGTCCCCGGCACTGGTGACGAGGACAAACACCTTGTTGCCGGAGACGTCAGGGCCGGAAGGAGGCTGGCCGAGGCGGAGCAAGGGCAACACTTCGTTGCGGAGCTGGAGAACTTCGTAGTGTTCGACCTGATGAATTTCTTCTTCTACCGTTCGGGCGATCTCCGCGACGGCGTTGAGCGGGATGGCGTAGAGCCGTTGCTCGACGCTGAACAGGATGGCCTTGATGATGGCCAGGGTCAGCGGCAGGCGAAGGCGAAATGTGGTTCCGCGGCTGACTTCGGTCTCGATCTGCACCGTTCCCTTCAGGCGTTCCAGAACGCTTTGCACGACGTCGAGGCCAACGCCGCGACCGGAGAGCTCGGTGATCTCTTCGGCGGTGCTGAAGCCGGGACGGAAGATGAGGTCAAGAGTCTCGGCGTCGGTGAGCTTGGCAGCATCGTCTGAGGTGAGCAGTCCCTGCGAGAGAGCGCGCTGGCGGACTCGCTGCACGTCGATGCCGTGGCCGTCGTCGCTGACTTCGATGACGACCTGATTGCCCTGGTGATAGGCATTCAGCCGGAGCGTGCCTTGCGGGCGCTTGCCGGCGCGGACACGCTCGGCAGTAGGCTCAATGCCATGGCCGACCGCATTCCGCACGAGATGAGTGAGCGGCTCGGCGATCGAGTCGAGGATCCCTTTGTCGAGATCGGTATTTCCGCCCTTGATGATGAGCTCGATGTCCTTGCCATTCTGACGGGCGACGTCGCGGACGACGCGGGGGAAGCGCCGGAAGAGCTGTTCGACCGGCACCATGCGGATCTTCATGACCGAACGCTGCAGGTCGTTGAGCACGCGGGCCTGGAAGGCCATGGCATCGGCAAACTTGCCGCGCATCACATCTTTGGGAAAGCGCTGCCCGAACTCGTGCATGGTCTGCTGAAACATGGATTTTGCGAGGATCAACTCTCCAACCAGATTGAGCACGTTGTCGATCTTCTCGGCATCGACGCGGAGGATGTTGTCAGCGCTGGTAGGGGCGGGTGCGGGTTGTTCCTCTGTTTGCGGGGCAGCCGCTTCTTTGTCGGAGTCCGGTGCGGTGACAGCCGGCTGGGGCTGACGGTCGGGAGCAGCGGTTGTTGCACTCGAGCGGCCTGCTGCCGGAACTTGCCAGGCGGTCACCCGGGCGTTCGCGGCAACGGTGGGGATCTTGCACTTATTGCGAATCTGCTCCGCCGATTTGTCGGAAGCAATGGCGATTTCGACGCGATTTCCGACGTTGCGGTCCTCGTCGGCGGGGTAAACGGCCAGCACCTCACCCAGAGCCGCGAGCGCGACTTTGATCATCTGCCGGGCGGCGATGGGCATGGCACATTGCGGATCGAGCTGTACGCGCACGTGGTAGACGCGCTTACCTTCTTCGACGGCGCGAGCCATCGCCATCTGTTCGTATTCGGACCAGTGCACGACGGAAACCGCACGTTTCGCGGACTTCCTGGCGGGGGCGGCGGCGTTGCTGGGATGTGCCAGGCGGGCGATTTCGGCGCGAAGGGGCTCGACGTCGGGAAGTTTCTTGCGCCGCCGGTAGGCCGCGAGCAGGGCCGTGAACAGGTCGGCAGCACGCAGGGCTACCTCAGGCACCGCGGCGGCGGCAGCCGCATTCTCCAGCATCAGGACATCTTCGAATTCGTGCGCGAGCTCGCTGAGTTCGCGGAAGCCGCAGGCAGCGGCGTCGCCTTTGAGGGTGTGGACCGTTCGCCGGAGCCCGCGGACCGTTTCCGCGTCGCCCGGCGATTTCTCCAACCGCATCGCCTGTTCATTCAAGCTCTGGACCAGTTCGTCCGCGCTCTCAAAGAACAGCTCGCGCAGTTCCGCCATCCGGTCTTCAGGGGGAGACGTCACATCTTCACCTCAACTCGCTGATATGCCGTTCCACTATTGCGATGCACCATCTGAAACTTTTCCGTCAGCCCCAGCAGGCTCTCGGCGTGACCGACGAACAGAAATCCGCGCGGATTGAGACAGCGATAGAACTTTTCCACCAGGCGCTTCTGTTCCGGTTCGTCGAAGTACATCATGACGTTGCGGCAAAAAATCACGTCGTAGCGTTGCGGCAGGTATTCCGTTTTGAGATTGTGGAAGTCGAAGTGGATCAGTTCTTTCAGCGACTTCTTGGCGGAATAGCGGTCGCCCAGCTTGTCGAAGTAGCGCAGGCGGTATCCGTAGTCGACCGAGGCCATCTGGTGCTCGTTATAGGCGCCCTCCTGGGCAGCGCGCAGCACCGAGTAGCTAATGTCGCTGGCCAGGATCTCCACACGCCAGGGCGCGGGGATCAACGGCTTCGGCAGCGGCGATTCAAAGGGCTGAGGGTTACGCAGGTAGTAGTAGGCCAGAGCATCGGCGACGAGCATCGCCATGGTGTACGGTTCCTGACCGGTGGAACAGCCTGCGCTCCACATGCGGATGTTGAAGTCATGCCGTTCTTGCTTGCGCTTGAAGAGGTCTTCGAGGACGTCGCGCTGGAAGAGGTCGAGCTGCGCCTTGTTGCGGAAGAAGCTGGTTTCGTTGACGGTCAGGTTTTCCAGCAGCTTGGCGAGTTCATCCTTGCCTTCATGGCTGATAAGCAGGCGATAGTAACTGTAGAAGGAATCGAGCTGGCATTCCTTGAGGCGGCGCTGCAGGCGGTCCTGGAGGAAGTGCGTGCGCCGCTCGTCGAAGTGCATGCCGCACTCCTGGTAGACAAGCGCCTGGAGAAGTTTCAGTTCCGCGTCCGTGAGCGCGGGCACTTCGCTGATGTTCATGGTCGTTCGTTAAGTCTGCTATTTCTTGCCGGCAGAGGCGCTCTGCGCTTTGCCGTTGCCCGCAACTGCGTTGTCCGCGACCGCCTCCTGCTTGGCGCTCGGGCGGAACTCGAGAACCTTGCCCACGTCGAGGAGAATGATGAGCCGGCCGTTGTACTTGCCCAGTCCGGTCACACAATCCAGGCCGCCCTCGATCATCATGGCGGGGGCAGGCTCGATCTCACTCTCGGAGATCTTCAGAACCTCAGAGGCCGCGTCCACGATCATCCCTGCCAGCTTTCCGCGGTGTTCGACGACGAGAATGCGGCTGCGGCGGTGAATCGTGCCGGCGGGCTTTCCGAAGCGCTTGCGCAAATCGAGGACGGAGACGATCTTGCCGCGCAGGTTGATGACGCCTTCCATGTAGTCGGGCGCATCGGGCACGGCCGTGATCTCGGGCACGCGCACGATCTCATGCAGGGACGTAATCGGCACGCCATAGGTTTCGCGTCCCACCTGAAAGCCCACGACTTGTGTTTCCCGACTCATGCCGGTTCTCCTCAGCGGCCCGCCGCCGCTCCCCGGACACTGCCGCGTCCGGACGAGGCCGCTTCCCCGGGCCGGAGCGAGAAGTTGTCCATGTTCTGAAGCAGGTCGCGCGACATCTTCGACATCTGTTCCGCCGAAGCGGCGAGTTCGGTGGAACTCGACGTGGACGATTGCACCAGTTCGCGCATGCGCTCCATTGCCTTGACGACGGCCTGCGCTCCGGAAGCCTGTTCTTCGACGGCGGAGTTGATTTCGTGCGTGATTTCGTTGAGGCGGGTGGTGGCACGGGCAATCTGCGAGGAACCGTGCGATTGCTCGTTGGTGGCGGCGCCGATTTCCTGCGCGAACTTGTAAACCTCGGTGACCACATTCGAAATCTTGCGCAGCGCTCCGTTGAGGTCCTGTCCGAGATTGAGACCCTCGTTGACGATCGAGGTGCTCTTCTCCATGTTTTCGACGGCGCGGCGCGCTTCTTTCTGGATGCTCTGAATGAGTTCGGAGATCTCCTTGGTGGACTGCGCCGATTTTTCCGCCAGCTTGCGCACTTCGTCGGCAACGACGGCAAATCCGAGTCCGTGCTCGCCGGCGCGGGCGGCTTCGATGGCGGCGTTCAGGGCGAGCAGGTTGGTCTGCTCGGCGAGATCGTCGATGACCTCGATGATCTTGCCGATGTTGTCAGCCCGGGCCCCGAGGGCGTCGATAATTTCGCCCGAAGCGTGGATCGTGGTGTTGATGCGATTCAGACCATCGGTCGCTTTCTCCATGGTCGAGATACCGCTGTGGACTTCTTCGCGCGACCGGTTGGAGATGTCGAGCAGGACCTTGGCCGTGTCGGCAACCCGCTGGATCGACGTGACCATCTGGTCGATCGACGCAGAGGTCTCGCTGACGCTGGAGGCTTGCGTCTGCGTGCTCTTCACCATGTTCTGGACGTTGACGCTCATCTCGTGCATGGTGCTGGTGACTTCATCGATGGCGGAAGAGGTTTGCAGGCCGATCTTGGCGGACTCGTCAGAGGCGCCAGCAACCTGAGCCGAAGCGCTGGCCACCTGCGAGGCCGCGTCGCGCACACTGCGGACCAGCCCGCGAAGACCTTCCACCATGCGCGAGAAGGCGTTGCCCAGCGTGTCACCGGTAGAACGGGGCTGCGTTTCGACCGCGAGGTTCCCGCCGGCGATGGCTTCGGATACGGAAGCCATCTCTTTCAGATACTTCACCATCGAGTCGAAGGTGCGAGCCAATTGCCCGATCTCGTCATCGCCGTGAACGTCAATGGTGTGATCGAGGTCGCCGGATTCGCCGATCTGCTGAGCGACATTGATCAGCTGGTTCAGGGGCTGCGTGATCTCGCGCGCCGTGCGGTAGGCGACAAAGACGCCGAGCCCAATGGCAAACAGGGAAACGGTGAGCGTCACGATCAGCGTGGCGGTGGCGGCCATTTCATCGGACTTGCGGCGGGAGTCGAGCAGATTGAGGTTTGCCTGATCTACCTGATCGAGCACATCGCTGGACCGGGACACCCAGGAATTGGGATCCTTCTGCAGGTAGAAGATCTGGAGTTCGGCAACCGTGGCATTTCCGCTGTCGACCTGGCGGCGCTTTTCGACCAGAGGTGAAGCGAACTCGGTGTTCCAGCTCTGTTCAAACTGCTGCACTCGCTCCAGGTCGGAGCGCTGCTGCTGGTCGTTGGCGAGTATCTGAGCGCGGCGCAGGGCGTCGCCCAGGCGGCGGACGCCATCATTCATTTTCTCCACGTCGCGCGTGTCGCCGCTCAGGAGATAGTTCTGCAGGTGGAGCCGGTTCTGCATCATCTCGAAGCGGACCAGCGAGGTGGCCTGCGTCATGTCCATCGATTGCTGTGCGGCGGCCTTGGTTTCATGCTGACGCCACACGGCCGCCAGGATCATGATCATGAGTACGACAACGGCGGCTACGATGATGCCGAAATTCCGGTACAGCTTTTTGCCAATGTTCATACGCTACCTTCCTCTGCACGCGGATCAGCGGCAGGGATTGGTTTTTCACTGCGTCGGATCGAAATGAAATTCCACGACTCCGGTCGTATCTTCGGCGCCTGACTCAAAGCGCCACTTGCGAACGGCATCCATGGCGGCTTGGGCGAGGATGGGATGACCGCCCACCAGCTTGGAGTTCTTGACCACCCCGTTCCGGTCTACCGTGATCTGGATTTTCACGGTTCCGGCAATGTTCATCCGCCGAGCCAACTCCGGATAAGAGGGCGCGACCTTGTTCTTGATCTTGCGGGCGATCTGATCCCCGCTTTGGCTCGAGGGGGAAGAGGGAGCCTGGGCTGCCGCGCAAACCGCCGCCAGCACCAAGCCTGCCGCCAGCCAACGACTCAGCGATCGTAAAGACACAGTTCCTCCCGTGAATGGGGTTTCACGACGAAAGCTAAGTTTTGCACGGACGGTACCAGCAGGAGCCCAAAAGTTCTTCCAAACGATTACTTTAGTGACGGCGGCAAGTTGCTGATCAGATAGGCGCTTAGGTCGAGCCGATTGGCGTCAGAGGAGAGGAGAAAGGCGGGTGAGCAGAGGCGGAGAAAGGGCGGATTCTGTGCGTTGCAAAATGAGACGCCCTGACAAATGACATTACCAAGGTTTCACAATTTGACACCCGCTGCAGCATATTCACTTGACTCAATTTGAGATTCAAGCGTAGCTTTCTAAGTATAATTCAATTGTTTTCAATCGCTTAGCTGATTGGCGGACCAGACTGACTCCTTCTCTCGGAAACTCGGCCCTGGCTACCGGTGCGGCGTCTCATTCTGACGAGGCGTTTCAGCGCCTGCTACTGCAGCTTTCACGCGCAGCCTCGGAGAACACGGAAGCCAGCGAGGTCATCCGTTCCTTTTGTCACCTCACCCGCGAATTCTTTGGAGCCAGCGGCACCTACTTCTGGAGGCGAGATGCGGACGGCGCCCTGGTGGGAGCCGAGGCCGACGGTTTTCGAGCCGAGGAGTTTCGCGGGCTGGTCCTGCGTCCCGGAGACGCCTCAATCGCCCTCGAGGCGGCACAGAAGCGCACAACCGTGTATGTGAATGACGTGGACATGAGCCGGTATCCGCGGCTGGCCGAGTATCGCGCCGAAGCCGTGATGGCCGCTCCGCTGCTGGTTTCCGGGGAAATTGTCGGAGCCATTGCCTTCCTGAAGAGTGCGGCGGGCTCTCGCTTCGATGAAGACGCTGCGGCCAAAGGCACAATTCTCGCAGGCCAACTCGGCACGGCGCTGGAAGCGGTGCGCTTGAGCCAGGTTTCACGCGAAGAACATCGGCGCGCGATGATCCTGGCGGAAGTGGCCGCGGCGCTGCATGGCCTGCCCGACACCTCGGCAGTGATGGAAGGGATCGCCGACCGGCTCAGAGTCTTGCTGCATTCGCCGGTCGTGATGATGTTCGTTCACGAGGCGGGTGCGCTGGGCCTTCGGGCGGTTTCCGCAGGCACGCCGAAGCTGGCGCGTGCGGTGCGCGCCGGTTACCAGGAAGGAAGCCTGCGCTCGGCGGTGGAGATCGCCAGTCGCGCGGTGGCGGCGGGCGAGCGAATCACGGTGGGCATTGATGGCGCGTCTCATCTTGGCGAAGATCTGCCCGCCGGAATCCTGATCGCTGCCCCGTTCCGGACGTCGCGGTCGCATGGGGCGATCCTGGTCTATCCGCGGGGATCTTCGGCGTTTACCGACGAGGAAAAGACGCTGGTTTCCTCGCTTGCCGGGTTTGGAGCGGTTGCAGTTGCCAATGCTGAACTCTACGGCACCGCGCGCGGCCAGGCGCAGGAACTGCATGAGATTCTCGCCATCTGCTCGGAACTGGGATCGGCGGGCAAGCTCGATCAGTTCATGCAGACGTTCGTGGTACGCGCGTCCAGTTTCCTCGGGTTCCGCCGTTGCTTCATCGGGTTGCTGGAAAACGGCGCTTTCCGTGCGCGATGGGGAGCGGAAGAGGGCCGTGTGCTGCCGATGGAAGTAGTGCTGCCGGACAGTGTCTCGGCGCGGACGCTCAAGGACAAGCAAGTATTCCTGACAGAGGACGCGGCGACTGTTCCGGGCGCCAACCTGGAATTCGTCAACAACTTCAGGATCCGGCAGCTGCTTGCGGTTCCGCTGCTCGGGTCCGGCGGTGAAGTTCTGGGAATGTTCGGGACGCTGGACCGCGTGCAGGCCGGTCCGATTCTGGAAGAAGACGTGCGGCGGGCGCAGGCGCTCGCGGCCCAAGCGGCCATCGCGCTCGAGCTGACACACAACCTCCATCAGTCGGAAGCGCACCGCCGGCGTGCTGAAGCGCTGGTCTCGCTGGCGCTGGAATTGAATACGGTCTTGCACCTGCCGGATTTCGCGAGAAATTTCGCGCGCCGGGCGGCGAGCCTGCTGGGTGGGCGGGCCGTTGTGCTGAGCCTGTTTCGGGGGAACGACCAGCAAACGATTCTGCTGCAAGGCGCTTCGGAGATCGATGACAAGCCGCTGCTGCGCCGCTTCAATTTGGCTCTGGCCGGCGCCCTGGCGAAGCGTGAGGGGGACGTCGCCTTCGGCCCTGCCTCGGAACTATTGGGCCCGTCTCTGGCATCGAGCCTGGGATGGGTGGATTGCACGCTGGTCCGCCTGGCCGCGGCCTCCGGCGAACTCATCGGGGTCTTGTGCCTGGCCGATCGCGGAGCGTTGCCGTCCGCCGAGGACCAGCAGTTGCTGCGCGCGGTGGCGAGCCATGCCAGCATTGCGCTCGAGAATGCGTGTCTTTTCACGCGCATGGAACAGGCCAACCGGCATTGGGTGGAAGTGTTCGATGCGATCAGCGACTTCATCGTCGTGCACGATGAAACGCAGAATATCCTGCGGGTCAACCGGTCGCTAGCGGATTTCGTCGGCATCGCCCCGGACCAGCTGATTGGCGTGAATATGCGCGCGCTTGAGGCGCTGTCGGTGGGCGGCGCTGCGCATGGATGTCCGTTCTGCCGCAGCGGGGATGGTGTGGATGAATACGTGCATCCGATTCTGGAACGCACCTACCTGATCTCGACCTCGCGGATTCACGGCACCGCCGGCACGCAGTTGCAGACGGTGCATGTGCTCAAAGACATCACCGACCGGCGCGAGGCGGAGCAGCGTTATCGCGAACTGTCGGACAACATCCAGGAAGGGATCTTCTTTTCCACGCCCCAGGGGCGTTTCGTGGAGGTGAACGACGCCCTGGTGCGCCTGCTGGGATATAGCAGCCGCGAGGAGTTACTGCAGGTCGACATTCCGACCCAGGTCTACTTTTCGCCCCAGCGGCGGCAGGAACTGGCCGACATCCTGGAACAGCAGGGGCGCATACACAACCGCGAAGAGGTTTTGCGGCGCAAGGACGGGTCGCCGGTTCATGTGCTGATCAACAGCTTCGCCATGCGCGATTCGCAGGGGCGCGTGCTGCAGTATCGCGGCCTTCTGAATGACATTACCAACCTTCGCCTCTCCCAGAGTGAGTTGCAGAAAGAGCGCGACTTTTCGAGCAAGATCCTGAACTACACGCAGAGCCTGATTCTGGTGACCGACACAGATGGCGTTATCAGTTATGCCAACCGCCGGTGGAGCGGCCTGGGTTTCAGCCCCAACCAGATCCTGGGGCACCCATTGCTGGAACTTCTAGTCCCGGCCCGACGCGATGTAGTGCAGGAGGCGCTGAACTCGGTCTGCCGTGGAGCGCAGGTGGACAATCTCGATCTGCAGCTGATGCGATCGGACGGCACGAGCGGACATTTTTCCGCCAATCTGAGCCCGATCAGCGGCGATGACGGCCGTGTCAGCAGCGTGGTCGTCGTGATGACCGACGTGACCGATGCGGCCATGCTGCAATTCAAGCTGATTCACGCGGAGCGGATGGCGGCTGTGGGGCAGCTGGTTTCGGGCGTCGCCCATGAAGTGAACAATCCGCTGACCGCGATCCTGGGATTTGCCGACTTGCTGGTGGAGACACCCGATTTGCCGGAGAGCGTGCGCCGCGACCTGCGAGTCATTCTGCAAGAGGCGCAACGGACAAAGCAGATTGTGCAGAATCTGTTGAGCTTCGCACGGCAGATGCCGACCCAGCGCCAGGCGGTGCAGTTGAATGCGATCCTGCGGCGCACGGTGCAGCTGCGCGCCTACGATTTCCACTCTCACAACGTGGAAGTGGTGGAGCAACTGGACGAATCCCTGCCCGAGGTGATCGGCGATCCGCACCAGCTGCAGCAGGTTTTCCTGAACATCCTGAACAATGCGCACGATGCGGTCCGGGAGACGGGAAGGCCGGCGCGCATTGAGATCACAAGCACACGGGAAGGGCCGTTCGCCGAGATCTCGTTCCGCGACAACGGGGTCGGGATCGCCTATCCCGACCGCATTTTCGATCCGTTCTTTACCACGAAGGAAGTTGGCAAGGGCACGGGACTGGGATTGAGTATCTGTTACGGCATCGTTCGCGAACACAGGGGCGAGATCGCGTGTCACAACAACCCCAACAGCGAAGGCGCCACGTTTGTCGTGCGGCTGCCGCTCGCGGCGGAAAGCGCGTCGTTCGGAGCGGTGGCGGGAGTGCATCCGCAATGAGCGAAACCGCAACCAAGGCGGCATCGGCCCCGGTACTACTGGTGGAAGACGAGCCCGGAGTGATGGCATACGTGCGCGCCGTCCTGGAGAGGTATGGATATCGCGTGGCTGGAGCGGAATCAGGGGCGGAGGCGTTGCGCCTGCTGGCCGATGGAGAATTCCTCGGCGTCGTTTCCGATATGCGCACTCCGGGTGGCGTAGACGGCGCGCAGGTACACGCATGGATTTGCGCGCATCGTCCGGAACTGGCGTCGCGACTGGTATTCATCACCGGCGACATCGCCAACGAAGAAACAGCGGCCATCCTGAAGCGGACCGGAGCGCCGTGCCTGGAGAAGCCATTTCGCGTGCGGCAATTCCTGGACGTCATTGAAAAAACGATGGGAAGCCCAAATGCATGAATCCTGACCTGCCAATCCGGCTGCTGATCGTCGATGACGACCCGAGTATCCGCAAGCTCTGCATCACGGTCGGACAATCGCTGGGACTGACCTGTTTCGAGGCGGAGAGCGGAGAAGCGGCGCTGGCATTCCTCGAAGAACAGCCGGCCCACATGGTGCTGACCGATATGGTCATGCCCCACATGTCGGGGCTGGAGTTTCTGGAGCAACTGAAGCGGCTGCTGCCGAAAATCGAAGTTGCCCTGATGACCGGCCACGGGTCGATCGAAACCGCGGTGCAGGCGATGAAACTGGGCGCTTATGACTACATTTCAAAGCCGTTTGCGCCGCTCGATGAGCTCCGTCTCTTTCTGCGCCGGATGGCCGACAAGGTCCGCCTGGAGGAAGAGAATCAGTTTCTTCGCGAGCGTTCCGAGACGGAGATGGCCGTGCACGGAATCATCGGGAATTCCGAGGGGATTCAACACGTGCTGCGGCTGATCTCGCGGCTCAAAGACACGCGCACTCCGGTTCTGATCACGGGCGAGAGCGGAACCGGCAAAGAACTGGTGGCGCGCGCGTTGCATTATCGCGGCACGTTTGCAACGCGGCCTTTTGTCGCGGTCGATTGCGGATCGCTGGTACCGACCCTGATCGAGAGCGAGCTTTTTGGCTACGAGAAAGGCGCGTTCACCGGGGCCCTGCGCTCGAAGCAGGGGCTGTTGCAGTCGGCCGACACGGGAACGATTTTTCTCGATGAAGTGGGCGAACTGCCGCTCGAGATGCAGGCGAAGATCCTGCGCTTCCTGCAGGAGAAGGAAGTACGGCCGGTTGGCAGCAATCAGAAAGTGAAAGTCGACGTCCGCATCATGGCGGCGACCAACCGCGACCTGGAAGCGGAATACAAGAAAGGAACATTCCGCAAAGATCTCTATTTCCGGTTGAATGTGGTGACGATTCATTTGCCGGCGCTGCGCGAGCGGCGTTCCGACATTCCCGTGCTGGCGAGTTGGTTTCTGGAGCGACTGGCGCCGAGGCGTCGCGTGCAGATATCAGGAGCCGCGATGAAGGCGTTGATCTCCTACGACTGGCCGGGGAACGTCCGCGAGCTCGAAAACTGCCTGGAGCGTGCGGTGGCGCTGGGCGATCAGGGACGGATCGATCTTCGCGACCTGCCACCGGCGATTGCGCGCGCGGAAGTGGCTGACAAGCCCGAGATGATTGACACATCCGGGACGGACTATCCGGCGACGGACCTGGAAGACATCGAACGCGCAACCATCGAGCGCGTCTTTGCGCAGGTAAACGGCGACAAGGCCCTGGCGGGAAAGATGCTCGGGATCAGCCGGGCGACACTGTATCGCAAGTTGAAGCGCTATAACATTTGTCTGCCGGAAGAGACCTCCACCACCCTGCAGTAGAAGATCGGAACGCGCTTGCCAGGTGAGCAACCGGCGGGCAGACACCGCCTTCATGTGAGATTTTTCGTCCCACAGTTGATACAAGTGTCTCAGGCTGAGACACCTTGGCAGCGACATCAGGCGCATGTACCAGGCAAGTCTCTGGAACATCGCGTCGAAACCTCTTTCTCTGCTTAGTCTTGCCCATCAGTCCATGACCTTCAAGGTTTTGGATTGGGCCGTGCATACTTTCTTGCCGATAAAGCAGAGCGGGTCTCCTCGTTGCTCTTCTTAACCGAGAAGAGGGGAGACCCGACTGCCCGAGGCTCGAAGTCGAGGTTATCTGTGCCCAACCAGGCCACTGCTACTGCATATGCTCTGCAACCGGAACTTGTGGGCCGTCTGGCAAAGTTCTTCCCTCAGGCAACGCCGATGCGGATTCCGGTCCGGCTGAGCCGGGCCGATGGCAAGCACACGACACCGGTGGAAGAGACGGTCATCGAATTCGGCACGGCTATGGAGGTCCTGTTTGCGCTGGAGGCTCCACTCGAATTTGCCGACCGCGTTCTTCTGGAAAGCAAAGATGGCTGGCTGCAGGCGGAAGCCTCGGTTGTCGCCGTGCAGTATCACCCGCACCGGACGGTCGTTGCGGCGCGGTTCCTCAAGAATGTCCCGAATTGGATCGTGAAACCATGACGCAATCTACTTACGCATTGTCGAGTGATCGGTGGCCGCGGCTCTGTGCGCTGCAGCCCATCTACGCCGCGCTGGTCAAGGAGTTTGTGATCGAAGTGGCGGCCTGTCCCGTCCTGGAAGATGGGGAACCCGTGCCTGAGACAGTCGCGCAGGCCGAAGCCTGGTTCCAGCAAGTGGACTCGAACATCCAGGTCCACCAGTTGCGGCAGTTTCTGCAGACCACGACACTGGCCAACGAAGCAGTGCTGCGCGACCTGCTGGCGCATCATCTTGGCAAGGATACGAAGACGGCTAGCGATCGCGACAAGATCGACTTCCTGCTGGTGCAGTACTTTTCCCTGTGCGCGCCCTCGGGCCTGGAAGATTCCGATCTGGACCTGGACTATGTCGCGCAGGTGCTGGAACCGGTGCTGGGACCGCAGGAACCGAAGTTGCCGCTGTGGTTGAACTCTCTGGAGACCTTGTTACAGTCGGCCACAAAGTGCCGGCGTCTGAGCGAGTTGTTGCACAGCGGAATCCTGGAACAGGGACGCAAACTCAAGACACAGAGCGGCGATCGCTTTTTCGATCCTCCGGCGATGGTGGCGTTCGCGCGCTTCAGTTTCATGATGCGCCGGGTGTTTTTCCGGCTGATGCACGACGATCTGAATGCCATTCTCGACGGTTTGCGGGAACTCGAGAAGCGGGATGTTCACACGCTCGACTGCCGCCGGGCCCAGTTCTCGGCGGAGGAACCGACGACACGGCTGCGCATGATCTGCCAGTCCTGGAAAGTGATGTTCCACGCCGAGTACTCCTCCGGGCAGCCGCTACGGATGCTGGTGGATCTGCGGGCGGCGGTGGATGACGCCCTGCAGGGCGGAGGAGCGCGCAAGGGCTCTGCCAGAGCAGCGTCGGCATCTCCGAAAGGCCCGGGCAGCGGGCAGCACAGCTGAGCCGATTCGGGTGCAGCCATGCCATTGCCTCGTCCCATCGTTTTGGTTCTTTCGAGCGATCCAGCCTTTTCGCGTCAGTTAACGAGTAACTGGCCGGTTGGCGCCGACACGCCGGAATTTGTTCTGCTGGACCACGATTTGTGCAGCGAACTGCGGCGCGATACGTACGATCTCGCGATCGCGGACGCGAATTCCGTCGAAAAACATTGCCACCTGAAGGAAGCGCTGGCCGCGGTTGGCAAGCCGGCGATATTGATCTGCGCGGAAAACTGCCCGGATGCAGGAGGCGTTTCGGGTCCGATCCTGGAACTTCCGCGCGAGCCACGGCAGTGGCCGGTCACTGTGGCGCTGGTGGGGCGGGAGATCCTTCGCCGATCATCGGCAGAGTCACGTACCCGCGCGTCAGAGAATGCGCGGGCCGTGGTGGAAGCGGAAGCGACACTCGGCCGCTACATGGTGGAGATGCGCAACAACGTCAACAATGCAATTACATCTGTCCTGGGAAACGCTGAACTGCTGCTTCAGGAACCGGGTCTACCTGCGCCGGTGCAAGCCCAGGCGGATACGATCCGGAACATGGCGCTCCGCCTGAATGAGGTATTCCAGCGGTTCTCCTCTATCGAGAAGGAACTTGACGTCGCAGCCCGCGAGTCCGCCAAGGCGCCTGTTCAGGCGCGGGCAGCGAGGCGCGGACGCTAATCAGAAGTTTCGCCCGCTGTCTCTTGATTCCCGCACGAAGCCAATCGCGCCTGCTACACTCGAGCGCGCGTCTCACATCAATCCGCTCCATATCACTGTGGTTTTCCAAGGAGGCATGCGCTTGGCCAAAGCATCCTCGACCTATTCCATGGATCGACGTTCTGCGTTGGCAGTTCTCGGGTCGGCCGCCGTGGGCTGGCTAGGAGCTCCGTGGTCTCTCGCCTCGGCAGAAGGCACGATGGCTGAAACCCTGAAGAAAGCGCTTCCAAACTGGAGTGACAAGACCCTGGAGAAGATTCAACATCTGCTCGCGGACAGTGGCTTCAGCGGACGAATCTCCAAAGCAGACACAAATGTCCTGGCGGGCAGCGAACGCGTCAGCACGAACGAGTTGATGCTGGGACTTCTTCCGTTGGCGCGTCGGTATTCGCGGGCCCCCATCTCCAACTATCACGTGGGCGTCGTAGCTCGCGGTGTGAGTGGGGATCTGTATTTCGGCGCCAACATCGAACTGCCCGGACACTCGCTGGGGCTTGCGGTGCATGGAGAACAGTTCGCGCTCTCCAATGCCTATATGCACGGGGAGCAGGGAATCGCAGCGGTTGCGCTGACGGCCGCGCCGTGCGGACATTGCCGGCAGTTCATGAACGAATTCTCGCCAAAAGGAGACCTCGAGATTCTGATCACGGGGAGCGCACCAGTGAAATTGTCCTCTTTGCTGCCGATGGCATTTGGGCCGAAGGATCTCGGATTTCAAGAAGGAGCAGTACCCGTTCGGGAAGTCGTTCTCGCACGGCCCGAGGGAGCTGATGCCCTCACGCTCGCCGCCTGGGATGCGGCGAAGAGGTCCTATGCACCGTACACGAAGGCCCACTCCGGTATCGCAATCGGTACGCAAGCGGGACGCATCTTCAGAGGGGTGTATATCGAGAATGTCGCGTTTAATCCCAGCCTTTCGCCTTTGCAGACGGCGCTGGCGGCCCTGATCGTGGCGGGAGAAACATACTCCTCCATTTCAGAGGTTGTGCTCGTGGAAATCGAGGATGGCGTCATCAGCCAGCAAACCGCCACCGAAGCCTCACTAGCGGGCGTTGCGGCGGCAGTGCCGGTGAAACGCGTAACGACGAAGGCGGCATAAGTCAGTCACCGAATGACGAGCTTGAACACGAACCTCGAGATGACACCGCGATGGGCAAACTGGTTGTTTCGCAGACCAGGCATCGCGCTGGCAATGTTTTGGGGATTCGCTGAGGGCACGCTGTTTTTCGTTCTTCCAGATGTGCCTCTGTCGTTTGTCGCGATGTTCCGGCCGCGCCGGGCATGGCTACACCTGGCTGCGATTGTGGCGGGTGCCTTGCTCGGTGGAGCGCTGATGTTCAGCTGGTCGGAACGCAGCGAAAGCGCGCGGCAGGCTGTGGAACAGGTTCCGGCAGTGACCCCGGCCATGTTCGCCGGTGCTGAACAGGACCTGCAGGCTTACGGAATCTGGGGAACAAGCCTGGGGCCAGTGCGTGGAATTCCTTACAAGATCTATGCGGTTGAAGCACCGCGACATGCCACGTTGCCGATGTTCCTGTTGGTGACGATTCCGGCTCGCCTGTGGCGGCTGGTCATCGTATGGCTGGGATTCGCAGCGGCGGGCAGCATTCTGCGCAAAACTGGACGCGTCTCTTTCGCACCCGCACTCCACATTGTGTTCTGGGTTGTGACTTATGCGATTTACTGGATCGAGGTGAAATGAGCGGCACGCAGAGCGCGCCGCTCGTGTCTTCAAGTCTCCACGAAACCGGAAACTACTTGCCCACTCCTGACAAGCTGACCGTCTGAGGACTGGTGATCGCGTTGTCGAATATCCTCAGGATCCCAGTCCGCGTTCCTTTTTGTGTCGGGGTGAAAGTGACCGAGATACTGCAAGTCGCACCGGGAGAGATTCCTTTGACACACCCATTCTTCTTGATCGTGAAGTCGCCGGTGATGGTGACGTTGTTAAGAACGATCTGCACCCCGCCCGTATTTGTGAGGGCTATCTTCTTGCCGCCGCTGACCGTGCCAATCAACCGGGCTGGGTACGTCAGCGACGAGGGACTGATGCCCAGGACCGAGGTGGAGCCATCTCCATTCACGCCGATGCTCATCGAGTAGTAGCGCCCGCTGCTCAGCGGTTGCAGTGAGAAACCACCCAGCGGATCTCCGGTCTTGATGTCGGTGCGGTAGACGTCGGCCATTCCCTGATGAGTCTGGATATCCACGTAGGTGTTGATTGTCCAGAAGCTGACGCCATCGGGATCAAGGGCAAGACTGTCCGCGTTGGCGGGAATCTGGTAGGAGAAAACCTGTTTGTAGGCGCACCCCACACAGGCCGGAACCCAATGCTGGATGGCGCCCAACACATCGATCAGAATGGTGTTGTCGGCGAGAGTGCGTACGGTGCGAGCCATGGCGCCGACGGCGAGGTCGATTCCCTGAGTCCGCGTGCTCAGGTCGTAGCTTTTCACGTCGCCATTGGCCGCCGTGTAGAACATGGTGTGCTGGTCGGTGGAGAGCGAGATCCACTGCGCCCCTCCCGCCACGGTGTATGTGGTGGTGGCTCCGTTGGGGGCAATCTTGAGGATCGTGCCCTGTCCGAGATAGAGATTCCCCTGATTATCGTGCGCAATGGAGACGGGTGAAGGGAAAGGCCCCTTATTCGAGAGTAGCGTGCCCATAGCGTCGAACTCGTTCACGCTCCAGGATGGATTCCCGAGCGGGGCGCTGATCACGCGGAGGTGGTTGCTGATGTCGAAGGTCATCCCCGTCGTACAAGCCGCCTGGGCGGGTCCATGGAATGCATTCACAAAGCCGCCCATGGACGTATACACGTCGGTCTCATTGAGTTGGGTGCCGGATCCATCGCAGACTCCAACGTAAATGTTGCCGATCTGAGCCGGAGCCTGACCCCACACAATGCTGGAGAGCAACAGGGAGACGACGCCGACGAAAGCAGCTCGAACACTCAGTTTCACACACCACCTCCACAGACAAAGGCGTGCCGGCGATTCCGGTTCAGCTTCGTGACAAAACGGTCTGGGAGTGACCAAGAATGCGGTAACCATTACCGGAATTGCACGGGCAAAGACGACAGGTGCACGCTCGTGACCAACCGTCGGCGAGCCAAAGGGTTGCCCGCGTCATCGAGCAAACGATTCCAAGGGTCGCATGATCAGTAACTTGCACACGTCCTGGAGAGGAGGATGTGCCCTAAGGTCCGCTTTCCGAGGCAGGGGGTTTACCGGGGTGTAACCGGAGCTTCACATTGTGGCGATATATCGTCAGGACCCTGGCCCCCTCCCGAACGGCAATGGGCCAAATGCAAGAGGCGCACTATCCCGGAGCTTTGGCGACCGCGGAAAGGGTCAAGCCCATGCGCTGAACCAAATCCTGGAAATGCGGGTCGTCGCGGACCCAGTCCCAGTCCCAGGCGACGTTCAAATGGGTCAAGGTCGTCTCATGTTGAACGTAGGCCCGCTCCAGCCAGCGGAAGACTCCGTCTTTATCGCCAGCATGAGCGTAGAGGCGAGCAATGCGAACTGCCGGAACGTAAGTGTGACTGGCCCGGGCGGCGAGAACATCGGCGGCGCGATGCATCGCAACCGAGTAGCCGCGATCAGCCTCGCGCGCGAGAGCTTGCTCGACCTCGGTGTCATGGAGTGCGAGAAAGAAGTTCCGCGCTTCCCCCAAGGCTTCGGTCTTCATCCCTTTCTTGAAGTAGGCACCCCAAAGGCCGAGGTGGGCAGAAGGGAACTCGGGTTCGGTATCGAGGACCTTCCGCAGTTGCACGATGGCATCGTCGTAGCGCCCCAGATAGACCAGTTGCCATCCATAGAAACACTGGAAGAACGGGTTGAAGGGGTCGAGCTCGAGCGTGCGATGAATTTCCCGATCCCACTCGGCTTCGCGTTTCATGGAGATCAGGTAGTCGGAATACATGAAGTGGCCATCGGCACTGTTGGGATTGAGTTCGATGCCGCGCAGGTATTCCCGTTCGGCAGTCGACCAGTCGCGGTCGTAGGGCCCGGCGATATTGGCATTGACGATGTGGGCGTCGGCGAGAGAGCTGTCCAGGGCAAGAGACCTGGCAACCGCGGTCTTTGCTTTGGGGTAGGCTTCGGTGGGTAGCATGACGCCGGCATCGCCCCGCAGCAGCCAGACGTTGGCCACACCTACCCAGGCAAGCGCGTAGTTCGGATCTTTGTCCAACGCGAGCTGGAAGTACTCGAGCGCCGAGTCCATGTGTTCCCGCGAGATGCGGTACCAGTGCGCCTGACCTTTCAGGTAGGCCTCATAGGCTTCGGGATTGACGGGACGATTGTGGGTAAGGCTCCTGTTTTCCTCTGGGGTTACGGCGACTTTGATTTCCCGCACGATGGCCTGAGCCACTTCACCCTGCAAGGTGAGGATGTCGCGAAAGTCGCGTTCGTAGCTGTCGGCCCAGATGTGGGTGTCGCTCTCAGCATGGATCAACTGCGCGGTGATGCGAACATGTTGTCCCGAACGCTGAACCGAGCCCTCCAAGATACTGTCGACGCCGAGCGTGCGGGCGATCTCGGGCAGGGGCCTGCGAGTGTCGCGGAACCGCATCACAGAAGTGCGCGAGATCACTTTCAGACCTCGGACCTTCGCTAGATCGGTGATCAGGGCATCGGTCATGCCGTCGGCGAAGTAATCCTGCTGCACGTCGCCGGTGAGATTCGAGAATGGCAACACGGCGAGGGAGTGGACCGGCGGGGCCTGCGATCGTGTCAGCCACAGCGCTACGAGCACTGCAAGCAGCGCCACAGCGAAACTGAGGCCAGCCGTGAATGCGCGACGGTTTCCCTTCGGCGCGGGTTGCATCACGGGCGCACCCGGCGTCTCCACTGGCGCCATGAAGCGATAGCCGTAACGGGGCAGGGTTTCAATGAATTGGGGATTTTCGGCCGAGTCGCCCAGCGCCCGCCGCAGCTTCTTCACGGCATGATTGAGGCTGTCATCGAACTCCACGAAGGTATCTGCCGTCCATAACTTCGCACGCAACTCTTCGCGGGTTACTACTTCGCCGGGGTGCTCCAGCAAAGCGCGCAGTAACTCGAAAGCTTTCGGAGGAAGGGCAAGTTTGTGTCCGTTGCGATGGAGTTCTCCGGAAGTGAGGTCCAACGCAAAGTCACGGAAACAAACTCGTGGTTGCGGAAGCTGGACCGATACGGGCATGGAGCCGCCCCTTCAGTGGGCGAAATCTAGCACAAACCTATTGATAACGCAGTGATTAGAGTCACTTTGTGCCGGTGCAGGTTCCATCCCGTCCATTCCCGTTCATCTTCAATTCAGAAAATGACCATAGGCAGTTCATTGTGCAAGCCGGCGGCGTGTGACAAGCATGGGCCTGCAAGATCAAGAAGGTCAAGGAGGAGGTATGAAACACAGACTGCTTGCCACACTGTCCATCATTCTGGCGATGTTTTCGCTGATTGCGGTGAATGCAGCCGCGCAGCAACGGATAAAGTTCAAGATTCCTTTTGATTTCGTGGTCGGCAATGACCGGCTTCCGGCTGGAACGTATTACTTGAGCGCTATCAATCCCCGCGTGATTGC
>Ga0335084_10000545_pt1 | contig 32233 bp, 25 predicted proteins | sample Lox_Sample_44_FD_206721 | JGI IMG/M metagenome (GOLD analysis project Ga0335084, IMG submission 206721) | Soil microbial communities from Loxahatchee National Wildlife Refuge, Florida, United States - Lox_Sample_4.4 | ecosystem: Environmental > Terrestrial > Soil > Wetlands | place: USA...
ATCCGCTGACTGAACTGGGTGGCGCGAATCGACAGCTCACCCACCGCGTCCGCGAGTTGCGCCGTGGTGGCAGCCCCAGCGGACGCCCCTTCGAGCGCCATGTTGAGCGCCAGCAGGCTGGCGTCGCCCGTGACTGCTTCGACGGCGCTCAGCAACTGGGTCAGGTCTTCGGCTGGATTAAGAAAGCTCTCCGGGTGTTTCGCGCTGAGCATGTGTCATAGCCGTGGTGCCGGACGGCGGCCCGGCGATCGCCAGAGCCCCAATATCGGCGGGCGCGAGACAGGCTTTAGAGGCGCCGCGCCGAGCCCACTGCAGGCACCTCGCGGATCACGCTGAGCAGTCTGCGCACCTGGTCCACGCCGCTCACTTCCAGTGTGAAGAACATGCGCGCTTGCAGGTCCCGGGCCTGGGACGTCGTGGCAGCGACCCTGACCTTCTCGCGCGAGAAGACCTCGAGGATGTCGCGCATCAGATCAGGATGGTTGGTACCGTCGATCTCCACGTCCACCAGGAAGCGCCTCTGTGCGGCGTCGCTGCCCCACTGTGCCGCGATGAGCCGCTCGGTGGTAAGCCGAGGTACGTTGGAGCACGACTGCCGGTGCACGCTCACCCCGCGACCGCGCGTCACGAAGCCGATGATCGGATCCGGCGGCACCGGTTTGCAGCACTTGGCCAGCACCGTGAGGAGCTTGTCCACTCCGACTACGAGAACGTCGCCGCGGCGACGCAAGTCCTCCTGTGGACGCGGCGTGCTGGGCGACGGCGCGGCATCTGCCTCCTCGCGGAAGGTCCCGGCGGCTGCGTCTGGCTCGTCCTCGCGCAGCGCGCCCTGTATCTGCCGCGCCGTGATCTCGCCCCGACCCACCAGCGCCAGCAGCTCGTCGAGCCTGTCGAAGCCCAGCCTCTGCGCCAGGGCATCGAGGCTCAACGCCGTTCTGCCGGCGCGCTGCAGGACTTTCTCCGCCAGCTGCCGACCTTGCGCGACGGCGGCCTCAAGGTTCTGGTTGTTGAACCATTGACGTACCTTCGCCTTGGCCCGCGAGCTGTGAAGAAAACCCAACTCGGCGTTCAGCCAATCGCGGCTTGGGCCCCCGCTCTTGACCGTGACGATCTCAACAGTCTGGCCGTTCGACAAGCTGTGGTTGAGCGGCACCATCTCCCCGTCCACGCGCGCTCCGCGGCAGCGGTGACCGATGTCCGAATGCACGTGATAGGCGAAATCCACCGGAGTCGCACCCCTGGGCAAGTCGATCACCCGCCCCTGGGGCGTGAGCACGAAGACGCTGTCTTCGAACAGTCCGGTACGGAACTGCTCGGCCAGGTCGGCCACGTCGGCGAGAGCGTCCTTCCAGTCGAGGATCTGACGCAACCAGGCGATCTTCTCGTCGAAGCCAGTCTCGCCGGCTACGCCCTCCTTGTAACGCCAGTGCGCCGCCACGCCGTACTCGCAATGCTGATGCATCTCGTAGCTGCGAATCTGGACTTCCAGCACTTCGTGATTCGGGCCAACCACCGCCGTGTGCAACGAGCGGTAGCCGTTCGCCTTGGGTTTCGCGATGTAATCGTCGAACTCCCGCGGCAACGGCGTCCACAGATTGTGCACCAGGCCGAGCGCCGCGTAGCAGTCCCTGACATCGTTGACCAGGATGCGCACGCCACGAATGTCGAACAACTCGTCGAGCGCGCGATCCTTGCGCGCGAGCTTCTTGTAGATGCTGTAGATATGTTTGGGGCGGCCGCTGACCTCGCCTTCCAGTCCCGCCTTGGCCAGTTCGGCGCGCAGCAGCTGCGTGACGAGGCGGATGTAAGCCTCGCGGTCCGCGCGCTTCTCGTCCAGCTCCCGCGCGATCTGCTTGTAGGCTGCCGGATCGCTGCAGCGGAAGGCGAGATCCTCCAGCTCCCACTTGAGCTGCCAGATGCCGAGTCGGTTGGCGAGCGGCGCCAACAGCTCGAAAGTATCGCGTGCGGCGCTGCCGCGTGCGGAATCGTCGCCATGGCCGGCCAGATAACGCAGCGTCTGCACCTGGTCTGCGAGCTTGATCAGAACCACGCGCACATCCTGCACCATCGCCAGCAGCATCTTGCGCACCGCCTCCAGCTGCGCACTGCGCTCAGCGGTCTTCTTCGATTCGTGGTCGTGTGAGCGCAGCGCCTGAATCTGCCCCATGCGCGCAAAACCCTCCACCCGCGTCGCCACCCGCGGGCCAAGAGCTTGCCGCAGGCGTTCCATCCAGTCAGGCTCAACGCTCGGCAGCCCGCTCATCAGGCCCGCCGCGAGAGTCTCGGCATCGAGCCGCAGCGACCCCAGAATGCCGCTCAGCTCGCGACAATGGCTCAACAGCGGCTCGCCCAAGGCGTTGGAGCGGCCTGCATAGCGCTCCACGGCAAGCGTGAGCGCGCGCGACAGCAGCGCCTGGTCGGCGTCCCCCAGCCGCTCAACCTGAGCCATCAGCCAAACGCTCGGGTCGGCGTCGGCGCTAACTCCTCTGACCTGGATCGTCATGTCAACTCTGATTTCTTGGCAGCGCCGCGCGTTCAGCGGCTCTGCCAGTAGCGCCGGTACTGCGCGCGGTAGCCCTGTTCCGAGAGCCCGCTGGCATCAAACCTCAACATCACGGCCCCGTCGTGGTCACTGCGCAACACGCGGCTGCCTAGCGCCTCGTAGCGCGCCACCACCTCCGGCTTCGGGTGACCAAAACGATTCCGGTAGCCCACCGGGATCACCACCACGCTCGGAGCGATTTGTGCGAGGAAGGCGATGCTGGACGAAGTTCCACTTCCGTGGTGGGGGGCAACAAGCACGTCGGCCCGCAGCGCCTCGCGGTGCGTCTGCAGCAACTCCGCCTCCGACCCCTGCTCGATGTCGGCCGGCAGAAGCGCGCTCCCGAACGCCGATTCGACCTTGAGCACGCAGCTGCGCGCGTTGTCCTTCAGCGCCGGTGAATTATAGCTCGCCCACCCGGGGTGAAGAATTGTGAACCGCACTCCGTCCCACTCCCAGTTCTGACCCGCGAAGCAGCGCAGGCGCCTGAGCGCGAGCGCCACCGGAGGCGCATCGGGAGGCAGAGATGTCGCTACCCAGCCCACGGGGACCGCCTCCAGGACCGACACCGCACCGCCGAAATGGTCGCTGTCGTCGTGCGTAACGACGAACCCGTCGAGTTGCTCGACGCCCTGCGCGCGTAGAAATGGGACCACCACTCGGTTGCCGGCGTCCGTGTCGCTCGAAAACGCGGGACCGGCGTCGTAGAGCAGCGCGTGGCGATGCGTGCGCACTACCGCGCTCAGGCCCTGGCCGACATCGAGCACGTCAATCCAGAGCTCGCCCGGTCCCGGGGTCGATGCCTTGATCGCGACCAGCGGCGCAAATGCGGCCAGCCCCAGCCAGCGCCCCGGCAGGCCGCGCGGCGCGAGGATCCACGCAACGCCTAGCAACGCCAGCGGCATCGCCCACCACGGCGGTGCATGCTGCTGCCACACCGCCGCGGGCAGCGCGCTCATCCACTGCAACACCGCGCTACAAAGCGCCATCAGCCACGCAGCAAGCTTGAGCAGCCAGTCCACCGGCAGCAGCACGCCGATCAGCGTCAGCGGGACCACACCCAGGCTCACAACGGGAATCGCCACCGCGTTGGCCAACGGAGAGACCACCGAGACCTGCTGGAACATGGTGAGGAGAACGGGCGTGAGGCCGATGGTCACGGCCCATTGCACGCGCGCCCAGTTGACGAACCAGCCGGGTTGCCAGAGGCGGCCGAGCGTCACGTACATGATCAGCGCCACGGCGCCGAAGGAGAGCCAGAAACCCGCGGCCAGGACGCACATGGGGTCGGCCACCACCGCGACGAGAAGCGCGAGGGCCAGCACGGCCAGCGGCTCAGCCGCCAACCCCAGCAGCAGGCTCACCGCGATCGCCGCCAGCATGTACACCGTTCTCTGCGCCGGAACGGCGAACCCTGCGAGCAGCGCGTAGCCGCACGCCACCAGCAGGCCAGCGACTGCCGCTGCCTTTACGGCAGCCAGACGCGCGACCAGGCCTGGAGAGCGACGCCAAGCCCAGAGCACCAGCGCGAACGCCAGCCCGGACACCATCGTGATGTGCAGGCCGGAGATGCTCATCAGGTGATTGACGCCGGTTCGCGTGAACACCGTCCACTCGCTGCGCGAAATAGCTTGCTGGTCGCCGATCGCGAGCGCCACCAGCACCCCCGTGCCAGACTCACCGGGTAACGCAGAGACGATGCGATCACGCACCCATTCACGCGCACGCTCGACGCTGTAGGGCAAGCTCCAGACCATCGACTCGAGCCGCCGGTTGGATGGTTCAGGGCGCACATAACCGGTGGCGCGGATGCCGCGTTCGAGCAGCCACGCCTCGAAATCGAAGCCGCCGGGATTGGCCAGCCCGTGAGGGCGTCGCAGCCGCACGTTCAACTCCCACCGCTCGCCGGGATGGAGAGCTGAAGGCGCCTCCGCTCCAGCGCCATTTCCTTCGGCGTACCAGAAGAGCGTGATGTGGCGCGGCACGCGGGCCAGCGGCGTGGTGATGAGTTCCACGTCGAACTCGAAGCGCACGCCGCGCTCACTCACCTGCGGCAGGCTGGCGATCACGCCGCGCACACCGACGTCTCTCCCCTCCCATTCCGGCGGCAGGTGATCGGCGAGTTTTACATGAGCCACCAGCGCGGCCCATAGAAAACCTCCGCTGAACCACAGCAGTGCGACCCCGGACCGCCGTAGAAACCGCTGGCGCGCGCCGGTCGCGGGCGGGATCAGGGACGAGGCAACGAGCGCGGCCACGAACGCGTAGACCCACAGAACACCGGGGAGCTCGGGCTGTTGCTGCAGCCAGGCCGCACCGAGCACGAACGCGGCGACGTTCAGCAGCATCCGGCTAGCAACGGGCTCGGCCCACCGCGCGGCCAAAGAACCCGGTTAGAATCCGGGCACAGCCACAAGGCGCGCGCGCGATGCCGAAAAAGTACTTCAGGAAATATCTGCCCAGCCATGCGTCCGTCCGCGATAACCGCACCCTCGGAGTACTCGGCTCCGCTCTGCACCATCCCAATCTCTGGCATCTGAACCGGCGCTCGGTCGCAGGTGGCGTGGCGATCGGAATGCTGTGCGGGATGATCCCGGCGCCGGTCCAGATGCTCATCGCCGCTATCCTGGCCGCCGTGCTGCGCGTGAACCTGCCGGTGGCGATGGCGGCAACGTGGTACATCAACCCGTTTACTATCGTCCCGCTTTACTACATCGCCTACAAGATCGGAACCGTTTTGACTGGAGATGTATCGGCGGCGAGCGTTACACCTCCCCTCGGCCCGAGCCTGGACGAGGTGAGCAATTGGATCCCCAGGCTGATCGACTGGATCGACACGACGGGCAAGCCCTTCGTCGTGGGGCTTTGCGCACTGGGCGTCACGTTGTCGGCAGGGAGTTATTTCGCGGTGCGCGGTGCCTGGCGCCTATACATTGTGACCGCATGGCGGCAGCGCCAACGTGCCCGATGTGAGGCCCGGAGCGTAGCGTCGGACAAGTGACAACGCCACGTTATTGGAGCCAGGCTGTCACCGAGTTGGCGGACCGCGACGCTACTCTCGCCCACCTCATCAGGCAGGCAAGCGACACGCGTTTGCAACGGCGCCGCGATGCCTTTGGCGCGCTGGCGCGCGCCATCGTGGGACAGCAGATCTCGACGCAGGCTGCGCGCAGCGTCTGGACACGGCTGGTCGGTTGCGTCCCGAGCTTCTCGCCCGACACCTTAGCTGCCGCCGATCACTTGACCCTGCGTGGCGCCGGCCTGTCGTCGCAGAAGGCGCACTACCTGCAAGACTTGGCGAGCCACTTCGCTACGGGATCGCTCGCTCCCGCGCGCTGGCGGCGCATGGACGACGAATCCATCATCGAGGATCTCACACGGGTGAAGGGGATCGGGCGCTGGACCGCCGAGATGTTCCTGATCTTCCACCTGCAGCGTCCCGACGTGCTGCCCGTGGGCGACCTCGGGCTGCAGAAAGCGATGAGCGTCCACTACAACCGCGGCCGGCCCATGAGCGAAAAGAAGCTGCGCCGCCTCGCCGAACCCTGGACGCCGTGGCGGACGGTCGCCACGTGGTATCTGTGGCGAAGCCTCGATCCGTGACCCGTGATTGCCGGCACGTGCCTCAGTTACAGCGCCAGGGCGCTCTGCGAGTCGCGCTCCGGATGCAACACGCCGTCGTCCAGCCTCAGCACCCGGTCCATCTTCGCTGCCACGCTGTGATCATGCGTCACGATGACCAGGCTGGTACCGAGGTTCCGATTGAGCTGGAGCATCAACTCTAGGACGCCCTCGGCGGTGTGGCGATCGAGGTTGCCGGTGGGCTCGTCGGCCAGCAGGCATGCCGGCCGCGTGACCAGGCCTCGCGCCAGCGCCGCGCGTTGACGCTCACCGCCTGACAGCTCGCCCGGGGTGTGGGTCAACCGATGCGACAGGCCCACGCGCCCGAGCATCTCGGCCGCCTGGCTTCCCGCCTCGGCTTCCGACAGGCGCCGGATCAACAAGGGCATCGCCACATTTTCCTGTGCGGTGAATTCAGGGAGCAGGTGATGGAACTGGTACACGAAGCCCAGCGCCTGGTTGCGGATCCGACCCTTGTCCGCCTCCTTCACCGTAGCGATGTCTCGACCCTGGATCAGGACTTCACCTGCGGTCGGGGCGTCGAGCCCGCCCAGCAGGTGCAGCAGCGTGCTCTTGCCGGAGCCCGAGGCGCCCACGATCGCGACGCTCTCCCCCTGCTGCACCTCCAAATCGACGCCCAGCAGCACCGGCACCTCCTGCGCCCCTTCGCGGAAGGTCTTGCGCAGCGCGCGTGCGCTGATCACGCGTTCACTCATAGCGCAGCGCCTCCGCCGGATTCACGCGCGAAGCGCGCCAGCTCGGGTACAGCGTAGCCAGCAGGCTGAGTACAAGCGACATCACTGCGATCGTCACGACGTCGCGCAGCTGGAGATCAGAAGGCAGCTCGCTGATGTAATAGACGTCCTTGGCCAGAAACTGGACTCGAAACAGCCGCTCGATCGCGGGGACGACGACGTCTACGTTGAGCGCGATGAGGATGCCACCGATCACTCCGATAACGGTCCCGATGACACCGATCAGCGAGCCCTGCACGACGAAAATCTTCATGATCGAGACGGGCGTGGCCCCCAGCGTGCGCAGGATCGCGATGTCGGGCTGCTTGTCGGTCACCGCCATCACCAGGGTAGACACGAGATTGAACGCCGCCACCGCCACGATCAGGGCGAGGATGATGAACATGACGTTCTTCTCGATCTGCACGGCACGGAAGAAGTTGGCGTGGCTGCGGGTCCAGTCGGTGATGTAGAGGTCACCCGGCAGCGTGTGCGTCAGATCGCGCGCTACCTCGGGAGCCCGGAACAGGTCCTTGAGCTTCAGGCGCACGCCGGACACCTCGTCGCCTAGACGGTACAGTTTCTGGGCGTCTTCCAGATTGATCAAAGCCAGCCCGGCGTCGTACTCGTACATCCCCACTTCAAATACACCGACCACGGTGAACTGTTTGATGCGGGGCAGGATCCCCGCGGGCGTTACCTGACCCTGCGGCGCGATAAGGACCACCTTCTCGCCGACATGGGCGCCGACCGCGTGCGCCAGCTCCGTACCGAGCACCATCCCGAACTGGCCGGGCTTGAGATCGGCCAGGCTGCCGCGCCTCATATGGCTGCCAATGTCGGCTACTTGGTCTTCGAGCTGCGGCACCACGCCGCGCACCAGTGCGCCCTGGACGTTCTGCTGGTTGGCGAGCAGTCCCTGCGCCGAGATGTAAGGCGCCGCCGCGAGCACGTCGGGGGTTGCGCCCGCCCGGCGTGCGACTTCCCGCCAGTTCGCGAGCCGCCCGTCGAAGCCGCTGATCTGCACGTGCGACGCCACCCCAAGGATGCGCGCACGCAGTTCCTTCTGGAAGCCGTTCATGACCGACAGCACCACGATCAAGGCCATCACGCCGATGGCGATGCCCAGCATCGACGCCATGGAGATGAAGGAGATGAAATGGTTGCGGCGCTTGGCGCGCGTGTAGCGCAAGCCGACCAAAAGCTCGTAGGGCTGCACGAGTTGAACTGGGAGTCCGTTGAGTTCAGAGGTGCGCGAGGCGGCGGCAAGTGTGCCACAGTCAGCGCGGGCCCGCGAATGTTCGCGTGGGGCCGCGGGATGTCCGTGCTTAGGGAAGGTCTGACCAAGTCTCGGCAACGCGCGTTGCGTCAAGTGCGGATGACTGCAAGACGTCGCTCCGCAGCTAAGGTAGGTACCTTTGCAAGGCGTGTCGTAGCGCGGAAGAGGGGCCCCCTCCGGGGATCTGACCGCGAAGACACGCACGGGCCGGTGGCGACACGCTGATGGCCGGTTCCACGGTCGCATCCCCGCAAGCGGGGCCCCTACTCCACGTTGCACCGGCCGCAACACAGCAGGCGCCGCACTTGACACAACCCGATAATATGTCGTCTCTTTCGTGGGACCGGTCGCGCATGCGAGACTTGATCAGACCTTCCCTATAATCCAGGCGCCTGCCATGCGATCGCTCCGGTTGTTTCTGCCCTCGCCTCTGCCCGTCGCAGCGAACGAGCGTGGGGCGCTCGCTGCTTTTCCCGGGTTGACGCGTATCCTGTCGCGCGCACGCGCGGCGAGCCTCGCAGACAAGGATTTGGAGGCGGCGCTGCTGGGATCGTTCGGCGTGCAACGGCAACGCGACTGGCCCGTGGCCCCCTTCAGCTGGCTGGGCGAGGGTGGCGAGCCCGACACGCGTTATTGGCTGCGTGCCGATCCTGTGCACTTGCGCGCGGAGCGCGACGCGCTAGTGCTGATCGACGCGGCCCACTTGGCGCTCGAACCCGAGTCGGCCCGCAGGGTGGTCGACGCGCTCAACGCTCACTTCGAGTCCGAGCGAGTGCAATTCTTCGCACCTCACCCCAATCGCTGGTACGCCGCGCTGGAGCAAACGCCCGCGATCGCGACTGCTCCCCTGCGCTCGGTGGTCGGCTGCAGCATCGACCCGTTGCTGCCACACGGGAGCGGCGCCCTGACCTGGCACCGCTGGCTCAACGAGATTCAGATGCTGCTGCATTCCCATGCCGTGAACCAGGCGCGCGAGACCGCCGACCAGCCAACAGTGAACAGCGTGTGGTTCTGGGGCGGAGGGGTGCTGCCATCTGCCTTGCCGGGCAGATTCGCTGGCCTCTGGGGCGACGATCCCCTGGTGCGCGGCCTGGCGCACGCGTCCGGAGTGACCTGGGCAGCCCTTCCTGACCACGCTGCACAGTGGCTGGCGCACGCGGGCGAGGGCGAGCATCTGCTGGTGCTGAATCCTCTCCCGGTGGGTCAAAGCAACCCGCTGGAAAACCAGGAGCGCAGATGGTTCGGGCCCATTCTCGAAGCTTTGCGGCTGCGGCAGCTCGCGGCCCTCACGTTGCTGGTGGAAAGCGACGACGCAATCTTGCGCTTCGAGCTGTGTGCGGGCGACCTCTGGAAGTTCTGGCGCCGCGCGCCCGCGCGCGCTCATTGAAATGCCTGAGATCGTCGACCGCGCCTTCGCGCCCGAAGCGTTGCGCGCACTCGAGGAAGCGGGGCTCGACCCTGTGCTGGCGCGGGTGTTGGCCGCGCGCGGCGTCAATACTCTAGAGCAACTCGACACTGCGCTCACCCGCCTGGTCGCCCCGGATCGCATGCACAATCTGCAGCGGCTGGGGCAAATCCTGGCCGATGCCATAGCCGCGCAAAAACGCCTGCTGATCGTCGCGGACTACGATTCCGACGGCGCCACGGCCTGCGCCGTCGGTTTGCTCGCGCTGCGCGAGATGGGCGCGCAGGTGGACTACATCGTCCCCAATCGTTTCGAGTTCGGCTATGGACTGACGCCGGAGATCGTGCGCGTCGCAGCGGAACGCCGACCCGATATTCTGATCACGGTAGACAACGGGATCTCTTCGGTAGACGGCGTCGAACAAGCCAAACAGCTCGGCATGGAGGTGTTGATCACCGATCACCATCTGCCGGGCGGTCAGCTGCCGGATGCCGCTTGCATCGTCAACCCCAACCAACCCGCCTGCGACTTTCCCAGCAAGCATCTAGCAGGCGTGGGCGTGATGTTCTATGCCATGCTCCAGTTGCGGGCCGAGCTGCGCTCGCGCGGCGCTTTCGCCGAGCGTGCCGAGCCCAAGCTCGCCCGTTTGCTCGATCTCGTCGCGCTCGGCACGGTTGCCGACGTCGTGCGCCTTGACGACAACAACCGGCGGCTGGTGGCGCAGGGCCTCGCCCGCATCCGCGCGCGGCGCACACAGCCCGGTGTAGAGGCGTTGCTGCGCGCGGCCGGACGCGACCCCGCGCGCGCTGGCGTCTACGACCTCGGCTTCGTGCTGGGGCCCCGGCTCAACGCCGCCGGCCGGCTTCAAGACATGTCGCTGGGGATCGAATGCCTTGTCACGCCTGATGCCGGGAGGGCCAGCGAGCTCGCGGCGCAGCTCGACGCGCTCAACCGCGAGCGGCGCACCATCGAGGCGAACATGCACGACGAGGCCCTGGCGCACTTGGAGACCGTCGAGCCTGGCGAAGCTTTTGGGCTTTCGCTCTACGATCCGAGCTGGCATCAGGGGGTGATCGGCATTCTCGCGGCGCGCATCCGTGGCCGCTTTCATCGGCCGGTGATCGCCTTCGCGCCGGGTCCGCCCGGGGAGCTGCGCGGGTCGGGCCGTTCCATCCCGAGCCTGCATCTACGCGATGCCCTGGATCTGGTGGACAAGCGCCAGCCTGGCCTCATGTTGCGCTTCGGTGGACATGCGGCCGCAGCCGGGCTATCGATCCGACCCTCAGACTTCGCGCGCTTCCGCAGCGCTTTCGACACCACGTTGCGTGAGTTGCTGACGCCCGGGGACCTGCAGCTGCAGATCGAGACCGACGGTCTGCTGTCGCCTTCCCAAATGAGCCTGGCGCTGGCCGAGAAGCTGAGCGAGCCGGTATGGGGTCAGGGCTTCCCGCCGCCGCGCTTCCACGACGATTTTCGCGTTGACAGCCAGCGCGTTGTGGGCGGCCACCATCTGAGGCTTGAGCTGACAAGCACGCAGCGCGGAGCGCGCGCAATGAGCGGCATGCTGTTCAGGAGCTCGGACCCGCTGCCCCATGCGATCCACGCCGTGTTCCGCCTCGACGTCAACGAATACGACGGTGCGCGCGCGCTCCAGCTCGTACTGGAGCACTGGGAACCCACCTCCGTGACGATCGCCTGAATGGAAATATCGAGTCTGTTTGACTTCTCCTGGCTGGCCGCGGAAGGCCTGGGCCGTTTGCCCCACTTTCTGACCAGCCTGGGTATCGGCCTGCTCATGGGCCTGGAAAGGGAGCGCAACCCTACAGCGCGGGCAGGCCTGCGCACGTTCGCTTTGGTTGCGCTGCTGGGCACCGTGTGCGGCGTGCTGTCCCAGACGCAGGGGGCACCATGGCTGACGGTTGCGGGTTTGCTGATGGTAGGCGCGATGATCGTCATCGCCTATCTCGACGCGGCCATTGGCAACCCGCGCGAAGCGAAGGAAGAGCCCGGCACCACCACCAGCGCGGCTCTCGTGCTGTGTTTCGCGCTGGGCGCGATGGTGGCTTACGAGTTCGATCGCCTCGCCGTGATGCTCGCCATCGCCGCCACCGTGCTGCTCTACTTCAAGCCCGAGCTGAGGGGCCTGGCGCAAAATCTGGAGCGGCGCGATCTGGTGTCCATCCTCCAGTTCGCCGTCGTGTCCTTCATCATCCTGCCGATCCTGCCAGACCGCGCGTTCGGGCCCTACTCGGCCTTGAACCCACGCCAGATCTGGCTCATGGTGGTGCTGATATCCGGCGTGAGCCTGGCCGGCTATCTGGCGCTGCGCATCGTCGGTCGGCGGCACGGCGCCGCGCTCCTGGGCCTGTTCGGGGGCCTGGTGTCGAGCACCGCAACGACGTTGGTGTATGCGCGCCACGGTCGCTCGGCACAACAGCTGCGCGAGCTGTCGTCCGCCGTCATCGTGCTGGCCAACCTGGTAGTGCTGGCGCGTCTGGCCGTGCTGACCGCCGTGGCGTCGCCCGCTCTGTTGCCGAACCTGCTCCCGGTCCTGGGCTGCGCCCTGCTGCCGGGAGCGGCGTTGGTTGCGTACCGGCTGCGCCGACTCCAGAGCCAGGACGAACCCCCCATCCCGGCCATCGGCAACCCGACGGAGCTGCGCACGGCACTGGTCTTTGCGCTGATTTACGCGCTGGTGCTTCTGGTCGCGGCATGGTTGCATGACAAGGCCGGTACGGTGGGTCTTTACGGCGTGGCGTTGGTTTCAGGGCTCACCGACGTGGACCCCATCACGCTGTCGGCGTTGCGGCTGTTTGGGCTCGGCGACCTCGCCGCGCCGCAAGCCGTCATTTCCATTGGCCTCGCGTTTCTAGCTAACATCGGGTTCAAGCTCGGGTTGATTGCCGCGAGCGGCGGCATGGACATGCTTCGCCGCTGTCTGCCCGGCCTCGCGTCTACTGCGGCCGGTACTGCGGTTGGCCTGCTGCTGTTCGCCTGAGGGCCGTGCGCTGTTAGAATTACGCATTTTTTCCCCGGCCGCTCGAGACGCTCGGTGCGTCGCGGCGGACGACAGGGGCTTGAGGAAGGAAAACGCATCGTGGAAGCTGAACATCTCAATGCAGTGGCCAACAAGCTCGGCGATCTCGAGCAGCGGATCGGCGAGCTTCGGAGGTATCTTTGACTTCGACGCCAAGCGCGAGCGTCTTCAGGAACTGATCAAGCTGAGCGAGGACCCGGCCCTCTGGGAAGACAAGAAGCGGGCGCAGGAGATCGGCAAGGAGCGCAAAGCGCTCGAGGCAGTGATCGATACCGTGCAGCGCGTAGGTCAGGGGCTGCAGGACAGCCGGGAGCTGCTGGCCATCGTGCGCGACGAGGACGACGAAGCCGGCCTGGGGTCGGTGGCGCGGGACGTGGATGCGCTGGAGAAGATCGTCGCGGACATGGAGTTCCGCCGCATGTTCTCCAACCCGATGGACCCCAACAATTGCTTCTTGGACATCCAGGCGGGCCAAGGCGGGACCGAGGCGCAGGACTGGGCTGCCATGCTCGAGCGCATGTACGCGCGTTTCGGTGAGCGGCGCGGCTTCAAGGTCGAGGTCCTGGAAGAGTCGCCTGGTGAAGTCGCGGGCCTCAAGAGCGCGGCGCTCAAAATCACCGGGGACTACGCCTACGGCACACTGCGGACCGAGTCCGGCATCCATCGCCTGGTGCGCAAATCGCCCTTCGACTCCAACGCCCGGCGCCATACGTCGTTTGCCAGCGTCTTTGTCTACCCCGAGGTGGATGAGACCATCGAGATCGAGATCAACCCCGCGGACCTGCGCGTGGATACCTTTCGCGCCAGCGGGGCCGGCGGGCAGCACGTGAACAAGACCGATTCGGCGATCCGCATCACACACCTGCCGACGGGAATCGTGGTCCAGTGCCAGAACGACCGCTCACAGCACCGCAACCGCGCCGAGGCCATGGCCATGCTCAAGGCGCGGCTGTACGAGGCCGAGCTGCGCAAGCGCGAGGCGGAGAAGCAGAAGATGGAGGAGTCCAAGACCGATATCGGCTGGGGTCACCAGATCCGCTCCTACGTGCTGGACCAGTCGCGCATCAAAGACCTGCGCACCAACGTCGAAATCGGCAACACCCAGGCGGTGCTGGACGGCGACCTCGACGCGTTCATCACGGCCAGCCTCAAGCAGGGCGTGTAACCACCGTGACTCGTGACCCGTGATTCGTCGGTTCGATCAAGACCAACGCATGTCCAATCACAGCCATCCGGACCGCCCCAAGGACACCCCCGCACCAGACGAGAACCAGATCGTCGCGGAGCGGCGCGCCAAGCTGCAGGCGCTGCGCAGCCAAGGCGTCGCCTTCCCCAACGACTTCCGCCGCAGCCACCTGGCCGCCGAGCTGCAGGCAGCATTCGCGGACAAGCCGAACGAGGAGCTGGAGCCCGCGCAGATCGGAGTGAGTGTCGCCGGCCGCATGATGCTCAAGCGCGTGATGGGCAAAGCGAGCTTCGCTACCATCCAGGACATGTCTGGGCGGATCCAGCTCTACGTCACACGCGACGAGCTGGGCGAGGCGCTGTATGAGCAATTCAAGCACTGGGACTTGGGCGACATCCTCGGCGCGCAGGGCAGCCTTTTCCGCACCCGCACCGGCGAGCTTTCCATCAAGGTGAAGAACATGCGGCTGCTGTCCAAGTCGCTGCGTCCGTTGCCGGAGAAATTCCACGGCCTGGGCGACCAGGAGCAGCGCTACCGTCGGCGCTACCTGGATCTGATCACCAATCCGGAGTCGCAGCGCGTGTTCAAAGCACGCTCGCGCATCGTCCAGGTGATGCGCGAGTTCTTCGTCGCGCGCGGCTATCTGGAAGTCGAGACCCCCATGATGCAGCCGATCCCGGGCGGCGCGGCGGCGCGCCCTTTCGTCACGCATCACAACGCGCTCGACATGGACCTGTACCTGCGCATCGCACCCGAGCTCTACCTCAAGCGGCTGGTGGTGGGTGGCCTGGAAAAGGTGTTCGAGATCAACCGCAACTTTCGCAACGAGGGCATCTCCACTCGGCACAACCCCGAGTTCACCATGCTCGAGTTCTACGAGGCCTACCAGGATTACCATTACCTGATGGAACTCACCGAGACGCTGCTGCGGGAAGTCGCGCAAAAAGTTGTAGGCGGCACCTCGCTCACCTATCAGGGTGAAACCATCGAACTGGGACAGCGGTTCGACCGCCTAACCATGGCGGAGGCAATCGCGAAGTACAACCCGCGCTATCCGCTTCAGGAGCTCGAGAAGCGGGAATACCTGCGCGTAGCGCTGGCGCCCTTCGACGTCGAATTGTTCCCTTCCGACGGTGTGGGCGTACTGCAGCTCAAGCTGTTCGAGCAGACTACGGAGTCGAAGCTGGCTCAGCCGACGTTCATCCTCGCCCATCCGACCGATGTCTCACCGCTGGCGCGCCGCAGCGACGCGAACCCCGCGCTTAGCGATCGCTTCGAGCTGTTCATCGCCGGCCGGGAGATCGCCAACGGGTTTTCTGAATTGAACGACCCCGAAGACCAGGCCGAGCGTTTACGCCAGCAGGCCGAATCCAAGGCCGGCGGCAACGAGGAGGCAATGTTCTACGACGCCGACTATCTGCGAGCGCTCGAGTACGGGCTGCCGCCCACCGCGGGCGAGGGCATTGGCGTTGACCGTCTGGTGATGCTGTTCACCGACAGCCCGAGCATTCGCGACGTGATTCTGTTCCCGCACATGCGGGCCGAGCAGCGCGATGACGCAAGCTAGCCCCGACGTGCTCTGGCAGCCTTCCGCCGAGCGCAAAGCCCAGGCCAATCTGACGCGCTTCATTCAAGAGGTGAACAGCCGCTGGAAGGCCGGCTGCTCGGACCATGCTTCGCTGTACGACTGGTCCGTCCGCGAGCCCGAGAAGTTCTGGCAGTCGGTGTGGAGCTTCGCAGGGGTGATCGGAGACATGGGCGCCGGGCCGTATCTCTGCGAGCCTGAGAAAATGCTAGGCGCGCGTTGGTTCCCCAACGCCCGTCTCAACTTCGCCCAGAACCTTCTGCGCCGGCGGGACCACGACACCGCGCTGGTATTCTGGGGCGAGAACAAGGTCCGGCGCAAACTGAGTTTCGCGCAGCTGCACGACCAGGTTTCCATCACCGCGCAAGCTCTGGCGGCACTGGGAGTCAGGCCCGGCGATCGGGTCGCCGCGTTCATGCCCAACATGCCCGAAACCGCGGTTGCGCTGCTCGCGACCGCCAGCATCGGGGCGATATGGTCCTCATGCTCGCCGGACTTCGGAGTGCAGGGCGTGCTCGACCGCTTTGGTCAGATCGAGCCAAAAGTCCTCTTTTGCGTGGACGGGTACTACTATTCCGGCAAGACGCACGACACGCTGCCGCGCATCGCGGAGATCGTGCGGCGGCTGCCGACGCTAAAGCAAGTGGTGGTCGTGCCCTATCTCATCGCCAAGCCACTGATCGGTGACATTCCCAAGGCGGTGCACTTCAGCGCCTTCACTAGCGCTTTGCAGCCGGGCGAGATCGCTTTCGAGCAGGTGCCCTTCAACCATCCGCTCTATATTCTGTACTCATCGGGCACGACCGGCGTCCCGAAGTGCATCGTGCATGGCACCGGCGGCACGCTGCTGCAACATCTGAAGGAGCACCAGCTCCATACCGACCTCAAACGCGGCGATCGCCTGTTCTACTTCACTACCTGTGGGTGGATGATGTGGAACTGGCTGGTATCGGGGCTGGCGACCGGAGCCACGCTGCTGATGTACGACGGCTCGCCCTTCTACCCCAACCCCAGCGTGCTGTTCAACCTGGCCGACACCGAGAACATGAGTATCTTCGGCACCTCGGCCAAGTACATCGACGCGCTGGTGAAGCTGGGCGTCAAGCCCCGAGACACGCACCGGTTGGACAGCGTGACGACCTTGACGTCCACCGGCTCGCCGCTGGTGCCGGAGAGCTTCGACTATGTGTACCACAACATCAAGAAAGACCTGCTGTTGTCTTCGATCTCGGGCGGGACCGACATCATTTCCTGCTTCGTGCTCGGCAGCCCTTTGCTGCCGGTGTATCGCGGCGAGCTGCAGTGCCGCGGGCTCGGTCTCAAGGTCGAGGTATACAACGACGAGGGTAAGCCCGTGGTCGGCGAGAAGGGAGAGTTGGTGTGCTCGGCACCCTTCCCTTCCATGCCGATCGGGTTCTGGAACGATCCGGACGGGAACCAGTACCATGACACGTACTTCGGCCGCTTCCCCGGCGTCTGGTGCCACGGCGACTACATGGAGCTCACACCGCGCGGCACGGCGGTGATCTACGGCCGCTCGGACGCCGTGCTCAATCCCGGCGGAGTGCGCATCGGCACAGCGGAGATCTACCGCCAGGTCGAGCAACTGAGCGAAGTGGTCGAGAGCCTGGTGATCGGACAGAACTGGGACAACGACGTGCGTGTCGTGCTGTTCGTACGGCTGCGCGACGGGCTGACGCTGGACGAGGCATTGATCAAGAAGATCAAGGCCCAGATCCGCAACAACACCACCACCCGACATGTGCCTTCGAAGGTGGTGCAGGTTGCCGACATCCCCCGCACCAAGAGCGGAAAGATCGTGGAGCTGGCCGTGCGCAACGTCGTGCACGGCCTGCCGGTGAAGAACAAGGAGGCGCTTGCGAACCCGGAGGCGCTGGACCTGTTCAAGGATCTCCCGGAGCTTCAGCGTTAACGCCTCCATCCGGCGCGACGCGATGCGCTCGTGGCCACACATGCGGCGGGGTCCCGCCGCGCCAACGCTGGCTGGTTGATTCCTGCCGGCTCGTCACGATGTTTTCGCAATGAACGCGCCGCACGCCACCCATCAGGAAGTCGTCGAGTTGCGCATCGGGGGCATGACCTGCGCGGCGTGCGCGTCTCGCATCGAAACAGCGCTGAACCGCGTCCCCGGGGTATCCGCGAACGTGAACCTCGCCACCGAGCGCGCGCGAGTACGAATTGCCGGGGGCGCAGTGGCAGCGCAGCGCCTCATCGCGGTGGTGGAGCGCGCGGGCTACAGCGCAGAGCTTGCTTCAGAGTCCGACCTCACAGCGGACAAGGCGCGGCGCGAAGCGCAGTACCGGCGCGAGCTGAAGCTGTTTTGGGTCTCCGCCGCCCTGTCGGCGCCGCTGCTGGTCCAAATGGCTTGGATGTTTGCGGGCCAGCACACCGATTGGCTACCGCGCTGGCTGCAACTGGCACTCGCCACGCCCGTGCAGTTCTGGATTGGCCGCCGCTTCTACGTCGGTGCGTGGCATGCTGTGCGCGGCGGTGGCGCCAATATGGATGTGCTCGTGGCCTTGGGCACTAGTGCGGCATACGCTTTCAGCGCCATCGTTACGCTGTTCGGCCTGAACGCACAGCACGTCTATTTCGAGGCCAGTGCCGTCATCATCACCTTGGTTTTGCTGGGCAAGGTCCTGGAGACCCGCGCCAAGGGCCGTGCGTCAGCCGCCATCGAGCAGCTGGTGCGCTTGCAGCCCAGGCAAGCGCGCATCGAGCGCGATGGGCAACTGGTGGACGTGGACGTGACCGATGTGGTGGTGGGCGATGTGTTTCTCGTCCGCCCGGGCGAGCGTGTGCCCGTGGACGGCGAGGTCCTGGAGGGGCGCTCCAGCGTCGACGAGAGCATGCTCACCGGCGAGAGCCTGCCTGTGGCCAAGACGCCGCACGCGCGGGTTTTCGCCGCAACCCAGAACGGCACAGGGTTGCTCAAGTGCCGCGCCCTGCGGGTGGGCGCCCGTACGCAGCTGGCCGAGATCATCCGCCTGGTGGGCGAAGCCCAGGGCAGCAAGGCACCGATCCAGCGCGTGGCCGATCACATCTCGGGGATCTTCGTCCCAGTTGTACTGGTGATCGCTGCCGCCACGCTGGTCCTGTGGTGGCTCGGCACCGGCGAGTTGACGGGTGCTCTGATCAACGCCGTCGCGGTGCTGGTGATCGCGTGCCCGTGCGCGCTGGGGCTCGCCACCCCCACCGCGATCATGGTGGGCACCGGTCGCGGCGCCCAGTGCGGCATACTCGTGCGCGACGCCGCGACGCTCGAGCGCGCCGAGAAGATCCGGACCCTGGTGGTAGACAAGACGGGCACGCTCACCGAGGGAAGACCCACCGTGATAGACGTCGTCGCGGCGGACAATGTGGATGCAGGCCAGCTCGTGGCGCTTGCGGCCGCGCTCGAGCGAGGCTCAGAGCATCCGCTCGCGGGCGCGGTGCTGCGCAAGGCTACCGAGCTGGGCCTAACGCCCACCGCCTGCTCGGGCCTGCGGGCTCGTCCTGGTCAGGGTATCGAGGGCGAGGTTCAGGGCCGGACGTTGGCACTGGGCACGCCAGCCTGGATGGCAGAGCGGGGACTGAAGCTGAACACTCCTGAAGTCGACCGGCTGGCCGGCGAAGGCAAGACCGTCGTAGCGCTTGCGGACGATGGGCAGATTCTGGGCTACCTCGGGATTGCCGATCGGCTGCGCGACACCTCGACTCACGCGGTCTCGCGCCTGCATGCCGCCGGAGTGGAACTCGTCATGCTGACGGGCGACAACGTCGCGACGGCTCAAGCTATCGCCCGTCAACTCGGGATCGCGCGCTGGAAAGCGGGTGTGCTGCCCCAGGACAAGGCGGCCGAAGTACAGCGACTGAGAACCGAGGGCAGGTGCGTCGGCATGGCAGGCGATGGTATCAACGACGCGCCGGCCCTCGCGGCGGCTGATGTGAGCTTCGCGTTCGCGAGCGGGTCCGACGTCGCCATCGAGGCAGCCGACGTCACGCTCATGCGCAACGACCTTGCGAGCGTCGTCGACGGGATTTCACTGTCGCGCGCGACGCTATCGAAGATCCGTCAGAATCTGTTCTTCGCCCTTGGGTACAACGCGCTCGGCATACCGCTGGCTGCACTCGGTTGGCTGAATCCGGTCATCGCCGGCGCAGCGATGGCCATGAGCTCAGTGTCGGTGGTCACGAATTCGCTGTTGCTGCGGCGCTGGAAGCCGGGTAAGGCAGCCTGACCCTCCCACGGCTCATCTTGTGATGGAGACAAGCGTGGAAACGACGCTGTTACAGGTAAACGGGATGACGTGCGAGGGTTGCGCGCGCGGTGTGGCCCGCGTGCTAGAGAAGATCGACGGCGTAGCCAGCGCCGAGGTATCGCTGGATAGGGCCGAAGCCAAGGTCGCCTTCGACCCGAGCCGGGTCAGCATTGCGCAGCTCAAGGCCGCGCTCCAGACCGCGGGCTATCAAGCGCTCTAGCGAGGAGAGCTTCCCTAGAACACCTGCCACCACGGCTTCTTGTGCAATCCAGCCAGGGAGAACTTGGTGTTCGGGTAGTTGAGCTTCAGCAGCCGCTCCGTGTCGTCCCGCAATTCCTTAAGCCCCATCGCATCGTAAGCTTTGACCTGAACGATCAGCGCCTGCTCAACCATCGGCGACTGCTGGTAGTTGGCGACAACGAATTGAGCGCGGTTGACGGCCGCCACGTAGGCCTTTCGCCTCAGATAGTATTCAGCGGTTCGCACCTCGTTCGCTGCCATGGCGTTGACGAGATAGCGCATGCGCAACAAGGCGTCAGGCGCGTACTTGCTGTCCGGGAAGCGCGTGATCAGCTCCTTGAACGCTTCGAACGATTCGCGCGCGGCCTTCGGGTCGCGCTCGGTCGGATCCTGGCCCGAGATCCCGCCGAACAGCCCCATGTCCTCGTTGAAGTTGACCAGTCCCTTGAGATAGTAGGCGTAATCCACGTTCGGATGATTGGGATGCAGCTTGATGAAGCGGTCGGCCGCGGCCAGCGCCGATACCACATCTTTGTCCTTGTAAAAGGCGTATCCGATCTCCAGCTGCGCCTGCTGAGCCAGCTTGCCATACGGGTAGCGCGCCTCCAGCTTCTCGTAGTAGCCGATGGCCTTCTTGTAGTTGCCCCCCAGCAGCTCGTCCTTGGCCTCGCGGTACAGCTTCTCGGCCGACCAGTCGCGGGTTTCGTCGTACTTGTCTTCGTTGCTGCACGCGGCGAGCATCGCGGCGAACCCGAGCAGCAGCGCGGTGGAAATTGACGCTACACTACTTCGCATGATGGTTGCGCAGAAAAACGCGCCGGATTATAGCGGAAACGCCAGGTCGAAGCCCGCCCCGGACACATCAGGTGAGCCTGTTGCGCTGCGCGTGCCCCCGGTGATGGGAGGGTTGCGCCTGGACCAGGCGCTGGCCCGGTTGCTGCCCGACTACTCCCGCAGCCGGCTGCAAGATTGGGTGCGGCGCGCGCGGGTGACGGTGAATGGTGCGGCGGCTGCGCCCAAGAGCAAAGTATGGGGTGGTGAGTATATCGAGGTCCGGGCGGAAGCCGACCCAGCCGTGCATGCTTTCGCGCCGGAAAATATTCCGCTCGCAATCGTGCACGAGGACGCGCAGCTGCTGGTCATCGACAAGCCGGCCGGCCTGGTAGTCCATCCCGGCAGCGGCAACCCTGATGGCACTCTGCTCAACGCGCTGCTGCATTACGCGCCAGCGTTGAGCTCGGTGCCGCGTGCCGGCATCGTGCACCGCCTGGACAAGAACACCAGCGGACTGCTGGTGGCGGCAAAGACCGTCGAAGCGCACACGAGTCTCGTGCGCCAACTCCAGGCGCACTCCGTGCAGCGCGAATATCTTGCTCTGCTAGCTGGCGTGCCTGCAGCACAAGGGCGCGTCGAAGCCCCGATCGGCCGCCACCCGGTGGCGCGCACCAAGATGGCGGTGGTGGCCCGGGGGAAATCCGCCGTCACCCGCTTCCGCGTCCTGCGTGCGGGCGCTGGCTGGTCGCTGGTCCAGTGTAGCCTCGAGACTGGGCGCACGCACCAGATCAGGGTGCACATGCATTCCATTGGCCACCCTCTCGTTGGCGATCCGGTATATGGCAGCACGAGACTCGCGCGGGCTTTACCCGAGCCCGCGCGCGGCTTCACGCGCCAGGCGTTACACGCGACGCGTCTGGAGCTCACGCATCCCGCGACGGGCCAGAGATTGGCGTTTCACGCCCCGCTCCCCTCGGATCTCGCCGAGCTTCTCGCCGCTCTCGAGCAGCATGGCCGTGCCGGTTGACTGGATCGAGCCCGACTGGCCCGCGCCGCGCAGCGTGAGGGCCCTGGTCACCACGCGCAACGGCGGGGTGAGCCGCGGCCCCTACGCCAGCCTCAATCTCGGGGTCCGCGTGGGAGACGACGCGCAAGCGGTCAACGAAAATCGTGCGCGGCTGCGCGCTGTCCTGCCGTCCGAGCCGAAGTGGCTCGAGCAGATGCATGGCGTCGACGTGGTCCAGGCCGATCGCACCGAAGGCGAGGCGAGCGCTGACGCCGCCTTCACCCGCGTCGCCGGAGTGGTGTGCGGCATCCAGGCTGCGGACTGCCTGCCCGTGCTTCTGTGCGACCGCGCGGGAACCTGCGTGGCGGCCGCGCATGCCGGCTGGCGTGGCTTGAGCGCGGGTGTGCTGGAGCAGACGGTGTCCGCTCTGGGCGAGCCTCCCGAGGAACTCATGGCCTGGTTGGGCCCCGGCATCGGGCCAAATAAATTCGAAGTCGGCACCGACGTCTTCGAGAAGTTCATAGCGCATGACGGCCCAGCCAGCGCAGCGTTCGAGCCGATGCACGCTGGCAAATGGTTGGCCGACCTCTATGCTCTGGCGCGCCGGCGCTTGTCGCGCGCCGGTGTGACGGCGGTATTCGGCGGCGGACTGTGTACGTTCAGTGATCCGGCCCGCTTCTTCTCGCATCGCCGCGATCGCGTGACGGGGCGCCAGGGTGCTTTCGTCTGGATCGCGGTCTGATATGTCGTCTTCGAGCCCACGCACTGGCGCAGGCTCCGCCGCGGCAGAACCGAAAAACACAGCACGGACAGACAGCGGGACACGCGCGCTGTTCGATCGGCTGCTAGGCGACATTTTGCACAGGCTCCCCGACGCCGGCTTGCCGCTCCAGGATCTGCTGCAAGCGCTCGCTCAGCAACCGGAACGGGTAGCCGAGATTCAAACCCGTTACTACCAGGAGCATCTCGCACTATGGACCGGCCTGGTGCTGGCCGACGGCGGGGGGCAGCACCAGGCGCCCGAGCAAACGCCACTGGATCCGCGCTTCGCCAGCCCGGAGTGGCGCACCCTGCCCTGGTTCGACTATCTCAGGCGCTCCTACCTCATCAATACGCGCTGGCTCACCGAGCTGCTCGACTGCGCACACATGCCGAGCCGGAAAAAACGCCGCGCCGCCTTCGTGCTGCGCCAGTACCTCGATGCGTTGGCTCCGACCAATTTCGCGGCGACCAACCCAGACGTCATCCGCATCGCGACCCAGAGCAACGGCGCGAGCTTGGCGCTGGGCTTCAAGCACCTGAGCGAGGACCTCTCGCGCGGGTGCATCCGCATGAGCGACGAGAGTGCTTTCGAAGTCGGCCGCAACATAGCCGTCACGCCGGGCGCCGTGGTCTATCGCAACCCGATCGTCGAGCTCATCCAATACACGCCCCGCACCGCAAATGTGTACAGCCGGCCCTTGTTCATCGTGCCGCCGTTCATCAACAAGTACTACATCCTGGATCTGCAGCCGGAAAATTCGCTCGCGCGCTATGCACTCGATCAGGGTATCCAGGTGTTCCTCGTCTCCTGGCGCAACATTCCGCGCGAGCTGGGCGGCTCGACCTGGGAGGATTACATCCGCCAGGGCGTATACGCCCCGTTGCAGGCGGTTCAAGACATCACCGCCTGCGACCAGGCGAACGTGCTCGGCTTCTGCGTCGGCGGCACACTGCTGGCCTGCGCGCTGGCGGTGATGGAGGATCCGCAGCGGGTGGCAAGCCTGACGCTGCTGGCCACCATGCTGGACTTCAGCGACGTGGGCGAGATCGGCGTCTACATCGACGAAGAGTATGTGCGGCAGTGCGAGCAGACCTACCGCGACGGCGGCCTGATGCCGGGCAGCCAGCTCGCTTCGACCTTTGCCAGCCTGCGCGCCAACGAGCTCGTGTGGTCCTTCGTGATCAACAACTACCTCAAGGGTCAGACCCCGCGCGCATTCGATCTGCTCTATTGGAATAGCGACAGCGCCAACCTGCCGGGCCGGCTCTACGCGTGGTATCTGCGCAACGCTTACCTGGAGAATAACCTGCGGGTGCCGGGAAGGCTCACGCTGTGCGGCCGCCCACTCGACCTGAGCGCGATTCGCTGCCCCGCTTTCGTTCTGGCCACGCGCGAAGACCACATCGTGCCCTGGCGCAGTGCCTATGCCAGCACGCAGCTACTTGGAGGTAAAATTGAATTTGTGCTCGGTGCAAGCGGTCATATCGCCGGCGTCGTCAACCCTCCGACACCCGTGCGGCGCAACCATTGGCTAAACCCAGCTGCGCCGTCTGGCGGCGACGAGTGGCTGGCGCAAGCGAGCGATCGGCGGGGAAGCTGGTGGCCGCATTGGGTCGACTGGCTGCTGCGCAGCTCCGGTGCCCACGTGCCGGCGCCAACGGCGCTCGGCAGCAGGCGGTACCCAGAACACGAGCCCGCGCCCGGCAGTTACGTGCGGGAACGGAGCAGCTGAGCGCGCGGTCAGCGGACGTACAGAGGGACCAACGCGCTGGGAGGAGGCAACATGGCGAAGCGAAACGTACTGGTCACCGGCGGTATGGGGGGCCTGGGTGAATCCATCTCCACCAAGATGGCCGATGCCGGCTACAGGGTCATCGTCACGCACTCGCCCGGCAACAAGAAGGTGGCGGACTGGCTGGCGAGCATGAAGGCGCAGGGCTACGAGTTCTCCGCTTATCCCTGCGACGTCGCCGACTTCGACTCCTGTGCCGAGGCGGTGAAGAAGATACACGCCGAGATCGGGCCCGTGGACGTGCTGGTCAACAACGCAGGCATCACGCGCGACATGACGTTCAAGAAAATGACCAAGGCCGACTGGGATGCGGTCATCAGGACCAATCTCGACAGCGTCTTCAACATGACCAAGCAAGTGATGGACGGCATGGTCGATCGCGGGTGGGGCCGCGTCATCAACGTCTCATCGGTCAACGGGCAGAAAGGCGCCTTCGGCCAGACCAACTATTCTGCGGCCAAAGCCGGAATGCACGGCTTTACCAAGGCGCTGGCTCTCGAAGTGGCCAAGAAGGGCGTGACCGTGAACACCATCTCGCCGGGCTACATCGGCACCAAGATGGTGACGGCCATTCCCGAGAACATCCTCAACGAGAAGATCCTGCCGCAGCTCCCGGTGGGCCGCCTGGGCAAGCCCGAGGAAGTGGCCGGCCTGATCATTTACCTTGCCTCGGACGAGGCGGCGTTCGTGACCGGGGCCAACATCTCGATCAACGGCGGCCAGCACATGTTCTAGCGCAAGACCTAGCCAGGTCCGGGACGCACGGCTCAGGGAGTTACCAAAAAAAAGCCCCGGTGGAAAACCACCGGGGCGAACCTTTGATATAAGGACGAACCTTATATAAAGGGGGAGGAGCCGTGCTACCCTTTGCTGGCCGCGTCCACCCGTGTGGTTTGCGCGGCTGCGCTGGCGGCGGCCTTGACGGCAGCGTCCACCAGCTGCACAGACTGCGTTGCAGCCTGGGTTAATCCTTTCATCAGCTCGGTCGAGCTGGCTTGCAGCAAAACCAGCAGGCGAACTTGCGTGCGTGAGGCGATGTCATAGGCGTCGCGCGAGTAACTCGCAGCGGTTTTGGATCCGCGCCCACTAGCGTTGTTGGGGGCAGCCTCTGCGAGTCCGCTCAAACTGCGAGCGGTTCCGGTAGCTGCCTGGTGCAAGACCTTCGCTGTCTCTAGCTCAAGGCGCCCGAATTGTTCGGCGCCGTCGGCAAGGACTAACGCCGCTTCCCAGCCGATATTGTTCAATGCCGCAAATTGGTCGAACTGCCCCTGCACCCGTAGCCCTCTAATAACGTTGCCTAATCCGCCGATGGCCTGCAACTGCCAAGCCGCCTTGCTGCGATGCACCAGATGCATGCTAACGACGAATATGGAGATTGTCAACACGTATCCTATGGCGACGCAGCAAAAATATTTGCGTTTACTTTTCAATAGGTTAAACTTGCCATGTTGGCAGGTTCGGGGGCTAGTCATTAATCAATTAAGTCAGAACGTTGCAGCACGAAAAGGAAGGGGCACATGTCCGAAGACACCCGATTGATCAAGAAATACCCGAACCGCCGCCTGTACGACACGGCGACGAGCAGTTACATCACGCTTGCGGATGTGAAGAAGCTGGTTCTTGGGCAGATTCCATTCAAAGTGGCCGACGCCAAGACCAATGAGGACCTCACCCGCAGCATCTTGCTGCAGATCATCCTGGATGAGGAAAGCGCCGGCGCGCCGATGTTCTCCTCGGACATGCTGTCGCAGATCATCCGTTTCTATGGCAATGCCATGCAGGGAATGATGGGGACGTATCTGGAAAAGAATATCCAGACGTTCATGGAGATCCAGCGCCGCCTTCAGGAGCAGTCGCTCGGTAAGCTGGGCGAAAACCCGATGCTGAACACCGAAGCCTGGAGCCAGTTCGTCAAGATGCAGGGGCCGGCGATCCAGGGACTCATGACAAGCTATCTGGACCAGAGCGCGCAGACATTTCTCGAGATGCAACAGCAGTTGCAGAAGCAGGCGCGCAACATCTTCGGCGCCTTCCAGTTCCCCAACTTCGCCAACCCCTACTCGCCCTTCGCGGGCGAGGCAGCCGGCAAACCGGAACCCGAGCCGGACAAGGGGCACGAGACCGAGCGCAAGTCCTGAGGCTTGTCGCAACCCCCCGATCCATGGCGGCGGTTGCGCCCAAAATCGGTTTCGTCTCGCTCGGTTGCCCCAAGGCTCTCGTCGATTCAGAACGCATCCTCACGCAGCTGCGCGCTGAGGGTTACGCCGTAGCGCCAAGCTACGACGCCGCCGATCTAGTCGTCGTCAACACCTGCGGCTTCATCGATGCTGCGATCGAGGAGTCGCTCGATGCCATCGGCGAGGCATTGGCCGAGAACGGCAAGGTGATCGTTACCGGCTGTCTCGGGGCCAAGGGCGACCTGGTCAAGAGCACGCATCCGCAGGTGCTGGCTGTCACCGGTCCACACGCGACCGACGAGGTCATGGCAGCAGTACATGCGCACCTGCCCAAGGCGCACGAACCGTTCGCGGATCTCATCCCCCCGCAAGGCATCAAGCTAACGCCTCGACATTACGCCTACATCAAGATCGCCGAAGGTTGCAATCACCGCTGCACTTTCTGCATCATCCCCTCGATGCGGGGCAACCTCGTCAGCCGCGGCATCGGCGAGGTGATGCAGGAGGCCGAAAACCTGGTGAAGGCTGGCGTGAAGGAGCTGCTGGTCATCTCCCAGGACACCAGTGCCTATGGAGTAGACGTCAAATACCGCACGGGTTTCTGGGGCGGGCGGCCGCTGAAGACGCGCATGACTGATCTCGCGCGAGCGATGGCCGAGCTGGGCGTGTGGGTGCGGCTGCACTATGTGTATCCCTATCCGCACGTGGACGAGGTCGTCCCGTTGATGGCCGATGGCAAGCTGCTGCCCTACCTCGACGTCCCGTTCCAGCACGCCAGCGCGCGCATTCTGAAGCTCATGAAGCGGCCGGCCGATGCTGAGGACAATCTCGCGCGCCTTCGCCGCTGGCGCGAGATCTGCCCCGAGCTCACCATCCGCAGCACTTTCATCGTCGGCTTCCCCGGTGAGACGCAAGCCGAATTCGAGGAGTTGCTGAACTTTCTCGAGCATGCGCAGCTCGACCGCGTCGGCTGCTTCGCCTATTCCCCGGTGGAAGGCGCTGTGGCCAACGCCTTGCCCGACCCGGTGCCGGAGGCGGTGAAGGAGGAACGGCGTGCACGTTTCATGGCTGTCCAGGAGACGGTCAGCGCCGCAAGGTTGCGGGCAAAAATTGGGCGGACCATGACAGTGCTGGTGGACGAAGTGCGCAGCCACGGCGCAGTGGCGCGCAGCGCGGCGGATGCACCGGAAATCGACGGGCTGGTCTACATCGAGAACGCAAAGCGACTCAGCCCAGGCGAGTTCGCGCAGGTTCGCGTAACGCGTGCTGACACGCACGATCTCTGGGCCGTTTCGGCCTGAGCCTCACCGTATCCTCACGCCGGGCGAGGGCGCCCTCAGCTTTACTGGAGAGCTGACTGCGTTCGTTGCATGATCGCCACGATCGCACGTTCGGACGTCCACCACGCGGCTGCCATGTGGGGCGTTCCGTGCTCGATGCCGATCGAACCATCGCGTCCGATCGCGATGAACCCGGCGTCGGCACCGACTGTGTTGCGCATGTCTGACATCGTGCGGTTCACTGCGTCCTCTACCGTCACACCCGCAGCCGCAACGTCGCAGATACTCTTGGCGGCAAGGACTCGCATCACGAGCTCACCTTTGCCGGTTGCCGAGACTGCCGCGTCCCGCGTGGCATAGGTGCCAGCGCCGGGCAACGGTGTGTCGCCTACGCGACCGGGGAGCTTGAGCAGCGTCCCGCCGGTCGAAGTTGCCGCGGCCAACCGGCCCGTACCATCCAAAGCGACTGCGCCAACCGTCCCGAGCGCAAGATCGGCACGCGCACGCTGAAATGCCGATAGCGCCTCCGCCGTGACCGGATCGTAGTCGCCGAAACCGTGCTCTCGCGCGAAGCGGACAGCGCCCTCTCCCACAAGCAGCGCATGGCCGCTGCGTTCCATCACCAGCCGTGCCACCAGCACGGGATTGCGCACACGCCGGATCGCGGCCACTGCGCCGAAGCCGAGATCGTGACCGCTCATCACGGCTGCGTCCATCTCGACTTCGCCGTCGCGGTTCAGAACCGATCCCGTGCCCGCGTTGAACAGAGGGTCGTCCTCGAGCACCGCAACGGCGGCCGTTACCGCGTCCAGCGCCGAGCCGCCCTGCGCCAGCAATGTGCCCCCTCGCCTGACCGCCGCGCTCACACCCGCGCGGGCCCGCTCATGATGAGCCTGGTCCCAGTTCCCGGCGCCCCCGTGCACTGCGATGGCCCAGATCAACGTTGCACCCCTGTGCGTGATAAGGAAGCCCGGCCGGGCCTATAATCCGCGCCATCACGCTCACCTGTTGCCATGCTTCCTCGTAGATTGCAATTCCGCACATGGAGCCGCCGCGACCTGCTGTTCGCGCTCGCGCCGGCTCTCTTGCTGACGATCGCGGCATTCGTCGTCGCATTTCACTTCGTCCAGCCCGCCCCACCCAAGAACATCGTGATGGCGTCGGGCCAGAAGGAGGGCCGCTACGGCTACTACGCCAAGCAGTACAAGCAATTCCTGGCGCGCAACGGGGTCACGCTCGAGATCCATCCCTCGAGCGGCGCGCTGCAGAACATGTCCCTGCTCATGGACCAAGATTCCGGCGTCGACGTTGCTTTCGTTCAGGGCGGCACCGGCTTCGGCGCCAACGCGCCGGACCTAGTTTCGCTCGGCAGCCTCTATTATGAGCCGCTCTGGGTGTTCTACCGCGGCGCGTCCGTGAAGGACCTCGATGGACTACGCGGTAAGAAGATCGCCATCGGCGCCGAAGAGAGCGGCACCCGTACGCTGGCGCTGCAGCTTCTGGCGATGAACGGTGCCGTAATGCCGCCCACCGAGCTGCTGCCACTGAATGGGAAGGAGGCAGAAGCCCAGCTTACCAAGGGCAAGATCGACGCGGTGCTGATGGTCGCTCCGGCCGATTCGAATTTGGTGGGGCGCCTCACAGCGGCGCCCGGCATTCATCTGCTGAGCTTCGAGCGCGCCGAAGCCTATATGCGCCTGTTCCCATACCTGACCAAATTGATCCTGCCCCGCGGCGTGTTCGACCTCGCCAAGGATGTTCCGCCTCGGGACATCGTGCTGGTTGCGCCGACCGCCAACCTGATCGCGCGCGACTCGATGCATCCTGCGCTTGCCTATCTGCTGATGCGTGCCGCCACCGAGATCCATGCCGGCGCCGGCGTGTTTGACCGCGAAGGTGAGTTTCCCGCGCCGCGCGACACCGGCTTCCCCTTGAGCGACACTGCAAGGCGCTACTACAAGTCCGGCCCGCCAATATTGCAGCGGTACTTGCCGTTCTGGGCCGCCAACCTCGTGGATCGCATGTGGGTGGTACTGGTGCCGATCCTAGCGATCGCCATCCCTCTGGTCCGAATGGTGCCGCCCCTGTATCGCTGGCGCGTTCGCTCGCGCATCTATCGCTGGTACGCGCGGCTGAAAGAGATCGAGTTACAGCTGGACGACAATGTCGACGCGGCGAAGCTGGAGGGTTTCCTGAAGCGGCTCGAGGACATCGAGCGTTCCGTCAACCGCATCCCCACGCCGCTTGCTTACTTCGATAACCTGTACGGCTTCCGAGCGCATATCGATCTCGTGCGTCAGCGCATTGCCAAGCGCCTTGCGCGCAGACGCGACGACCAGGACACGCTGCCGGGCATCACGGCTCGACTCTCCGACGGGCGCAGCGCATCCTGACCTTGTAGATGGTTTCAGCCGGAGCGGCGCCCGATGCTGGTTAGCTCAGCGCTACGGAAGAAGGCCACCACGTCGTCGACGGATCGCGTCCGCGTCATCGGCGGCAGGCTCTGCCAGATGCGCCGCCCGTATGGTTTGGTGACCATGCGCGTGTCGCAGATCATCAGCACGCCGCGGTCGGTCTCGTCCCGGATCAAGCGGCCGGCGCCCTGCTTCAGCGTGATCACCGCCTGCGGCACCTGGTACTCCATGAACGCGTTGTGCCCCTCCGCGTTCATCTTGTCGATGCGCGCCGCCAGCACCGGATCGTCGGGTGGCTGGAACGGCAGCCGGTCGATCATTACCAGCGACAGCGCCTCGCCGCGCACGTCCACGCCCTGCCAGAACGAGTGGCTCGCCACGAGCACCGCATTGGCCAGATGGCGAAAGCGCTCCAGCAATTGGGTGCGTGGCCCCTGCCCTTGCAGCAGCAAGGGGAACTCATAGCCGCTCTGTGCGAAGCCTTCCTGAAGGAGCTGGTGAGCCTCGCGCATCGCGCGCAGACTGGTGAAAAGCAGAAAGGCGCGGCCGTGGCTGGCGCCGATCACCGGCAGGACCGCCTCCACCACCGCGCGCGTATACCCCTCGCTGTTCGGGTCGGGCATGCGTTCGGGTACGTACAGCAGCGCCTGGGTCTGAAAGTCGAAGGGGCTGTCCCAAGTGGCGGTGCGCGCGGCGTCCAGGCCCATCTCCGACTGGTAGTGTGAGAAATCTCCACGCACCGATAACGTCGCCGACGTGAAAATCCAGGCTCGAGCACTGCCGGCTAACTGCTTGCGAACGACGTCGGCGATGGACAGCGGTGTGGCGTTCAACTGCAGCGAGTTTTGAAACACCTCTACCCATCGCACGGACTCGTTCTCTGGCGCCTTGCGCCACTGCTCGATGCGGGCGGCCAACTCTTGCGCGCGGCGATAGCAGTTTTCGAGCCCCTCGCTGCGGTCGGCCTGGAACTCGAGCAGCGCGCCTAGAGCGTTCAACTTTGCGGCGAGTTGGTCCAACGCTTGACCGAAGGTTTCGCGTCCGTCGAGCACCTTGGCGGGCTGGCGCCCCGTTTCCTCTCCCGCCGCCAGGCGCACATCGCGGGCCGCGCGGTCCACAGCCACGGCCGCTTCCGGCAGCGCCGCGAAGTCCTTTGCCGCGGCCGCTGCTTCAACCCGGGCGTCGCGCGCGAGCTCAACCAGCTGGGCGGTGGAGACACTTTGTCCAAAGAACAGGCTGGCGGTCTCCGGAAGCTGGTGCGCCTCGTCCAAGATGACCGTGTTGCACGCCGGAAGAAGTTCCGCGACCCCCTCGTCGCGCAACATCACGTCGGCGAAGAACAAGTGATGATTGACCACGACCACATCGGCGGCCAGCGCCTGTTTGCGGGCTTCCATGACGAAGCAATCCTTGTAGCGCGGGCACTCGCCACCCAGGCAATTGTCGCGCGTGGAGGTGACCAGGGGCCAAATCTCGGCGTCTTCCGGAACCTCGCTCAATCCACTGCGGTCACCGCTCTTGGACGTGCGGGCATAGCGCTCTACAGCGCGTAGGTGGACGACATCGGAGCGCTTGACGAAGCGACCGTCCGCGACCTGGCGCTCCAAGTGATAATGGCAGACGTAGTTGGCGCGACCCTTGAGTAAAGCGACGGTCACCGGCACACGCAGCGCGGAGCGCACCGTCGGGATATCGCGCGTGAAGAGCTGGTCCTGCAGAGTCTTGGTACCGGTGGAGATGATGACCTTCCCGCCGGAGAGCAGAGCCGGCACGAGATAGGCAAATGTCTTCCCGGTTCCCGTGCCGGCCTCCGCGATGAGCAGGCCGGGGGAATCGATGGCCGTGGCGACCGCCTTCGCCATCTCGACCTGCTCGGGGCGCAGCTTATAGCCCGGGACGGCGCGGGCCAGAGGCCCCGCCTCGGCGAACAGGGCCTCGAGGTCTTTCATGGACCGGATTCTACCGGTCCAGCGGGCTCACGACGCCGCGTCCTCCGCGATTGAGCACGTGGGTGTAGATCATCGTCGTGCTCACGTCTTTGGCCTTTGAAGCCAAAACGCGAAACTTCCCGTCTATCACGCGGGCCGAGCGCTGCTCCGCCGGTCGCCGACTGGACCCCATCCGCTTGGCAATTCG